>Ga0082335_1004050_pt1 | contig 22855 bp, 26 predicted proteins | sample Subgrocontami58m_FD_72375 | JGI IMG/M metagenome (GOLD analysis project Ga0082335, IMG submission 72375) | Subsurface groundwater microbial communities from S. Glens Falls, New York, USA - GMW37 contaminated, 5.8 m (SPADES assembly) (version 2) ...
GGGTGTCCCACCACGACGACGCCCACGCCGTCCGGCGTCGTCACCCTCTCGCCTATCTTGGGGAACCGCTGGTTTGTCTGCCGATAGGTCTCGTACTCGTAGCGCAGGCAGCAGCGCAGGCGCCCGCATGACCCCGCCAGGTTGCTCGGGTTCAGGGGCAGGCCCTGCTCCTTTGCCATCCTCATCGAGACCGGACTGAATTCGATCAGCCAGGACGAGCAGCATAGCTCCCGCCCGCACACGCCAAGGCCCCCGATGACCTTGGTGCTGTCGCGAGCGCCCACCTGCCGCAGGTCCACCCGCGCCGCCAACGAGGTACTGAGCTCCTTCAGGAGGTTGCGAAAGTCCACGCGGTTATCAGCCGTGAAGTAGAAGGTGAGCCGGGACTCGTCCAGCGTGTACTCGGCCTCCAGCATCTTCATCGGCAGGCCCAGGCCCGAGGCCTTCGATTTGCACACGCCGAAGGCCTCAAACGCTTTTTTTTGCAGTTCGTCCCGCTTGGACAGATCGTCGGCGGTCGCCTTGCGCACGACCGGCTTCAAAGGCTCTTTCAGCTCGCTGAAGACCACCTGGTCAGGAGCTATGACCACCCGCCCGATCTCCGGCCCGCGGCTCGTCTCCGCCACCACAGAATCGCCCACGCGCAACTCCAGGCCCGCCGGGTCGAAATACGCCACTTTGCCCGCTTGCTTGAAGCGGATACCCACGACCCGCTGTTGAGTGCTCGCGGATGGTTGTGTCATAGGTCTACCATCCCTTTCTGGCGACCGTCAGCGCCGTCTCGGACGCTTCCGCCGGTATTCCCTTCGCACGCCGCCGCAGGCCCATCAGACCCCATCCTGCAAAGACTCCACGGGCTGCTCCCGCTGGCCCGATGTCACAGCCTCCACGTGGGGCATGGACAGCGCCAGCACGTCCAGGGCCAGGCGAGGCGTCACGTTGGCCTCGAGCGCGACGGCCGTCGCGTCAAGGCGCCGCAGCGTCGCGACTATCTCTCCCAGCCCCAGTTGGGCGGCCTGGGCCTCCCCCGTGGCACGCCTGTCTAAGTTTGTCACCCATTCCCCCATGCCCGTCTTCCACAGCAGCAGGTCCCTCCACCACTCCCGCCACAGCTCCAGGACCACGCGCGCCTCCTCCCGGTTGCGGCTGAACAGAGTCCCCAGTTCAACGGCGAACGCGAACCGCTGCTCCCTGTCCGCCTGCGTCTGCCCGGCCACCTGGTCCAGCCGCTCCTCCCGCTTCTGGAGCAGCGTCCCGTCGGCGGCGACCGCGAGCGCCCAGCCGACGCGCCCCTGCGCCAGCCGCGCGACGCGCCGCGCCACATCCTCCACCATGCCGCGCTCTTGCAGCGCCGCCCGCACGTCCGCCTCCGCCAGCGCCCGCAGCCGGATGGGCTGGCAGCGCGAGAGCAGCGTGGGCAGAAGCTCCCGCTCGTTCGCGGTGAGCAGGATGAGCAACACCTGGGGCGGCGGCTCCTCCAGCGTCTTCAGCAGACGGTTCGCGGCCTCGGAGGACATGCGCTCGGCCCCGTCCACGATGAACACTCTGGACCGGCCCTCGAAGGGCCGCAGAGCGGCGAGGCGCTGCATCTCCTCCACCTGCTCGATGCTGATCTCCGTGCGCGCCTTGCCGCCCTTCATGTCCATGCCCACGATGTGCACATCGGCGTGCTTGCCCGCGCCGATGCGCCTGCACGACGCGCACTCGCCGCAGGGCGGCTCCGCGGCGGCGCAGTTCACCGCCCGCGCCAGCGCGAGGGCCAGTGCGCCCTTGCCGACGCCCTTCGGCCCCGTGAAGAGGTAGGCGTGCGCCAGCCGCCCCGTCGCCAGCGCGCGGCTGAGCTGGACGACTGCGTCCCGATGGCCCACCAGACCCCACCCCACGATAACTCCTCCTCGACTTAGTACACGTCGCAGCGCAGGAGGTCGTCGAAGGTCTCCCGCCTGCGGATAAGCCTCGCCTCGCCGTCCTTCACAAGCACGATGGGCGGCTTGAGGCTCGCGTTGTAGTTGCTGGCCATGGACAGGCAGTACGCCCCGGACGCGGGCACCGCCAGCACGTCGCCCGCCTCCAGCGGGGGCAGCGTGATGTCCTTGATGAGGATGTCGCCGGACTCGCAGTACTTTCCCGCGATGCTGACCTTCTCCGCGGGGGCCGCCTTCGCCTTGTTCGCGACCAGCGCCTCGTACTCGGAGCCGTAGATGGCGGGGCGGATATTGTCGCCCATGCCGCCGTCCACGGACACGTAGGTGCGCACGCCGGGAATGTCCTTCCGGGCGCCCACCGTGTACAGGGCCACGCCCGCCCTGCCGACGATGGCCCGCCCCGGCTCCAGCACCAGGCGCGGCAGCGGCAGGTTGTGCGCGTCGCAGCCCTGGCGCAGCGCGTTGACGATGACCTCCGCGTACTGCCCCACGGCGGGCGGCGCCTGGCGCGTGTACTGCACGGCGAAGCCGCCGCCGGGACTCAGCTCCCGCATGTCCAGCCCGTGGCGCTGGCGCATGGCCGCCGCGAACTCCAGCACGACGCCCATCCCCTGGGCGTACGGCTCCAGCTCGAAGATGGGAGAGCCCAGGTGATAGTGCAGACCCATCAAGCGCAGCCCTTTCGCCTTCCGCGCCCGCGCGACGGCCTGCTCCGCCTGGCCTGTCTGGATGGACATCCCGAACTTGCTGTCCAGGATGCCCGTCGTGGTGTGCGCGTGCGTATGCGGGTCAACGCCCGGAGAAACGCGGACGAGCACGTCCTGCACCTTGCCAGCCTCCCGCGCAAGGCGGTCCAGCAGGTCGAGCTCGTGGAAGTTGTCCACCACCACCCGCCCTATTCCCCACTCCAGGGCCAGCTTCAGCTCCTCCGGCCCCTTGTTGTTGCCGTGGAAGTACACGCGCTCCAGCGGAAAGCCCGCCGCCCGCGCAATGGCCATCTCCCCGGCGGACACCACGTCCAGGCCCAGCCCCTCCTCCTTGAAGATGCGGGCCAGAGCCGGATTGATGTACGCCTTGCTGGCGTAGAGCACCTGGCTCTGAGGATGACGCCGCCCGAACTCGCCGACGAAGGCGCGGCACATGCCGCGCAGCGTCTGCTCGTCGAAGACGTACAGCGGCGTGCCGAAGCGACGCGCCAGCTCCACGGCGTCGCATCCGCCGATGACCAGATGGCCGGAGGGAGCTACCGAAGCGGTCTCGGGAAAGACATCAAGGGCCACGGTGCGCACATTGACTCCTTTGGACAGGGGGCTGCATGCCGCCTGAAAAAGCCGCGGAGAAACGCCATGGAACGAGGTGCCTGAAATGGGGAAAACGCGGAGGGCCCGCGTGTGGACTCAGGACGCTGCCTCTGCCCAGCGCCAGGCTGAGCGCGGCCATGAAAGACTCCCGCCTCCTGCCGTATCTCAAACCCATAGGAAATTCCTACGGGACTATTTGGCCCATCATAGGGCAGGGCAATGGGAGTGTCAAGCGGAGGGTGCTCCGCCACACTTCCGCGATGCGCATGCGTAGCGCGAACGGTGACGGCGTCATGGTCACGGACACTATCAGCTTACGTGTGTCAAAAGCCTGTCTGCTCACCCTTCGACAAGCTCGGAGCGAGCGGGTCCGGTGGAGCTTCCCCTCGGGTCAACCTCTGTGAAGAGTGCAGGGAACCGAGGGTTCCCCTGCGGGGGCCGACGGGGGTATCCCCCGTCTCTCTATTTTCCTCCAGGTTTGGAGGGGGAAAAGGGGTAAGGCACGGGGCGTTGCACAGACAGGCGCCACCATGCCTCGCGCAAGCCTTAATACAAGCGCTCAGGTTGACCGTCCGAGCGACTCTTGCTATACTGAACAACGCTTGCCGCAAGGAGATGAAGGCGGCGCGCGACCATGAGCGACGGAGGAAAAATGGGGCCACGGATCATAGGCTGGGGGAAAGCGGTTCCCGCCAGAGGCCTCACCAACGCCGACATGGAGCGGATGGTCGAGACAAGCAACAACTGGATCGTGGAGCGGACGGGCATCCGCAAGCGCTACTGGGCCGGCCCCAATGAGTCCGCGTCCGTCATAGGCGCGGAGGCCGCCCGCATGGCCATCAAGCGCGCGGGCATCTCTCCTACGGACATAGACCTCATCATCCTCACCACCATGACGCCGGACAAGACCAGCCCCGCGACCGCGTCCATCATCCAGCGCAAGATCGGCGCAAAGCGCGCCGCCACGTTCGACCTGTGGGCGGCCTGTCCGGGCTTCGTCTATGGCCTCGCCACCGCCTACAATTTCATCAGGACCGGCGCCTTCCGCACCATTCTGGTCATCGGCAGCGAGATACTGAGCCGCATCATTGACCAGAAGGACCGGCGGGTGTGCGTCCTCTTCGGCGACGGCGCGGGCGCGGTCGTGGTTCAGGCGTCGGCGGAGGCGAAGGACGACCCGTCCAACTTCGTCCTCGGCTGCGACAGCGACCACGCGGACGTCCTCTTCGTCAGAGGGCCGTTCGACGTGGCGGAGGAGGCGGGGCCGCCCGGTGAGTATTTCACCGTGATGCAGGGGCCGGAGGTCTTCAAACAGGCGGTCCGCGTCATGAGCAAGGCGGGGCAGGAGCTTCTGGGAAAGATGAACTGGAAGCTGTCGGACGTGGACGTCGTCATCCCGCACCAGGCCAACAAGCGCATCCTTGACGCCACGGGAAAAGCGCTGGGAGTACCCCCGGAGAAGGTCTATTGCAACATTGACCGGTACGGCAACACGTCCTCGGCGACCATTCCCATCGCCATTTGCGACGCGGTGGACGAGGGACGGTTGAAGCCCGGCGACAACGTCCTGCTCCTCGCATTCGGGGCAGGGCTGACGTACGCCGCCATGGCGCTCCGGTGGGACCCGCCGCCCGCGCCGTCATCGGCATAGGACGTGAGGCGGCGATGCTCTCCGCGTCGTCCGACGCCGGCATCCGCCTGCCATATCGCTCCCACGGATAACACCTGAACCGAGCACACACAGCACACAGGAGGAACTGATGCAGAACCAAGCCCGTCCGGCAACCCTGTTCGACGCTCTGCTACCTGGGCGCAACCTCAGCGTCTCCCGAACGCTGATGCGGGACGCGCTCCTGGTCATCGGCTTCAGCGCGGTGATCGCACTCTCCGCGCGAATCGCCGTCTTCCTGCCGTTCACCCCTGTTCCCATTACCGCGCAGACCCTGGCCGTGCTCCTGACCGGCGCCGCCCTGGGCAGCAAGCGCGGGGCGCTGGCGCTTCTCGCGTACATCGCGGAAGGGCTGGCTGGCCTGCCGGTGTTCTCGGCGGGCAGAAGCGGCCTACCCATCCTGCTCGGCCCGTCCGGCGGCTACATCTGGGGCTTCCTGATCGCCGCCTTCGTCGTGGGGTACCTGGCGGAGCGCGGCTGGGACCGCAAGGTCTGGACGACGGCGCTCGCCATGCTGATTGGCACCGTCGTCATCTACCTCTTCGGCGTGCCGCAGCTTGCGCTCGTGCTCAGCCCCACCAGCGGCGCCGCGCTGGGCTTCGACAAGGCTCTGACGCTCGGCGTGCTGCCCTTCCTGCCGGGCGATGCCATCAAGCTGCTCATCGCGGCGGGCGTCCTGCCGTCCGCGTGGGCGCTCGTGGGCCGTAAGTAAACGCTTATGGAGATCACCTGGCTGGGGCATTCCTGCTTCCGTCTGAAGGGGAAGGAAGCGTCCGTCATCACCGACCCGTACGCGGACTCGGTGGGCAGGTCGCTGGGCAAGGTATCGGCGAGCCTGGTGACGGTCAGCAACGACCACCCCCACCACAACAATGCGGCGGCGGTGGCTGACGCCGTGCGGATCATTCGCGGGCCGGGCGAGTACGAGGTCGCACACATCCTGGTCACGGGCGTCCCCACTTACCACGACGCGGTCAAGGGGGCGGAGCTGGGCAAGAACGTCGTCTATCTCATCGAGATGGACGACGTGCGGATATGCCACCTGGGGGACCTGGGCCACACCTTGTCGTCCAAGGAGACCTCCACCCTCGGCGCGATTGACGTGCTGCTGGTGCCCGTTGGCGGCGTCTGCACCATCAACGCGTCCACGGCCGCGGAGGTCATCGGCGCGCTGGAACCCAAGCTGGTAGTGCCAATGCACTACCAGATCGCCGACTCAAAGGTCAACCTGGAGCCGCTGGACCGCTTTCTGAAGGCGATGGGTCTGCGGGACGTGCCAGCCCAAACGCGCCTTTCGGTCACCGCCAGCAACGTGCCCCAACAGACCCAGGTGGTCGTGCTGCAGCCGGTCCAGTAGGCCCCTTTACACCACGAAGCCCCGCAGCTCGATGGCGCGCGCCACGCGCTCCACGCCGACCATGAAGGCAGCCTGCCGCAGCGGCACCTGGGCGAACTGCGCCCTCTCCCAGACAGTCCAGAAGGCGCGGCTCATCACTTTCTGGAGCTCATGGTTGACTCTGTCCTCTTCCCAGCGGAACTCCTGGATGTTCTGCGTCCACTCAAAGTAGGACACCGTCACCCCGCCCGCGTTGACGAGGATGTCCGGCAGCAGGGTGATCCCCCGGTCCTCCAGAATGTCGTCCGCGTCATGTGTGGTGGGATGGTTCGCGCCCTCCACGACGACCTTCGCCCGCACCTTTCCCGCGTTGCCCGCGTGCAGGACGTTGCCGATGGCCGCGGGAATGAGGAGGTCGCATTTCAAGGCCAGAAGCTCGTCGTTGGTGATCGGTTCGCCCCCGCGGAAGCCCGCGAGACCCCCCGCCTGCTTGTAGTGGTCCACGAGGCGTGGTATGTCCAGCCCGCGCTTGTTCAGCACGCCGCTGTTCACATCGGCGACCGCGATGACCTTGCAGCCCAGTTGGCCGATAAGCCGCGCCGTCCACGAGCCGACGTTGCCGAACCCCTGGACGGCCACCGTTGCGCCCTTGAGGTCCATCTTGAGCGCCTTGGCCGCCTCCGCGAGCACGAACACCAGGCCGCGGCCCGTCGCCGCCTCTCGGCCGTAGGAGCCGCCCAGCTCGACCGGCTTGCCGGTGACGACGGCGGGCGTGTACCCGTGGAGCTGGCCGTAGGCGTCCATCATCCAGCCCATGACCTGCGCGTTGGTCCCCAGGTCGGGCGCGGGGATGTCCCGGCTCGGCCCCAGGATGTATGCGATGCTTTGCGTGTAGCGGCGCGTCAGCTTGTTCAACTCCATCTGGCTCAGCGACGCGGGGGCGCACTGAATGCCCCCCTTGGAACCGCCAAAGGGCAGGCCGACAACCGCGGTCTTCCAGGTCATCAGCGCGGCCAGCGCGCGCACCTCGTCCAGGTCCGCCTCCGGGTGGTAGCGCACGCCTCCCTTGTACGGCCCGCGGGCGCCGTTGTGCTGGACACGATAGCCCACGAAGACCTTGACGGAGCCGTCGTCCATGCGCACGGGCAACTGCACGCGCACCTCCCGGTACGAGGAACGCATGAGTTCCCGCAGTTCATCCTTGACCTTCAGCCTGTCCGCCGCCTGGTCGAAGAAGTGGGACACCTCCTGAAAAGGCGTCATCTCCTGCTTTTTGCGCTGCGGCATGGAAACCCCTTTCAATTCGTTCACTTGCGTATGGCGTCGAGCGGAACGGCCCCTCCGTCCCCAGCTTGACATCACGCGCGGTTCCAGCTTATACTAGCAGAAGTTATGGTTAGCGTGATGTGCGCCTGTACATGGCACATAGGGGCTGAGCGGTAGCGCAGCGTCCCGTGCCGGGGCGTGCGCCCCGCGGATACAGAGCAATATGCCCCACGAGCTTTACGCCGTGGGGTTTTTTGTTTGGAGGCGACCAATCGGTGAGCGCCACGCGCATGGTGCGAAATCATCAGTCACGATAGCGCACCCGCGGCATTGACGCCGATGATAGTATAAACGAATGACTTACATCCACTTATTTGATACGGAGGCGGACGACCCGTGACGACAATAGCAACAGGCCAGACGCAACAGGCGGTCCCGGACCTGCGCAGAGTGGTAACGCGGGCTCTCGTGGTGGCCCTGCTTATCGTCATTGGGCTGGCCGTGGCCGGGGTTGACCCGCGCCTGGCCGTCTTCTGGGTCTTCGGCGTCACGTTCGGATTCATATTGCAGCGGAGCCGCTTCTGCTTCGCCTCCGCCTTCCGCGACCTCTTCCTCCTGCGCGACGGCCGGATGATGAAGGCCATCCTGGGCGGACTGGCTGTCGCCACCATAGGCTTCGCGCTTGTGCAATACAACCTGACGCCCAACCTGGCGGGAGGCCGCCTGCCGTTCAACGCGGGCGTGGTGCCCCTGGGCCTGCACCTGCTGCTGGGCGGCGTGCTGTTCGGCGTGGGGATGGTCGTGGCCGGCGGGTGCACCACCGGAAGCCTCTACCGCATCGGCGAAGGGTACGTCGGCTCGATGGTCGCGGTGGGCGGCATGCTGGTCGGACTGGCCTTCATCCACTTCACCTGGAACTGGTGGTGGGACACTTACATCTCCCACCTGCCGGTCGTCTGGCTTCCGCCAAGCCTGGGCTGGGGCGGCACCATGGCCCTTGTCCTGCTGGCGCTGGCGGGCGCCGCCGTCTTCATCATGTGGGTGGAGTCGCGGGCCGGCGCCTTCGCCATCGTGCGTCCGGCATCGCCCCGGCAGAGCGCCGCGGACTTTCGAGGGAAGCTGCGCTCCCTGCTGCGCTCCGTGTTCGTCCAGGGCTGGCCCGCCATTGTGGGCGGCGTTGCCCTGGGCGGCCTGAACGTCATGATCTACCTCTTCGAGCGGCCGCTCGGCGTCATCAACGAGGTGGGGCGTTGGAGCGAGGGCGTCCTGAACCTGGTTGGTCTGCCGCCTCCGCCGCACGTGGGGGGCGTCGGCCCGTGCGCCATCACCGACGCGCCGCCGACCCTCCTGACGTGGGGGCTGATGATCAACGGCGGCATCATCCTCGGCTCCTTCGCGGCCTCCGTCCTGGCGGGCGAGTTCCGGCTGCGCGTGCCCCGGCAGGGGCGCCGCTATGGACAGTCCTTCGTCGGGGGCATTCTGATGGGGTACGGCGGGGGCCTCGCGGCGGGATGCACAGTGGGCGGCTTTTTCTCCGCCATTCCGTCCCTGGGGGTCAACGGCTGGTTCTTCGGCGCCAGCCTGGCCGTGGGAGCTTTGCTCGGCGTCCAGATCATTCGCCGCATCAGCTAGGCATAAACCGACAGCAGGAGGCGTGGACATATGAAAGTTGACGTGCGGGGCGAAATCTGCCCGTACCCGCAGATCAAGGCGGTGGAGGCGATGCAGAAAGCCAAGGGAGGCGAGACCGTCGAGCTTATCACCGACCATCCGCCCTCGCTGGAGACGGTGCCCACCCAGGCGGCTCGGCTCGGCTGGACCGCCACTATTCAGGAGACCCGTCCCGGCGAGTGGTGTATTCACCTGGCCCGTCCAACGTCCCAGGCGCCAGCCAAATAACACACAAGAATCAGGAGCGAATTCACATATGGACAAAGGGAGGAACATCACAATGAGTCGCTTACCCGCATGGCTTTCATATAGGACCCTGGCCGCCGTCGGCCTGGCCGCCACGCTGCTGGCCGCGGCGTGCTCGCCCGCGCCCGCGCAGCCCGCGCAGTCCGCGGCGCCCGCCGCGCCGGCCGGCGGCTCGAACGCGGCGCCCGCTAAGGCCGTCCCCGCCGCTCCCGCCGTCGCGGTGGACCCGGAGATAGCGGCGCTGGGCTATGCCCGCCCGGAGCTGCTCGTGAGCACCGGCTGGCTGGCGCAGCACGTGAACGACGCCGACCTGCGCATTGTGGACGTGCGCCCGGCGGACAAGTACGCGGCGGGCCACCTGCCCAACGCCATCAGCATCCCCAGCGGCGTCATGAACGTGACGGTCGGCAAGATCACCAACGAGCTGCCTCCAAAGGACAAGCTGGAAGAGATGCTCGGCAGCGCCGGCATAAGCAACGACGCACGCATCGTGCTGTACGACGACCAGCGCAGCCTGTGGGCGGCGCGCGCCTACTTCGTGCTGGACTACTACGGGCACAAGAACATCAGCATCCTTAACGGCGGCAACCCCAAGTGGGAGAAGGAGACCCGCGAGATCACCCGGCAGGTCGCGAAGCTGAGCCCCGTGAAGTACACCGCCACGGCCAGCAGCTCCAAGCTCGCCACCAGGGACTACGTCCTCGCGAACCTGAAAAACCTGTCCATTGGCGTCTGCGACACCCGCACCCCCAAGGAATACGCGGGCACCGACGTGCGCGCCGCGCGCGGCGGCCACATCCCGGACGCCAAGAACGTGAACTGGGAGACAACCATGTCCGGCGCGGACCCGGGCGCCGTCTTCAAGCCCGCCGCCGAGATCGCGAAGCTCTACGATGCCCAGGGCTTGACCAAGGACAAGGAGATCATTACGCTCTGCCAGAGCGGTGTGCGGGCGGCCCACGGCTACTTCACCCATCAGTTGCTCGGCTACACCAAGGTACGCAACTACGACGGCTCATGGGAGGACTGGGGCAACGACCAGACCACGCCCATCGAGAAGCCCACGGCCTAACGATTTCGGGGGAGGGATACCAAGGTGACAACATACAAGGAGGCTCAAGTCCTGGACGTGACGGGCGAGCTGTGCCCCATGCCGGTGGTCAAGACGCGCCTGGCGCTGGACAAGCTCACCCATGGCCAAATTATCAAGGTGATTGCAACGGACGTGGCGTCGTGCGATGATATGCCTGCCTTCGCACGGGCGCAGGGGCACAAGCTGCTGGAGGCGCGGAGCGAGAAGGGTACGTACACGTACTGGCTCCAAAAAGGGGAGGGAGTATGACCACGCTGGGGGAGAGGATAGTCCTGGACGCGCAGACGTTCAATCGGCTGCACGCGCAGTCGCACAAGGAGACGGACGTCAGGCGTCTGGCGCTCGTCGCGTCCAAGGGGACGCTGGACATGGCCTACCCGCCGCTTATCCTGGCGACGACGGCGGCGGCCATGGGGATGGAGGCGGGGGTCTTCTTCACCTTCTACGGCCTGGACATCCTGAAGAAGAGCAAGCACAACAGGCTCCAGGTGGCGCCCCTCGGCAACCCGGCGGCGCCCCTGCCCGTGCCCAACATCCTGGGCGCCATCCCGGGCGCGACCGCCGCGGCCACGTGGGTCATGAACGGCATGATGCGGAAGCAGAAGATGCCCACCATCGGCGAGTTCCTGGCGCTGGCGCGGCAGCTCAACGTCCGGCTCATCGCATGCACCACCACCATGGGCATCATGGGCGTCAAGAAAGAGGACCTGCTGGACGGCGTCGAGCTTCAGGGAGCCGCCGCCTTCCTGGAGTACGCATCCAAGGCGCAGGTGACGCTCTTCGTCTAGGAGTAGAGACATGACCCAGACCAAGACAAACGTGAAGATTGACCAGGAGATTGACCTCAAGGGCGAGGTGTGCCCGTACACCTTCGTCAAGTCCAAGCTCGCCATCGAGGAGCTGGAGACGGGCCAGGTGCTCCGCGTCATCCTGGACCACATGCCCGCCGTTGAGAACGTGCCGCGAAGCCTCACCGGCGAGGGCCACGAGGTGCTCGGCGTCACACAGATCAACGCCACCGACTGGACCGTGACGGTCCGCAAGGCGTAGCGTCGGCTGACATGAAGCTGGGCATCGAAATCACCAGCGGCGCGGGCTCGGAGGACGTGCGCACCCTGCGCAAGCTCGTCGAGGCCGCGCGCCGCCAGGGGCACGAGGTCCGGATTTTCGCCATGGGCCACGCCGTCTTTCAACTCGCCAAGCTCAAGGACCTCTCCACGCCCGACCGTCCCGTGGCCATCTGCGCCTACAACGCGCACTCGTGGGGCGTGCCCCGGACGGATGGCATACTCTTCGGCGGCCAGAACGACTGGGCGGAAACGGTCTATTGGGCCGACAGGGTGATTGTCCTTGGCTGACAAGAAACCGCACAAGCGGGTGGCTGTCGTCGTGCGGCGCTCTCCGCTGAACTCCGTCCTCGCCTCGGAGGGCCTGCGCCAGAGTGTCGGGCTGGTGCTCGCCCCGCTGGACATCACCGTGCTCCTGCTGGACCAGGCGGCGTGGCTGTGCGTCCCGCTGGCGCCGGAGGCCATCGAGGCCCCTACCATCAAGAAGCACATTGAGATGCTGCAGCTCCTGAAGCACCGCGTGCTGGTGGAGCGCGAGTCGCTGGAGCGGTACGGCGTCCCCGCCGACAACCTGCTCCCCGGCGTTCAGGTCATTCCCGCCCGGCAGGTGGCCGAGGAAGTCGCCGCCGCGGACGCGGTCATTGTGTTCTAGGCCATGAAGTTCCTGCACATCCTCCGCTCTCTGGACGACGTCCGCGCCGTGGAGACCGCGCGCGCCCAGCGGGAGCAGGGCCACGACGTGGCGCTCCTGCTCCTGCACGACGCCGTGCTGGCGCGGCCCGCGTTTCCCGGCCCCATCTCCGCCAGCGCCGACGACGTCACCGCCAGGGGCGGGCATTGCGCCTACCCCACGGTGGACTACGACGCCATTGTCCGGCTGCTGTTCGAGCACGACCGCGTCGTTTCCTGGTAACCTCTCCCGCTTGCGCTTTTCTTCACAACCTGTCCGCGCATGTCCGCGTGGTCTGCTATACTACTATCTCATTAGCAGAGGGCGGAGAGACAGCATATAACATGGGCAAGATATTTGTTGTTGCGGCAGAGCCACGTCCCCTCGTGGAGGCCGTCCGCACGGCCGGCCATGCGGCCCTGGAAGCGACCGACCTCGACCGGGCGGCGGAGTCTCTCACGGAGGAGGAGCCGGACCTCATCCTGCTGGACTTGGGCCTGGCCGAGGAGCGGCGCGCGCGCGATTTCATCGCGGAAGCGAAGGAAACGAACGGGACCCCCGTCATCGCTCTGGTGCCGCAGGCGCAGGTCAACAGCTACGACATCACCATCGGCGCCGACGACTTTGTCCTTGCGCCCTACAAGACCCCGGAGGTGCTGGCGCGCATTCGCAAAAACCTCTGGCAGGCCGGCGTGACCACCGCGAAGGACACGATCCGCGCGGGGGACCTGGTCATTGACCTGGAGCGCTACGAGGTCGCGGTGAGCACGCGGCGCGTCATCCTCACGTTCAAGGAGTACCAGCTCCTGAAGTTCCTGGCCACCCATCCGGGCAAGGTGTTCACCCGCGACGTCCTGCTCAACAAGGTGTGGGGCTACGACTACTACGGCGGCACCCGGACGGTGGACGTGCACATCCGGCGGTTGCGCAGCAAAATCGAAGACAAGGACCACACCTTCATCGAGACGATGCGCAACGTGGGCTACCGCTTCCGGGAGGAGGGCACAGCGTGACGGAAGACGCGGCGGCCCCTCTGCGCTTCAACGACACGGGCCTGCCACGTCGCATCGTCTGCCTGACCGGCGAGACCGCCGAGTTCCTCTACCGCATGGGCGCGGGCGACCTGGTGGTCGGCGTGTCCGGCGTCGCCAAGCGGCCCCCTGAGGTGCGCCAGAAGCCGACGGTCGGCGGGTTCACCAGCGTCAACGTGGACAAGGTGCTGGCCCTGCGGCCGGACTTGGTCATCGCCTTCTCCGACCTGCAGGCGGAGCCCGCCAGGGAGCTTGTCGCCCGCGGCGTCCAGGTCCTCGCCCTGAATCAGCGCAGCCTGCGCGACATCCTGAACGTCTGCCTGTTGCTGGGCGCCGTGGCGGGCCGCGAGGCCGAGGCGCGCCGCCTGGCCGATGAGATGCGCCGCGCCTTCGAGTCCGCCGCGGAGGAGGCATCCCGCCTGCCGTATCACCCCAGGGTCTATTTCGAGGAGTGGCACCAGCCTCTCATCAGCGGCATCAGCTGGGTGAGCGAGCTTATCGAGCTTGCGGGCGGCAGGGACATCTTCCCGGAGATGCGCACGTGCAGCCTCGCCTCACAGCGAGTGGTGGACCCGCAGGAGGTCGCGCGGCGCAACCCGGACGTGATACTGGCGTCGTGGTGCGGCAAGAAGGTGGTATGGAGCGCCATCACGGAGCGCCCCGGGTGGCGGCAGGTCGCCGCCGTGCAACACGGGCGCCTGTACGAGATACCCTCCCCGGACATCCTCCAGCCCGGCCCCGCCATCCTGGAGGGGCTGCGTCAGGTACAGGACTGCATCCGCCGGGGAGCGGAGCGCGTCGCCTAGTCCCGCCCGCCCAATCAGAGCCGGGGCGGTTGCGCGTCGCTGTCTTGGGATGCGGCGCTCACCCTGGCCCTCTTGCGGGCCAGATGGGAACGCAGAATGAGCCAGCCGACCAGGACGCTGACGCCCAGCAGGACGAAGGGAACAGCCCATAGTCCGGGCTCAGTGCGGGCCGCGGCCTCCAGCGTGGCGCCGAAGCCCAGTCGCAGGAGATAGCCTGCCACCAGCACCACCACACCCCAGAACGCCGCCGTCGCAACCACGCACGCCGCGAACATGGGATAGGAAACACGGAACAGCCCGGACGCCGCGTTCGTGACGAACAACAGCCCGGGCGTCAACCGGCCAATGATGACGGCCTTGGCGCCCCAACGCTGCATCCGCATCTCCAGATCGTCCAGCCGCGGCAGGGTAAGTCCAACGTAATGGCCGTACCGCCGGATGAATGGCCGCCCACCCAGGCGGACCGCCCAGTACGATATGGACGCGCCCAGCAGACTGCCCACCAGCAGCATGCCGAAGGCGAGAGGCACGTGAGACCCTTCATAGCCCGCCACCAGCAGCAGGCCGTCCGTGGCCACGGGGATGGGCATGCCAATCTCGCCGACGGTGATCAGCAGGAGAAGGGCAAAGGGGCCTTTGTCCAGAAGGAAGGCGACGGTGTCCGCGGCGACGCGCAGGAGGTCCGGCATCAAGGCTATCCCTGGCGCTTGGGCGCCAGCGAAAGAAACGACGTCAGCACGGACATGCGTGACTGGTACGTCTCCCAGAGCTGCGCCACCGCCTCATGGGTGACCACCGTACGCGGAGCGGAGACCCGGGACGCCGCCGGAACATCCTCGGGCGGCAGCGGCGCGCTGCTTGTGGCCCACAGGGATGCAGTCATGAGCGCGGCCGCCGCCACGGCCAGCCCGCTCAGGCGGAGCGCGCGGCTCCGGCGCTCGGCGAAGCCGTCCAGGCGGAACTGATGGGACAGGATCCGCCACATATAGTCGGTGCAATAGACGCCGGTGGAGCGCCACAGGTTCCGCATGTACCCCCGACCGGACGTGACCACCCGCATCTCCGGCGCATAGACCACCCGGCCGAGCCGGCGCAGCCGGAGACACAGGTCCACGTCCTCCCCGTAGCGGAGAGCGACGTTGAAACCGCCCACCGCGCGGAACGCATCCGCGCGCACGGCGTAGTTGTTGCCACAGAAGTTCCATGCGGAGGGCATGCACCGGGCGAGCACGGGGGAGAAAGCGTCGCCCAGGCGCGTCAACGCGCGGGCCAGAAAGGGACCGTCCCGCAGCAGAAAGTACCCCGCGGCGACGGTCGCGTCCGGGTGCTCCCGGAACCGCCGCGCGATGGAGGACAACCAGTGGCGGGGCACCACGGTATCTGCGTCGGTCCCCGCCAGAATGACGCCGCGCGCCGCCGCGCAACCGGCCTGCCGGGCGTGCGCTATGCCCCGTCGAGGCTCGCGCACCACGCGGGCGCCCCACCGGCGGGCGACGGACGCCGTGCGGTCGGTGCTGGCGTTGTCAGCGATAATGATTTCGTACGGGCCGGGATAGTCCTGCTCGCGAAGAGCGCGAAGGCAGTCCTCCAAGACCGCCTCTTCGTTGTACGCCGGGACGACCACCGATATGAACACGCTGGCCTCCGAAATACGTTGGCGCGCCTTTGTCCTTTATACCACAGGATTGCCCGTTTGGCTAGATTGCTGGCTGTCCCCCGCTTTACTGTCTGCCTTGTCGTTCTGTCCAACGGCGCGCCGGACCTGTGTCGGCGCCAGGATGCCGCCGGAGAGAATCAGCTTGAAGCCTTCGTCCACCGACATGTCCGTCACTATCACCTCGCCCTCTGGGACAATCGCCAGAATGCCGCCGGTGGGCAGCGGAGTTGCGGGTATGAATACTGAGACCAGGACTTCGCCGGAAGGGCCCAGGAACTGCCCGGTGGCGAACCCCATGGCGTAGATACCCTTGCGCGGGTATTCCACCAGGACAACATGCTTGAACGCGGGGGCCTCCCTCCGCGCCACGGCGCTCAAGGCGCTTTTGGACGTCTTGTACAGGGTCCGCACCACGGGCATCCGGTCTATTACGCGCTCGGCGCCGCGCAGCAGACGCTGACCAAAGATATTCGTGGCGACTACTCCCGCCAGATACACAAGGATGGCGGTTGAAACCAGACCCACCCCCGGCACGGGGCGGCCCACCACGGCGGCAATGAGCGGTTGGAGCAGCCCGTCCAAGTTCACAAAGAGGAACTGCAGGACTAAGTACGTGATGACCACGGGGATCAGTACCAGAACACCCGCGATAAGCTTGGCGCGGATGTTGCCCGTTACGCGTCCCACCAGCGACCGCCAGCGTGCGCCCATGACGCACTAGCCTCCGCACCCGGGCGTCGGTATAATGGGCCTTCCTGGTCCGCCGTGACCTTCAGGGGAGGATGACGCCATGACGTCGGTTGACCTCAAGTCCATCATCCGTGACATACCGGACTTCCCCACCAAGGGCATCAACTTCAAGGATATCACCCCGCTGCTGCAAGACCGTGCCGCGTTCAAGTACGTCATAGACACCCTGGCGGCCAGGTACCGCGACCAGCGGATAGACTCCGTGGTCGCCATCGAGGCCCGCGGCTATATCTTCGGCGCGCCCCTCGCATACGCCCTCGGCACCGGGTTCGTCCCCGTCCGAAAGGTCGGCAAGCTCCCGTGGAAGACCCACCGCGTCGAGTATTCGCTGGAGTACGGCTCCAGCATCATGGAGATGCACCAGGACGGCGTCCGCGCGGGCCAGCGCGTGCTCATCGTGGACGACCTGCTGGCCACGGGGGGAACCCTCGCCGCCACGGCCAAGCTGGTCGAGCGCTCCGGGGCGCACATCGCTGGCATCGCGGTCATCGCGGAGCTCGGTTTCCTTCCGGGCCGCGCCAAGCTGCAGGGCTACGAGACCACGTCCATGGTGGTGTACTAGCCCACGCGCCTCCGCTACGCGGAACGCGCTTCAGGAAGCTGGGGCGATGATACCAGCGGGCTTGCGGAGTTGTCAACGCGAGCAGCGTCTCCCACGCATTGCACGGACGCTCCGAAGCCACACCGACGAGCGGCGCTGACTCACCGGACATGAGAGGACAGGCGCGTGGCATGCAACAGCGCCCGTTTGAGCTTCCGGACTGGCTGAAGCACGCCCAGCCCATCGAACGGGCGAGGAGGCCGCGCTTTCTCACCGCCCTCGCGGTCTTCTGGACGGTCAGCGGGGGCATCACGTTGACCGCGGGCATCATCGGGCTGCTGCTGACTTCCAGTTACATCGCCACGAGCGCAAGCAGCAGCGCGCTATCGCTGCTTTTCGGGACGCTGTTCCTGTGGCTGGGACTGGGAGCATGGAACGGCTGGCCGTGGAGCCGGTGGGTTGCCGTGGCCGCCCACGTCCTGAGCGTGCCCTTCCTGCTGTTCCAGCCGTTCAGCCCTCTGGCGCTGGTCAGCGTGGCGTGGGCGGCGCTGGTCGTATGGTACATGACGCGGCCATACGTGGGCGCGTATTATCGGCCAGCCAGCGGGGGACCGCCTACTCCAGGAAGTCCTTGAGCTTCTTGGAGCGGCTGGGGTGGCGGAGCTTGCGCAGCGCCTTCGCCTCTATCTGGCGGATGCGCTCCCGCGTGACACCGAAGTCCCGGCCCACCTCTTCAAGCGTGCGGCTCCGTCCGTCCTCCAGACCGAAGCGCAGCTCCAGCACGCGGCGCTCGCGGTCGTTCAGCGTCTTGAGCACGTCCCTGACCTGCTCCCGCAGGAGCTGATGGCTCGCCGCGTCCGCCGGCGCCAGGGCGCCCCGGTCCTCGATGAAGTCGCCCAGGTGGCTGTCTTCCTCTTCGCCGATGGGCGTCTCCAGTGAGACAGGCTCGCGGGATATCTTCACGATCTCCCGGACCTTCTCGGAGGAGGTCTCCATGCCCCGGCTGATCTCCTCGCTGGTCGGCTCGCGGCCCAGCTCCTGGACAAGCCGGCGGCTGACGCGCAGGAGCTTGTTGATGGTCTCCACCATATGCACGGGGATGCGGATGGTCCGAGCCTGGTCGGCGATGGCCCGCGTAATGGCCTGGCGTATCCACCACGTGGCGTAGGTGCTGAACTTGTACCCCTTGCGGTAGTCGAACTTCTCCACCGCGCGGATGAGGCCGATGTTCCCCTCCTGGATGAGGTCCAGCAGGGACATGCCCCGCCCGATGTACTTCTTGGCGACGCTCACCACAAGGCGCAGGTTGGCCTCCGTGAGGTGCCGCTGGGCCGCCTCGCCGTCGTCCAGCAGGTGCTTCAGGTAGCGGTCAAGCTGCTTCTCCAGGGGACGCAGCTCGTCCATGAACTTGGGGTCGGCGACAATCTCCGCGATGTCCGCCAGCGTGCTGTCGCCGCCGACGGCGTTCACGACTTCGGGCGCGAGCAAGCGCGTATCAAGCGCGAGGGCGGTGATAAGACGCTCCATTTCCTCCGGGCTCTTGCCCAGGGACTCCGCGACGACGCGCTTCAACTCAAGGTCAATGACTCCGTCAATGGCAGGGCGCACTTTGGCGCCGGAGACCAGGTCCTTGAGCTGGACCTTCCGGCCCAGCCCCAGGTGTTTGCGCATCGCGTCCACAAGAGGCCCGGTGGCGCAGATGTTGCGCAGGAAATGCGCGGCGACCTCCGGGCCGGTGGGGAACTCGCCGCTCTCCTGCTGGAGCGCGCGACGCGCCTGCTCCACATACCTGCCGCTCTCCATGCGCCGGGCAAGCGCCCGCTCGTCCTGGGCGGTCAGCAGAGGGACCCGTCCGATCTCCCTGAGGTACATCCGGACCGGGTCCTCGGTCATTTCGACTTCTTCGAACTCGCCCGCCTCCCACTCCAGGCCCGCTTCCGGCTCGGCCTCTGTTTCGGCTTCAGCCTCGGACGCGGCTTCCGCCTCCATGTCAAGCTCCGCCTCCGGCTTGACCTCCTCCGCACCTTCCGCAGTCTCCCCGTTCTCCGGCCAGACACCGGCCCTCTTGCCCGGGAGAGTGTCGCCCTGATTGGGTTCGTCCAGCGTGGCCCGGGCCACGGCGGCCAGCCGCGCGGCCAGCTCGCCAACGGGCAGCCCCACGTCCTTCTCCTCGCGCTCTCCCTGGGTCAGAATGTCCATCACGTCCAGCTTCTTCTGCGGGCCATGACGCTGAGGCTTGGGGGCGGGCTGGACCTTAGCGACCAGCTGGCCTTTGGGGACCGCCTGACCCTCGGTTTGCTTGGCGACAGCCTGGCCCTTGGGAGCAGGCTGGTTTTTGGTGATCAGCTGGCCTTTGGAAGCCGCCTGGCCCTCGGGTTGCCTGGCGGCCTGGCCCTTGGGAACGGGCGGGCTCTTGGCGACCGGTTGGCTTTTGGGGACTTCCTGGCTCATGGGAGCAGGCTTGGCCGACGATTTCGGAGCAGCAGGTGGAGCGGGCGCCGCCTGTTTCTGCGCCTTCGCGGCGGGCTTCACACTGACGACAGGCTTCGCGCTGACAGCGGGCTTTTCAGCCACGGCGGTCTTCGCGACGGCGGGCCGTTTCTCGGCGACGGCGCTCTGCTTCTTCACGGTCTTTTTTGCCACGAGCTTTGCTCCCTTTCCGTAAACGTGGCTAGTAGCTCCTGGTTACGCTGCAGCCCTTGTCTTCCCATCTCCGCAAGCTCGTCTTCGGTCAGCTCCGCTTGCGTGAGCGCCTGTTCTTCAAGTTGTTTGAGGTGGCGCAAACGGCGCTCCTCCAGCCGCCGGAGAGCGTCGGCCATCGTGTGTTCCATCTCGGATGCATCCAGAGGTGGGAGGGGTGTGGTGACAAGAGAGTCCCAATAGCCCTGCAGGTGCTCATCCAACGATTGCCGAACTTCTATTATACCGCTTTTCTGGACGTGTTGAAAAATCTCACGGTTCTCCGGCCTCTCGAACTGCTCCGGTGACGCCGCGCCTGCACGGGCGCGCAGTTCTGGGTGCTGGGCTAGGAGCGCGAGGACGTACTCCTCGAGCGGGTCGCGGTCGGACGACGCCTTCGCCGGCGCGACGATTCCCGCGCCCCTGCCAGACGGCTGCCTGCGCCGGAGCTGGCCGATGCTCGCCTGGAGGGTGTTCCTGTCCGTCTGAAGAAGTCTGGCCATCTTGTCCAGGTACTCGTTGCGCAGGAAGACGTTGTCCATGCGCCCGATGAGCGGATAGAGGTCTTCAAGCGCCCGTTGCTTCCCAGCGGGAGAGGAGAGGTCCAGCTTCTGCGCCGCCACCTGAAACAGGTAGTCAACCAGAGGCGTCGCCTCGTCCAGTATCCTCGTCCACGCCTTCGGGTCCTCGCGGATAATCTCGTCCGGGTCGCGCCCGCGCGGCATCGAGGCGATGGCCAGCTCCGGTTCCGGCTCCTGCTGGAACGTGGCCCCGGCCTTGCCCGCTCCCGACGCGCGCACCCGCTGATCGAAGATGCGCCACGCCGACCCCAGGCTGCGCAGCGTGGCCTCGTCGCCCGCCACGTCCGGGTCGAGCGCCAGCACGAAGCGGTGCGCCAGCTTCTTGAGGATGTCCACCTGGCGCTCGGTGAGGGCCGTGCCCATGGACGCCACCACGTTGGCGAAGCCGTGCTGGTGGGCCATGAGCGCGTCCATGTAGCCCTCCACGATGACCGCCCGCCCCTCGCGGCGGATGGCCTCGCGCGCCTTGTGTATGCCGTAAAGGATGGCGCTCTTGTCGAAGATGGGCGTCTGCGGCGAGTTCAGGTACTTCGGCTCCTGGTCGTCGCTGAGCGCCCGCGCGCCGAAGCCGGACATGCGCCCGCGCTCGTCCCAAATGGGGATGACGAGCCGCCCGCGGAAGCGGTCGTAGAGGCTCCCGTCCTCCTTCTGGACGACAAGCCCGGCGAACAGCATGTCGGTGGGGCTGAACCCCTCTTTCGTGAGGTGCTCCTGAAGGGCGTTCCAGCTATCCGGGCTGTAGCCGAGCTGGAAGGCGGCGACCGTCTCGTCGGAGAGGCCGCGCTTCGCCAGGTGCTGGCGCGCGGCCTCCGCGTCCGGAGAATGGAGCAGCATGCGGTTATAGAAACGCGCGGCGGTCTCGCAGGCGCGGCGCAGGTGGTCCTCGCGGCCCGCCTCGACGGTGCGGTCCGGCAGCGCGATGTTGGCGCGGTTGGCGAGCAGGCGCAGCGCCTCGCCGAAGCCGATGTTCTCGCGCTTCATGACGAAGCTGAAGACGTCGCCGCCGGTGGCGCACGCGCCGAAGCAGTGCCAGCTCTGCCGCTCCGGAAAGACGAAGAAGGAGGGCGTCTTCTCCGAGTGGAAGGGACAGTTGGCCTTGAAGCTGCGGCCAGAGCGCGTCAGCGGGACGTAGGACTGGACCACGTCCACGATGTCGAGCTTGCCGCGGACCTCATCTATGACGGACATACGACCTACCTGTCTAGCTATTCAAACGTATCCTACAAAGGTCAAGGAGCCAGAGCTTCATATGATTTTGTGATTGACCAGATAAGCTCGACCGTTGTTATCAATGCAGTAGTAGGTGCTAACCACACCGAAGTTCTGCGTATAGTAGCGGTGCACATGCTTGCTCTCGCAGAGTCTATCCAAGAAGTATTGCACCCGATCCACATGTTGTCCGAGCTTCGGTGCGATGTCATCTACGACATAGTGCTTCTGACCCTTTCGCGCCATATCCGCCATGGCGTTGAGTATGTCAACCTCGGTCTGCTCAAGTTCACGCTGAGCGTTTTGCGCAGACGCAGCAGAGCCGTCGCTTCCTGAAGACTCAACAGGCGTTGAGTCTGGCGTCTCGTGAATCTCAAAGTCGCCTTTCGTTAGCCAGTCGTCGCCCTTCAAATCAACAGGGCAGCCAACGCTTCGCAAGCGTTGCGCTATATCTTCCCTTTTCTCCCTTGTGTTGTCTAGACGAACGACATGCCGACCCTGAATATCGCTAAACGGTCTGACATTTCCAATTTGGATAAGCACCGTCCGGTCTGGAGCATGTCCCATGGCAAACCCAGCTTCAAAAAGCACGTTCGGCCTCGGTTGAGGTGTCGGCGCCTTTTCATACTCCGGATCATCATCCTTCTGATAGGGTTTGCGAAGCTTTGCCTCGTCATCCGGCGTCATCACGACCACTATAGCTTGGGCCGAGCGAAGAGCGACGTCAAGAACCTCTCCTACATACGGCGTGCCCTTACGGGTCATGGCGACAGCTTCTCTCCAGTCAATCGGTTCGAGTCCTACAGTTCCAAGGAAGCCAAACACGGCTTCTTTGATCTGCTCATTTCTGCCATGAACTACGAAGACTTTGCGAGAATCAGGTGGCTGAGTTGTCACGAATTACCTCTGTGCTTATTCGCGCACCCCTATATCCTGTGCTCAAAAATCCCCTTGCTGATACCCGGCTTGATCTCCTCCGCCATGCGCAGCGCGTAGCGGTCCGTCATCCCCGCGATGTAGTCCACCGCCGCTTGCTGCGGCGTCTCCGCGTGCAACCGGAACTCCGGCGTCACCTTGTCCGGGTTCCGCGTGTACTGCCGGTAGAGCAGCCGCAGGACCTCCCGTGCGCGCTCCGCCTCCTCCTCGGAGGCGGCCACCAGGTAGCACCGCTGGAACAGAAACTCCCGCAGGGCGTTGGCCGCCTCCTGCACCCGCGCGCTCATCCGTATCTCCGGCCTCTTGCCCTCCGGCTGCGGGGCGCGGCCCGTCGCCGCCCACGAGGCGAGGATGACGTCCGCGATGAGCGTGTTCCGCCGCTCGTGCGGGCTGCCGCCGAGCGTCTCCCTGACCAGGGGCG
>Ga0082335_1004051_pt1 | contig 22855 bp, 1 predicted proteins | sample Subgrocontami58m_FD_72375 | JGI IMG/M metagenome (GOLD analysis project Ga0082335, IMG submission 72375) | Subsurface groundwater microbial communities from S. Glens Falls, New York, USA - GMW37 contaminated, 5.8 m (SPADES assembly) (version 2) ...
CTAACGGTGGTTCAATCCCACTTCTCCCAACACTGGTGAAGTAGCTCAATTGGTTAGAGCGGCTCTCTGATACGGAGCAGGTTGAAGGTTCGAGTCCTTTCTTCACCACCTTTATGCTGGCGAGATTTCTCATCAGGTGATGAGCGCAGCTCCATAAGCTGATGAGCATAATGCTGGGTTCGATTCCCAATCTCGCCACTGCGGTGTAGAGGAGTGGCCGTCCTCGCAAGCCCCATACGCTTGAGATCAATGGTTCAAATCCACTCACCGCTACTTTCCAATTTTATTTTTGATCTCGCGGATATAGTTCAGTGGCAGAACAGCGCGTTGCCAACGCGCAGGTCGTCGGTTCAAATCCGTCTATCCGCTCTGCGTCCTCGCATCTCAATGGAAGAGTGCCGCGTTCCTATCGTGTGGGTTGTGAGTTCTGTAATAAAAACGGAGAGGTCGCATAGTGGCTAGTGCGCCCGTTTTGAAAATGGGTAATCTCGCAAGAGGTTCGTGGGTTCGACTCCCGCCCTCTCCGCCATTGGAGAAGCTGAACATAGGTGAGTTCATCCGTCTCGAAAACGGAAGCCCGAAAGGGTTTGCGAGTTCGACTCCCGCCTTCTCCGCCTTTGGACTCGTAGCTCAACGGCAGAGCATCGCCCTCATAAGGCGCGGGTTAGGCGTTCAAGTCGCCTCGGGTCCACACGAAGACGTAGCTCAGTTTGGTCAGAGCGCCGCGCCGACATCGCGGAGGGCGTGAGATCGAGTCTCACCGTCTTCACCTGTGATGAGATCAAAGTTTCTCATCTCAAATTTCTAAAGAAAGGAGTGAACAGCTATGAGCATCTTATTGTTGAACGCCGACTATCGCCCCTTGGCGATCATCAGCCAGCGCCGGGCGGTGTCGCTGCTCGCCGGCAGCAAGGCAGAGACGGTGCCCGACGCGCCAATCCTCAAGGTCATGCGCTCGGCACGCAACGCATTAGCGTTGGCTTCGATGATCCGCTTGACCTACATCGCTCGCGCCCCGTTCCGCGATCCGTCAAAGCGGCAATGGTCAAGCGATGGAGTCTTCGAGCGCGACGGGTATAGGTGCGGCTACTGTCTCACTCCTTTGCCGCGCTCGAAATGCACCGTTGACCACATCAAGCCAAAGTCGTGGTGCAAGCGCGACGGTGAGAATCCGAATAGTTGGACCAACACCGTTACCTGTTGCGCGCGATGCCAGTCGCTCAAAGGCGATAAGTCACTGCACGCTTCGGGCTTGACACTGCGCGTGCGCGCCGGTCATCCCCGCACAAGTTATCTCGTGTGGCGGGCGAAGAAACACGGCACACTGCGCGAGGAGTGGAAACATTACTTGCAAGTGTAAAGAACGCGCCGCATGGAATTCCATGCGGCGCGTTGTTGTTTAACGTGTTACTGCCGCTAATCCAACGCCGTAGCGCAGCGCAATTTTTACAGTCTCAAATACGAGTCAGTGTAAATTACATGGTTCAACAACATTTGGTGTAAACAGTTTACATTTCGTCTTGTGATTAGACTAACATTACATGGCAATGCCTTATCAAGGCGAGTGGAACATTCTTCGGAGATCGTTCACGGCTCCGTCACCAGCACGAAGACACCCGCGACATTCACGGTGGTGAGGGCGCGTCTCTCAGCATTCGTCAACGTCAGCACTGTTGACCCGATGTTCACGGGCAGTTCAACCCAACCGTCGGCGTTGTATTGTCCGTTCACTTCCACTTCCGCCCAATCACCCGTTCCAGATTTCGCTGAATCATTCCAATAGAATAACTTCATCGGCAGCGTGACCCAGCTTGTCGTGCCGGTCACTTGCTCGCGCTGGCGGATGACGATGTTCAACTTGACCCAACCGCCCGCACCACCGTTGAGTGTTGTATTCCAATAAAGTATCACCAAGTTCCGCGCAGCGAACGATATCGGGATGGCAAAGGACACGGTCAAGGTCTTGCCACTGGGCAATGTGGTCATCACGTGCCCATTGAGCATTACGGCAACCTTGAGGGCAGAGATGAAGGTGTACTGCGTCGGCATGAAGTTCGGCAGTGATGTGACGACTTCAAGTATCACGCTAGCGCTATCACCACTCGCTGCCGTGAACAACACCCAGTTCGTAGGCGCGTTTGCCGCCGCACGATGATTGACTACGACGAAGGTGGCAACCGTGTGCATGAGCGGCACGATATCGCCTGACAACGACCCCACCGTTATCACTTCTTCTCCGGGTGTGCCGGGAACAGCCACAGCTGGAACAATAACAACAACTGGCGGGAATGCGCGGCTGACACCTTCAATACTGCTGATGCCACCCGGAACATTTGTCGCCGTGCCGTTGTTCGTGTTGATGTTGATCGGTCCAGTGTAGTTGAAATACTGCAATGTATCGGTGCCGCCCTGCCCGTTGACGCTCGTCACCTGCGCGCCGCTGTTGAGGACAAAGGTGTCGTTGCCTGCGCCGCCGACCAGCGTGATGTTCTGATTGCTATTGACGTTGAAAGTATCTTGCTTACTTCCGCCATTCAACGTTTCAAAGCTCGAGAAGTCTAGTGTTGGGTTGACGTGATATTGATTCGCGCCATTCACTTCCCATGTGGCGTTATTATTGAGACCGATCAGCAAGTCAGGATCATTCGGGTCGCTGCTGCCGATGATGTCGTTGATGTGACTGAAGAGTCCAACGAGCGCAGACGATGGGCTGGTATCGGTGCCGACAAAGCCATCTTCGCTGTCGTAACCGGTGAGCAGAATCCGGCGCGCGGTGGTGTAAGCTGAGAAGTCGAGCGTGTCGTAACCACCGAACCCGTCGATGTTTCCGTTGAGCCGCGAGTTGTCGCCGAAGACGAAGGTGTCGTTGCCCGTGCCGCCGATGAGGTTGAGTGTTCGCGTGCCACTGATGTTGAAGGTATTGCCACCGTTACCACCCATGAGCGTCTCGAAGTTAGAGAAGTTCAAAGTGATTCCGCTCGCGGTGAGCGAGTAAGTATTAGACAACGCCCACGTCGTCATCAAATTTGAACCGGTCAGTGTGTCGCCATTTGCGCCACTGCCGATGATGGTGTTGATGCTGTCGAACAGCGCGTCGTTATTGAAACCAGCGAAGCCGTCGGAGTTGCCGAGTCCGGTCAAGGCAACATTACGTCCGGTTGTGTTGGGAGCAAAAGTCAAGGTGTCGTTGCCGATGCCACCGTTGATTGTGCCGTTCAATGTCGCACCATCGTTGAAGGTGAAGGTGTCATCGCCCGCGTTACCGTAGAGGTTGACATTCTGCGTGCCGTTGATGGTGAAGGTGTCGCTCGCGCTGCCGCCGTACACATTCTCCACCGATGTGCCACTATACGTTGCGGTGTTGCCGTCACTTGTGACGATGACGCTGCTGAGGGTGACATTGAGTGAAGACGATATTGCCGAGAAGTCCATTATGTCGTTGCCTTCGTTTGCGTCCTCGACAATTGTATCTGTGCCCCAAACACCGGCGAAGATGTAAGTGTCATCGCCTATGCCGCCACTCAGCCTATCGTTGCCATCTCCGCCGTTAATCGTATCGTTTCCATCATTGCCATTGATGACGTCGCCGCCGCCGTTGCCGTTGAGGACGTTATTGCCGTTACCGCCGGTGATATCGTCGTTGCCCGAACCGCCGTTGACGTTTTCAATTCCATTCACCACGCCCGTAACACCGTGCGCTGTTTGCGTCGAGAGATTTACGGTGACCGCAGTGGTATTGGTATACGCGCTGTAATCGAGCGTGTCGGTACCTGCACCGCCGTTAATAGTGTCGCCCAGTGTGGTGCCATTGGCAAACACGAAGTTGTCATCGCCGGCGTTGCCATTGAGCGCAAAGGTCTGTGCGCCGCTCAGGTTGAAGGTGTCATTGCCCGTGCCACCGTTTAGCGTCTCAAAGTTGGAGAAGGTCAGTGTGTTGGCGCCATTGACGAAAGTGGTGCTTCCCGCCAAGTTCCACACATTGCCGGTGTTGATACCATCGTTCAGCGTATCACCCACGAGTGCACTGCCAACGAGCGTGTCGATGTTCGTGAACTCACCACTGATGCTCGCTTCCGTTCCCGTGAAGCCTTTGATCGTGCTTGCGGTCAGCGTGACGTTACGTGGTGTGACGAAGTTTGTGAAGTCAAGCGTGTCGGTGCCACTGCCGCCGACGATATTGCCGTTGACAGTTGTCTCGACGACGAAATCATTGCCGAAGTTACCACCAACGAAGTTTTCAATACCGGTTGTTTTCAACTTATCATTCGTGCCGTTTTTAACCGTGATCTCGGTTGTGCCAAAGGTGAAAGTGATCGTGCCGCTGGCGATGGTGGCATTCGAGAAGTCTACGGTGTCGTTGCCACTGCTATCAATAATCTCGTCGTTGCCCCAACCATCGCGGAAGATATAAGTGTCGTTACCGCCGCCGCCGATGAGGAGATCGTTGCTCGATCCACCGAACAACACGTTGTCACCGTCATCGCCTGTCACAGTGTTGAGACCCGAACCGCCAGTGATGCTCTCAATGTTGCTAATGCCTGTGGTGGCGGTTGCCGTTCCGGCGGCGATGTTCGCCGTTACGTCACCTGTGTAGGCGCTGTAATCCAGTGAGTCGATTCCTGCGCCACCGTTAATTGTGCCGTTGAGGTTAGCGGTTGCCGTGAAGATACAGGTGTCGTCGCCACTGTTGCCGTTCAAATTGTGAGTCTGCGCGCCGCTGAGGGTGAACATATCGGTCATCGTGCCGCCGACCAGAGTCTCGAAGGCAGAGAAGGTAAGGGTATTCGCGCCATCGCTGTAACGATTCGTGCCGTCGATCTCCCATTGAGCGTCGATGTTCGCGCCGTTCAATGTATCGGTTGTAGCGGCAGAACCAACAAGCGTGTTGATGTTGCTGAATGAACCAGTAAAGGCGGCATCGGTCAGGTTGAAGCCGTCGGCACCCGCGCCAGTGAGGGTAATGGTTCGGGCGGTGGCTGACGCGGCGTAATTCAATGTGTCGTTCGCGCTGTTGCCAATCAGATTCTCAATCGCCGAGAAAGTCAACGTGTTCGTGCTGTTGTATGTGCCGCTCGTTGCACTCGTGGTCTGCCACACGCTCGTCGCGCTCAAGCCAGTGAGCGAATCAGTGCCTGCGCTGCCGATGACGCTGTTGATGTTGCTGAACGAGCCGGTGAAACTGGCTTCGGTTAGGTCGAAGCCGTCGAGCGTGCCGATACCAGTTAAGGTGATGTTGGCAGTTGACGAGTAATTAGTAAATAGTAATTGGTCGTTACCATTTCCGCCGACTAGGGTCTCAACAGCGGTGATGCTTAGTGTGTTGGTGCTGGTGTAAGTGACGCTGTTGCCAGTATTAACCGACCACTGACCACTATTCAAGCCATTCAAGGTATCGGCACCATTGCCGCTGACCACCGCGTTGATGTTGCGGAAGCCGCCGATGCCGCTCGCCGTGCCGTCGAAGCCATCGGTGCCGCCGACTCCGCTGAGTGAAATCGTGCGCGCCGTTGTGTTGCCGCTGTAAGTCAACGTGTCGTTGCCTGCGCCCGCATCAATCACCACGCTCGTCGCCGCGCCGTTAGAGACCGCAATCGTATCGTCCCCATTGCCAAGCAAGAGAGATTCAATATCGTTATCTATGTGCGTGAGTGAGTTGCCCAAACCACCCGTCACTGTGATGCTACCAATGACGACGTTGAGATTCGTGTTGAGGGTAGTAAAGTTGAGTGTGTCGCTTCCGCTCGCGTCGGAGACGGTGTCCACGCCCCAACCGGCCTTGAAGATGTAGAGATCGTCGCCGCCGTTGCCACTCAAGGTATCATTTCCGCCGTTACCTGTGATGGTGTTGTTCTCGCCGTCGCCAGTGATCGAGTCATTGCCATTGCCGCCGATCACGTCACGGATGTTGCTCACGCCAGTCGTGCCAGTCGTCGTGCCTGCGGCGAGATCAACCGTAACCGCAGTGGTGTATGCCGAATAGTTCAATGTGTTCACGCCGCCCGCGCCGTTGATGGTTCCGGTGATGCTCGCGCCGTTAGCGAATACAAACGTGTCATCGCCCGCGCCGCCAACCAAGTTATCTACCGCCGAGAAGGTGAGTGTATTAGTGCTAACGTATTGATTCGTCGCGCCGTTGATGTTCCATTGACCGCTGTTCAAGCCGGTGAGCGTGTCAATGCTACTGCCGCCGATGAGTGCGTTGACGCTGGCAAACGTGCCGCCCGCCGCCGCGCCGTTGAATCCATCGGTCCCACCAACGCCGCTCAAGGTGATGCCGCGTCCGCTTGTGTTGCCGAGGAAGCTCAAGGTGTCGCTGCCCGCGCCACCGTTGAACGATCCGTGGAGAGTCACGCCTTCGGCGAAGGCAATGGTGTCGTCGCCACTGTTACCGTTGAGTGTGCCGTTCTCCGCGCCGACGATGTTGAACGTATCCGCATCGCTACCGCCGTTCAAAACTTCAAACGCATTGAAGTTCAACGTGCGTGTGCTGTTGTAGGTGCTGTTCACGCCGTTGAAAGTCCACACGCTGACCGCGTTCAAACCATTGAGTGTGTTACCCGTCGCGCCACTGCCAACAATGGTGGAGATGTTTTGGAAACCCGCACCGAGCATGTCCGTTGTTCCGTTGAAGCCTGTTACATTGCCAAGACCGGTCAACGTCACAATACGCGCAGTGGTGTATGCCGCAAAGTTGAGAGTGTTGCTGCCGCCCTTGCCGTCCACGTAACCGGCGAGCGTTGCGCCATCCAAGAAAGTAAACGTGTCATCGCCACTTCCGCCGATGATGTTCTCAATGAGCGGCGCAACGGAAGTGTCAATAGTAATTGTCAGGTTGCTGGTTCGCGACGAGTAATCGAGCGTGTCGTTACCTTCGTTCACTTGCTCAAGCACCGAATCGTTTCCGGAGTTGTCACCGAAGACATACGTGTCGTCGCCGTCCATGCCAGCCAATATGTCATCGCCCGCGCCGCCTGTCAATTTGTTAGCGACTATCGAACCAATGATGACGTCGGCGTAACCACTACCGATCACGTTTTCGATATTGAGCAATGAGTCTGTGCCGATCGCCGTTCCTGTTCCGCTCAGCGGGTCAATGCAGATGGAGAGCGAGTTGACGCATATCACTACAGTATGGAGATTGACGAAGACCGCCGCGCCACTGCCGCTGTAATCCACCGTGTCAATTCCTGCGCCGCCGTCGAGGGTATCATCGCCGCCCAAGCCTATCAACGTATCATTGCCGCCCAGACCGTAAATGATGTCGTTGCCCGAACTACCAATGAGCAGGTTGTCAAATTCATCACCGTAAATCGTCACGCCCAAGCCGTTGCTGATGACGTTCTCGAAGTTCTTGACCGCGCCAGTGACGCCGCTCGCCGTTTGCGCCGGGAAGTTGACGGTGACGCTCAGTGTGGACACGCTGTAATCGAGCGTATCGGTGCCAAGTCCGGCATCAATGCTACCGGTGAGTGCGCCACTGCCGATGAAGGCAAACGTGTCCGCGCCAGTTCCAGCGACGAGAGTCTCCATCTTGCGGAAGTTGAGTGTGACGCCGCCTGTGGTGTAGGTGTTGGGCGTCGGGGTCGGGTTGATGTTCCACGTCGAATCAGTTTCAAGCGCAGTGAGCTTATCAACCGCCGTGCCGCCGATGATGCTGTTGATGTTGGTGAAGATGGCGAGCAGTGTGCCGCGCGTGCCGTTGAAGCCATCCACTAAGCCAAGCCCGGTAAGCTTGATGTCGAGCGCAGAGGTAAACGCGCCGAAGTCGAGCGTGTCGTTGCTACCCGCACCGCCGTCAATCAGTCCGAGGATATTTGCGCCCGCGTTGAAGGTGAACGTGTCATCTGCTGTGCCACCGAGTAGATTCTCGATTCCGGTCCCGGTGTAGGGCGCGATGTTCGTGCCGTCAGTAACGTTGAGGTCAGCGCTGTTCAAGGCAAAGATGATTGCGATGTTGAGTGCAGAGAAGTCAAGTTTGTCGTTTCCGCTCGCATCAACGATTGGCTCGTCCACGCCCCAACCCGCTTCATACTTATACGTGTCATCGCCCGCGCCGCCGTTGAGCGTGTCCACGCCCGCGCCGCCGTTGAGGATGTTGTTATTGGCGTCGCCAGTTAGCAAGTCATCGCCCGCGCCGCCGGTGATGTTCTCAATACCGGTAAACGTGCCGATGATGTTCGTCGCTGTGCTTGTCGTCAGATTTACTTCGACGGTTGTCGTCCAACCAACGTAACTCAATGTGTCGCTGCCCGCGCCACCGTCAATGGTGTAGTCCAAAGTCGCGCCATCGCTCACGACGAAGGTGTCGTCGCTTGTGCCGCCATTGAGTGTCTCGAAGCCAGAGAAGTTGAGCGATTGGCTATTGGCAGAAATTGCATTGTTGACATCGGCAAGTTGCCACATGCTGAAAATATTCGCGCCCGTGAGCGTGTCGTCATTCGCACTGCCGATGAGCGTATTGATATTGCGGAATGTGCCATTGAATGCGGCGTCTGTTAAGTTGAAGCCGTCACTGCCTGTGCCGGTGAGCGTGATGTCGCGCGCTGTTGCCGATGCGCTGTAGTCCAACGTGTCGCTGGCGCTATTGCCGTTGAGCGATTCAAAGTTGGAGAAGGTCAGTATGTTCGTGCTGTTATAAGTGCCGCTCGTTACATCGGTGTTTTGCCACCCCCCCGCCGCACTCAAGCCGGTGAGTGAGTCGCTGCCCCCACTTCCGGTGACGCTGTTGATGTTGCGGAATGTTCCAGTGAAGGCGGCATCAGTTAGGTCAAAGCCGTCGAGCATGCCGATGTTAGTCAGCGTGACGTTGGCGGCGGTGAAGTAATTGGTAAATAGTAATCCGTCCCTGCCCGCGCCACCAACGAGATTCTCAACGCCAGTGATACTCAACGTGTTGGTGTTCGTATAGTTGACACTGTTACCAGTGAGAACTGACCACGCACCACTGTTCAAGCCGTTCAACGTATCCGTGCTATTGCTGCCGATGACCGCGTTGATATTGCGGAAGGCGTTCACGCCACTCGCCGTGCCGTCGAAACCATCAGTGGCACTCGTGCCGCTCAAGGAAATTGTGCGTGCGGTGGTGTACGGTGCAAAGCTCAGTGTGTCAGTGCCGCTGTTGCCGTTGATTGTTCCGGCGAGCGTCGCGTTGTCAGTGAAGATGAATGAGTCGTTGCCACTGCCACCGATTAGATTCTCAACATTGGTCTGAGTATGTGTTGCGTTGTTCGTTCCATCGGTGACAACAACACTGCCGATAGTGAAAGTCAGGTTTGCTGTGACCGTCGAGAAGTCGAGCGTATCATTTCCGCCGTTTGCCGCTTCAACGATGGTGTCATTCAGTCCCCAGCCCGCTCCGAAGATGTAGGTGTCGTCGCCGCCCAAGCCCGTCATGGTGTCACTGCCGCCCAAGCCGGTGATGACGTTGTTCGCATCGTCGCCGGTCAGTGAGTCGCTTGCGCTGCCGCCGGTGATGTTGTTCATGCCGAACACGCTGGTGAAGCCGGTGGCGGTGTTGGTGCCGAGGTTGACGGTGACAACTGTGCTGAAGGTGCTGTAGCTAATCAGGTCAACCGCACTGCCGCCGATAAGGGTATCAATCTGCGAGAAGGCGAGTGTGTTGGTGCTGACGTAGTCTCCGCTTGTTGCGCTGAAGATGTTCCAGACCGAGTCGGCGTTCAAACCAGTAAGCGTATCTACTGCGCTGCCGCCGACGATGGTGTTGATGTTATTGAAACCGCCCGCGATTCCGTTGACCGTGCCGTTGAAGCCATCGGTGCCGCCGAGTGCGGTCAAGACGAAGTCACGCGTGCTGGTGTATGGGGCGAAGCTCAAGGTGTCGCTACCACCATTGCCGTTGACGTATCCAGCGAGTGTGGCGTTGTCGGCGAAGGTGAAGCTATCCACGCCGCTCAAGCCGATGAGAGTGTCAATCTTAGCGAAGTATAGAGTCGTCGTGCTAACGTATTGCCCGAAGATTGGGAAGACGTTGACTGTCCACGCGCTGTCGGCATCCAAACCGGTCAGCGAGTCAATCGCACTGCCACCGGCAATCTCGTTGATGTTGGATGCGCCGCCGCTTACAGTCGAGTCAGTAATATTGAATCCGTCCGTGCCACCGAGCGTGGTCAGGACGAAGTCTCGCGCGCTGGTGTAGTTGACGTAATCGAGTGTGTCACGTCCGGCTTCGCCGTTGTAGGTGCCAACGAGCGCGGCGTTGTCGTTAAAGATGACGTAATCATCGTCGCCGCCACCGAGTACGGTGTGCGTCTGCGTGCCGGTGAAGATGAAGACATCATTGGCGCTGCCGCCTTGCAATGTCTCGAAGCCAGCGAAGTTCATCACTTGCAAACCGGAGAGGTCAGCCGTCGTGAGCGCGGTTGTCGTCGTAGCAATCGTGCGGCGCGTAGTGTGATTCGTATTGTCGAAGGTGAAGGCCGTAACTGCGGTGTAGGTGTTCGTGCCATCTACATCCCAGCGCGCATCGGCGTGGAGCCCGTTGAGTTGGTCGGTTGACGCGCTGCTGGCGAGAATTGTCTCGACGTTATCAAAGCCCACACTGATTCCGTTAACCACTCCGGTGAAGCCGTCGGTGCTGCCCAAGGCGTTTAGCGTGACGGTACGCCCGGTGGTGTAACGAGAGAAGTCAATAGTGTCGTCGTCGGCGCCACCGTCGAACATGCCACTGAGGGTGGCAGTGTCGTTGAAGATGACCGAGTCGGCACCACTGTTGCTAATCAGGTTGTGCGTGCGCGCGCCGCTGAGGGTGTAGGTGTCGTCATCGCTACCGCCGATCAGATTCTCAAAGGCAGAGAAGTTGAGTGTGCGACCGCTGGTGGTGTAGGTATTTGTGCCGTCCAAATCCCAGGCGCTGACGGTGTTGAGCCCGGTCAGCGAGTCGTTGCCCGTGCCGCCGGTGAGCGTACTGATGTTGAAGAAGCCGTTCGGGACGGAAGCATCGGTGCCGTTGAAGCCGGCGTGCGAGCCGAGCGCGGTGAGCGAGACGTTGCGTGTGGTGCTGATGCCGGCGAGACTCAAGCTGTTCGCGCCGCTGCGTCCGTCAATTGTTCCAGAGAGACTCACACCACTACCGATGTTGAAGATGTCGTCACCGCTGCCGGCGATGAACGTATCTAATGCTGCGTCACTGTGCGTCAGCGTGTTTATGCCGTCGCTGATGTTGAGGCTGGCGCTATTAATGTTGAAGGTGAAGTTCGTCGTCACCGCCGAGAGATCGAGCGTGTCGAGACCACTCGAGTCGCTGAGTGTATCTGAACCAAAGTCGTCGGCGAAGATGTAGATGTCGTTGCCACCGCCACCGTTCAGCGTGTCGTTGCCCAGTCCGCCGATGAGAGTGTTCGCCACCGAGTTGCCGGTGATGTTGTCGCTAAGTGGCGTGCCGATGACTTTCTCTAACGTACCGAGAATAGTTAAGGAGAGACGGGCGTTGACGACTTGCAATGAGGTGAGGGACAGGTTGACGGTGACACCGAGTGTGGTGGTACCGGAGAAGTCAATTGTGTCCACGCCGCCGCCGTTGGTTTGTTCATTAATGGTGTCGCTGCCCAGCGGCAAGTCAGTATCAAAGATGTAAGTGTCATTGCCGCCATAACCGTAGATGGTGTCATCGCCCGCGCCGATGATGAAGACGTTGTCGCCGCTATCGCCGTAAAGGATGTTGCCAGCGACAAGACTACCAATGATGTGTTCAAACCCGCTCACACCACCCGTGACTCCGGTGGCGATGCCGCCGGTGAGTGAAGCGCTGACCGGTGTGGTGTAGGCACTGTAATCGAGCGTGTCAATGCCGCCTTTAGCGTCGATGCTGTTGAATACACCGGGCAGTTTCGCGCCGTCTGCCCAGATAACGGTTTCATCACCGATGCCGCCCACAAGATTCTCGATCTCCGAGAAGTTGAGGACATTGGTGCCAACGGTGTAACGCGCGTTGCCTGCGCTGTCGAGGATATTCCACGTGGCGTTGAGGTCAAGTCCGGTGAGCGAGTCGGTGCCAATTGAGCCAATGAGATTGTCCACGTTGTCGAAGCCGTTGGGGATGCTTGCCTCATTGCCCTTGAAGCCATCCAGCGTGCCGAGTCCGGTGAGGACGAAGTTGCGCGCGTCTACATAAGCCGCAAAGTTAAGCGTGTCGTTGCCCGTGCCACCATCAATCGTGCCAGTGATGTTCGCGTTGTCAGCGAAGACGAAGGCATCGTTGCCAGCATCGCCCTTGAGGTTGTGCGTTTGCGTTCCGGTGGCAATGTTGAACGTGTCATTGTTCGCGCCGCCGATGACGGTTTCAACGTTGGCGATGTTGTTCTCAGTGTTGCCGCTTCCAGTGACGGTGACAGTTGTGTTGATGTCAATGGCGAGCGCGAACGTCACCGTGCTGAAGTTGAGTGTGTCGCTGCCGCCGCCAACATTCTCAGTAATCGTGTCGTTACCCCACCCATCGTTGAAGGCGTACGTGTCATCGCCCGCGCCGCCGGTGAGCGAGTCGTTGCCAGGTCCGCCGTTGAGGGTGTTGGCACCCGAGTCGCCGATGAGAGTGTCGTTAGCCGAGCCACCTGTCGCGCTCTCAACGCTGATGAACGAGCCAGTGACGTCAGTCGCAACACGGGTTTCGAGATTGACGTTGACCGTCGTGGTGCGCGTGGTATAGCTCAGCGTGTCGTTGCCGTTCTCGCCATTGAACGCGCCAGCGAAGATCGCGCCTTCATTGAGCAGCAAGGTGTCGTCGCCTACGCCACCGTTGATCGTTTCATTGCGTGTGCCGTTGATCGAGAAGGTGTCGGCAAGCGTACCGCCTTGCAACGTTTCAAAACCGGAGAAGGTCAGCGTGTGCGAGTTCGCAACATAGGAGTTCGTGGTGGAGAGAGTCCATAGCGCAATCAGGTTCGCGCCGGTTAATGTATCGGCAAGCGACGTGGCAATCACGTGATCAATGTTGTTGAAGGTGCCGCCGATTCCGTTGGCGGTGCCATTGAAGCCGTCCTCACTGCCGATTGTAGTCAACACAACGTTGCGCGCAGTCGTCATCGCGCTGAAGTCGAGTGTGTCATTCCCGCCCTTGCCGTCAATGTTTCCAACAACGCTCACGCCATCCACAAAAATGAATAGATCCGCTCGTGTGCCGCCGATGAAGTTCTCGATGTTGCCGTAACTCACAGTGTCGCCGCTACTACTGCTGACTGACGCGCCGTTGAAGTTGAAGGTGAGTGATGTACTGAGAGCAGTGAATGTGTTGAAAGCTGAGAAGTCGAGCGTATCATTGCCCGAGCTATCCACAACGGTATCCGCACCCCAAGTATTGTTGAACTTGTAAGTGTCGTCGCCCGCGCCGCCGCTCAGGGTGTTGGTGTTCGTGTCGGCTGTAATTGTGTCGTTGCCCGCACCACCCACAACATTTTCAATCGCGCTGATGCCCGTCAGGTCGGTTGCCGTGCCTAGAGTCAGGTTGACGGTGACACCGTTGATGTAAGTGGAATAGCTGATCGTATCCACGCCGCTGCCGCCGACCAAGTTATCAATCGCCGAGAAGGTGAGCGTCCCTTCGGCTGCGCTCAGGGCAGGGTTGCTGTTGACGTAATTGCCGCTGTTCGTGCCTAAGATGTTCCACGTCGCATCGGCGTTGAGTCCGTTCAACGTATCGCTGCCGTTTCCGCCGACGACGTTGTTGATGTTGCTGAAGCCATTGGCAATAGCGGATGCTGTACCGTTGAAGCCATCTGTCGCGCCGAGCGCAGTGAGCGTCACGGAACGATTCGCCGTATTGCCAGCGTAGCTCAACGTGTCGTTACCTGCGCCACCGTTGAGTGAGCCATTGAAGGCAGCAGTGTTCGTAACAGTGAAGGTGTCATCGCCCATGCCGCCGTTGACGATCTCTAAGCCGGTGAACGAGAGCGAGTTCGCGTCAAAAGCAACTTGGTTCGTCGTGCCATTGATTGACCAATTAGCATTGAGGTTCGCGCCATTCAATGTGTCGCTGGATATGCTGCCGACGAGTGCGTCAACATTGGCAAATGTTCCATTGATACCACTCGCGGTTCCGTTGAAGCCGTCTGTCGCGCCGACGCTGTTGAGGGTGACGGTGACGGAAGCACCGTAATTTGTAAATAGTAATTGGTCGCCGCCGCCTTGACCATCAATCACGCCGGTTAGATTCGCATTCGCCGCGAAGTTGAACACATCGTCGCCCGCGCCGCCGTTGAGGTTGATGCTCGGCGTGCTGCTGATGTTGAAGGTGTCTACCGCACTGCCGCCGTTCACGGTTTCAATCGCCGAGAAGCTCAGAGTCTTCGCGCCGTCAGTGACTTGGTTACCCGTGCCGTTGATAGTCCATGTCAGGGCGATGTTCGCGCCGTTGAGTACATCACTGCCCGTGCCACCAACAAGCGAGTTGATGTTGCGGAAGATTCCGGTGAAGTTCGCTTCCGTAATATCGAAGCCATCTGTCGCGCCGATATTCGTCAGAGTGATGTCGCGCGCTGTATTGAAGTTAGCGAAGGTCAGCGTGTCGTTGCCACTGCCACCAACAAGTGTCTCAACGTCAGTTATGTCCAGTGCATTGCCGCTTGTATAAGTCACACTGTTTCCACTAACCACTGTCCACTGTCCACTAACTACTCCGTTCAGCGTGTCGCTGCCATTACCGCCAACAACTTTATTGATATTGCGGAAACCCGCGATGCCGCTCGCTGTGCCGTTGAAGCCGTCTATCGCGCCGAGAGCTGTAAGGGTGATTGTGCGATTTGCTGTGTTGCCCGCATACGTGAGGGTGTCGTTGCCCGCGCCCGCATCAATCACTACACTCGTCGTCGCGCCGTTGGAGACAGCAATCGTGTCATTGCCAGTGCCGAGCGTGAGCAATTCAATATCGTCGCCGGAATGCGTGAGTGAGTTGCCCAAGCTGTCGGTGACAGTAATGCTGCCGATGACGATATTAAGATTCGTGGTAAGAACGGTGAAGTCAACGGTGTCATTACCACTCGCATCGGTCAGCGTGTCCACGCCCCAGCCCGCAGTGAAGACAAACGTATCGTCGCCCGCGCCGCCTTCGAGTGCGTCGCCGCCGCCGTTGCCGGTGATAACGTTGTTGGCGTTGTCGCCGGTCAACAGATCGTTGCCCGCACCGCCCGTGATGCTCTCAATGCTGGTCAGTGTATTTGGTGCGCCCGTAGTGATGTTCGATGCAGAACCTGTCGAGAGGTCTATCGTGAGATCGGCTGTGTATGCCGAGTAGTCGAGCGTGTCGGTGCCGCCTTCGCCGTCGAGTGTGCCGTCAAGTGTTGCCGCATCGGCGAACACGAAGGTGTCGTTACCACTGTTGCCACGCACGTTGAGGACGTTGTCGCCGTCGAAGTTGAATGTATCCGCGCCTGTACCGCTGAGGATGTTCTCGACATTACTGAAACCGCCACTGCCAAGGTGTGTGACCGTGTTCGTGCTGTCGGTGATGTTAACGTCAGCGCCAAGGAAGTCGTGTGTGAGTGCAAACGTCACGGCGGTGAAGTCGAACGTATCATTTCCTTCGTTTGCCAATTCAACGACAGTGTCCATACCCCAACCGTCTACGAAGATATAGAGGTCGTCGCCACCACGTCCAACCAACGTATCGTCGCCCGAGCCACCGATGATGGTGTCGTCACCCGGTGTGCCGTAGATGACGTTGCTGCGCCCGCCGATGAGCGTTTCGATTCCGGTCAAGCCGCCGGTGATATTCATTGCTGTGCCAGCGCCCATATCCACATTTACGACGGTCGTGGTGAATGCGCTGTAATCGAGCGTGTCGGTGCCGGGACCGCCGTCAATCGCCGGAGCCGCGCCACTCAGTGTGGCGTTATCGGTGAAGATGAATTTGTCGTCACCGCCCATACCCTTAAGAGCAATCGAGAGAAGAATGATCTGCGCGCCACTGATGTTAAAGGTGTCGTTGCCCGCGCCACCTTTGGCAGTTTCGACGAGCGAGAACTTCAACATGTTGCCGTTGATGTAACGATCCATGCCATCAATTTCAAATGTGCCAGCCGTGTCGAGACCGATGAGTGTGTCATTACCCGTGCCGCCGAGAACGGTGTTGATGTTACGGATTGTGCCGGTGTATATCGTCTCGGTCGCATCAAAACCATCTACTAAACCAAGCCCGGTCAATGTCACTGTGCCAGCGGAAGTGAAGGTGAGCGTGTCATTCGCGCTGCCGCCAATGAGAGTCTCAACTGCCGAGAAGTCGAGCGTGTTGAGAACAGCCGCCGTCTTATATTGTCCGCTGTTCGCGCCGACGATCTTCCAAGTCGAGTCAACGTTGAGACCCGTCAATGTGTCACTGCCTGTGCCGCCAACGAGCGTGTTGATATTACGGAACGCTCCGGCAAAGTTCGCTTCGGTGATATTGAAGCCATCTACTGCGCCGACTGAAGTCGTCACTACACTACGCACCGTGTTGAAGGCGGCGAAGGTAAGCGTATCGTTTGCGCTGCCGCCGACCAGAGTCTCAACCGCCGAGAAGGTCAAGGTCTTAGCAGATGAGGTGTATGTGCCACTGTTCGCGCCCGTCACCGCCCACGTCGCAATCGCGTTAAGTCCGGTGATGGTGTCACTGCCCGCGCCACCAAGTATGGTGTTGATGTTGCGGAACTCGCCCGTGAACGACGCTTCGGTCAAGGTGAAGCCGTCAACCGCACCCAAACCGGTCAACGTTACAGTGCCGAATGTGGTGAAGGTCAGAGTATCGTTTGCGCTACCACCAACATTCGTCTCAAACGCGGTGACGTTGAGCGTATTGCCATTGATGTAAGTGAGGGTGTTCGCACCAGTGATCGTCCACAACGAGTCGGTGTTGAGTCCGTTGAGGATGTCGGTGTTGTTACCGCCGATGAGAGCGTCAATATTCTTGAAGCCAGCAATACCCGACGCCGTGCCGATGAAGCCATCGGTCAATCCTATGCCGGTCAACGTTACTGTGCGCGCAACGGTATTGCCAGCATAAGTCAGTGTGTCATTGCCTATGCCGCCGTCAATTGTGGTGATAGAGGTGACGCTGTCCCCAATAACAAATGTGTCGTTGCCACTACCGCCGAGTACGAATTCGATATTGTCAGCAGTGTGGGTCACGCTGTTACTGACGCCTTCAGTAACAATGATGCTACCGAAAATCACGGTGAGATCACCCGTCACGGCGGTGAAGTCCATCGTGTCGGTGCCGCCGCCAGCCGCTTCGGTGACGATGTCCACGCCCCAGCCATCGTCGAATATAAATTGATCGTTGCCGCCGAGTCCGGTCAGCGCATCATCTCCGGCATTGCCGATGATCACATTCGCGCCGGTATTGCCTGTGAGCGTATCGTTCCCGCCGCCGCCAGTGATGTTCTCGAAGTTGAACACGCCCGTGAGATCGGTAGCAGTATTGGTGCTGAGGTTGACGACGACATCGGTGTTGTATGCGTTGTAGTTGAGTGTATCAACCACCGTGCCGCCGTAAAGTTTTTCAATGGCGGTGAAGGCGAGCGCGTTAGTGGAGTTATACGTGCCGCTGTTCAAGCCAGAGATATTCCACGTGGCATTAGCCGCCATACCGTTGTTGAGCGAGTCAACTGCGCTGCCGCCGGTGATAGTCTCAACGTTCTTGAAGCCACCACTGATCGAAGCAACCGTTCCGTTGAAGCCAGTCACATTTCCTAACACATCATTGAGCGTGAAGTTAAGCGCGGTGGTGTACGCCGCGAAGTTGAGGACATCGTCGCCGCCCTTGCCGTCAATCACGCCGTTGAAGGTCTTGGTGTCGGCGAAGGTGAAGGTGTCTACGCCCGCACCGCCGTTCAATGTTTCAATCGCCGAGAAGGTAAACGTATTGCCATTCGTGTAAGTGTTCGTCGCGCCGAAGTTCCACGCTCCGCTGTTGAGTCCGTTGAGTGTGTCGCTGCCCGTGCCGCCGACAAGTGTATTGATGTTGCGGAACTCGCCATTGAAGTTCGCGCCTGTCAGGTTGAAGCCGTCCACCGCGCCCGCACCCGTCAACGTGATATTGCCAAACGTACTGAAGGTCAACGTGTCATTTGCATTGCCGCCGACAAACGCTGCAAACGCTGTGGCGTTTAATGTATTGCCGCTCAGGTAAGTCGCCGTGTTCGCGCCTGTCACTGTCCACGTCGCATCGGCGTTGAGTCCGTTCAACGTATCCAGTCCGTTGCCGATCACTGCGTTGATGTTGCTAAAGCCGCCGCTGATGCCGTCAGCATTTCCATTGAAGCCGTCGGTGATGCCAACTGAAGTCAACGTCACGCTGTGCGCCGTCGTGCCGCCCGCATAAGTCAGCGTGTCATTGCCCGCGCCGCCGTTGATCGCGCCGTTGAAGTTCGCGCCATCGGCAACAGTGAATGTGTCAGCGGCTGTACCACCGACGAGCGATTCAATTGAAGAGAAGTTCAAGGTATTGCTACCAACTTCCAACGTCGAACCAGCAGCGTCAAACCTCCATGTGTTGCTCAAGTTCGCGCCCGTCAGCGTGTCGCCATTCGCACCCGATCCGACGAGGGTGTTGATGTTGCTGAATCCGTTTGTGATAGCAGACGTTGTTCCGTTGAAGCCATCGGTGAGTCCAACGCTGGTCAACGTAACGCTTCGTGCAGTGGTGTATGCATTGAAGTCCAACGCGTCATTGCCACTCTTGCCGTCAATCGCGCCGTTGAAGGTGGCACTATCGCCAAAGGTGAAGTTGTCGGCACCACTGTTGCCGTTCAGGAGTTCAAATCCGGAGAAGGTCAGTGAGCGTCCACCAGTAGCATAAGTATTTGTCGCGCCGAAGTTCCACGTCACGTCGGCGTTCATGCCGCTCAACGAGTCATCAGTCGCCGTGCCAACGGTCAAGTTATCTACGTCGTCAAACTCGAGTCCGTTGATGGAGCCTTTGAAGCCGAGTGTGGTGCCGAGATCAGTCAGCGCGATGTTCTTGGTAGAGTTATCGCTGAAGCTAAACGTTGCGCCGCCGCTGCCGGCAAGGATCGATTCAACATTATTACCGGTGAACTTAACATGGCTTGTGCCATCGGTGACGGTGTTGACCGCGCCGATAGAAACTTGCAGAGGATCGTTGATCGCAGTGAAGTCCAGAGTGTCACGTCCGCCTGCCGCAATCTCGACGACGGTGTCGTCATTGCCCCAACCGCTAGCGAACATATAGCGATCATCGCCCGCGCCGCCGGTCATTGTGTCATCGCCGCCGTTGCCGGTGATTACGTTGTTCCCGCCGTCGCCCGTCAACGAGTCGTCCCCGCTACCGCCAATAATATTTTCAATGTTGCTAATGCCGTTTGTGCCAGTGGCTGTGCCTGTCGCAAGATTGACTGTGACGCTCGTGTTGTATGCCGAGTAATCAATCGTATCCACGCCCGCGCCGCCGTTGAGTGTGCCACTGACCGACGCACCATTCGCAAAGACAAAACTATCCGCGCCGCCAAGACCGACGAGCGAGTTGATCGAAGTGAAGGTGAGTGTATTGGTGCTGACGTAGTTGCCGTTGTTCGCGCTGGTGATGTTCCATGTGCTGTCGGCGTTGAGTCCGGTGAGCGAGTCACTGGCTGACCCACTGGTGATCGTATTGATGTTGGCGAAACCATTCGTGATGGGAGCAACCGTGCCGTTGAAGCCATCCACACTACCGAGTGCGGTCAATGCGAAATTGAGCGATGAGGTGTAAGCAGCGAAGTTAAGAGTGTCGTTGCCACCTTTACCATCAATCGAACCGCCAAAGGTGACGCCGACTCCAAAGGTGAAGGTGTCTGCGCCTGTGCCGCCGATCAACGCTTCGATGTTGACATCGGAATGAGTCGCGCTGTCGCCCAAGCCATCGTTGACCACCACACTGCCTAGCGTGAAGGTGAGGTTGACTGTCGCCGCAGAGAAGTCAATCGTGTCGTTGCCTTCGTCCGCATTTTCAGTGATGGTGTCCACGCCCCAGCTATTGGCGAACTTGTAAACGTCGTCACCGTCACTGCCGATCAACTGATCATTACCGCCGTTGCCGGTGATCACGTTGTCATCCGCGCCGCCGATGAGGATATCACCTGCACTACCGCCAAGGATGTCTTGGATGTTAGTGACGCTGGCAACACCCGTCGCACTGAAAGGTTGAATGGATTCAACACACGCACTGGGATCAGCGCTCAACAATGGATTGGCGCACACATTCACTGTGGAGAGATTGACGCGGACGCTTGTGGTGTAGTTCGAATAGTCAATGGCGTTGCTGTTACCGCCTTGCCCGTCTAGCGATCCGGTAAGTGTCGCGCCATCGTTGAAGGCGAAGCGATCTGTTCCGGCGCCGCCGCGCAGGGTGGCGAAGTTGTTTGTGCCGTTGATGGTGAAGGTGTCGGCTTCGCTGCCACCGTAGATGTTCTCGAATGAAGAGAAGGTCATGCTATTCGTGCCGACGGTGATCGAATCTGTTGCGCCGATCTGCCAACTGGCGACGAAGTTAGGTCCGGTCAGTTGATCAACGGTGAAAGTCGTCGAACCGATCAGGTTGTTGATATTGCTGAAGCCGCCGCTCGCGCTGGCGGTGACACCGTCGAATCCATCGGTTGCACCCGCCGCAGTGAGAGTCACGATCCGCTTGGTCGTGAACGCCGAGAGATCGAGCGTGTCATTTCCAGCGCCACCATTAAGCGAACCATTGAAGGTGTAGCCGTCGGCATACTTGAAGGTATCGTCCGCAGAACCGCCGATCAATGTTTCAAATGAGTTGAGGTCAACCGTGTTCGTGCCAAAGTAATATCGGTTCGTGCCGTCGAGTTCGTAAGTGGCGTTAAGCGCCGCGCCGGTGATCGAGTCGGTGTTGCTTGAGCCGATCAAAATGTCAATGTTGGCAAAGGCGGTCACGCTCGCTTCTGTTCCGTTGAAACCATCGACGCTGCCGACGCCAGTGAGGGTGACACTGCGCGCCGTGGTGAAGGCGGAGAGATCGAGTGTGTCGGTGCCACTGCGCCCGTCGAGTGTTCCAGCAAACGTCACGCCGTCTTTGATGACGAATGTATCCGCGCCGCTTCCGGCAGCAAGCGATTCAATCGCCGAGATAGTCAATATGTTTGCGCCGTTGCTGTAGGTGGTCGTCGCGCCGAAGTTCCATGTACCGCCGCTGTCGAGACCGTTGAGCGTATCAGTCGTTGAGGTCGAGCCGACGACTCGATTGATGTTGTCAAACGTACCGATGCTGGTCACATTTCCGGCGAAGCCATCCAGTGTGCCAAGCGCGGTGAGCGTAAATGTGCGCGCAGTGTTGTAACCGTTGAAGTCGAGCGTGTCATCACCATTGCCGCCGACGAAGTTCTCAAGATTGTTGCTGTTGACCGTCAGCGTGTTCGCGCCGTTAGAAACTGTGACACCCGCAACGCCAAAGGCAAAGGTGAGCGCAACCGAGAGTGTGGAGAAATTAATTGTATCCGTGCCGCCGCTCGCCAGTTCGTTGACGATGTCCGCGCCCCAGCCGCTCAAGAATCGGAAGATGTCGTTGCCCGCGTTGCCGGTGAGCGTGTTGGCGTTGCTGTCGCTGGTGATGTCGTCGTTCCCCGCGCCGCCGATCACGTTTTCGATATTGCTGATTCCGTTTGTGCCGGTCGCCGTGCCTGTGGCGAGATTGACAATCACGCCGGCGAGATACACCGCGTAATCAATTACATCGGTGCCGCCGCCACCGTTGAGGGTGCCGTTGCCACTCTCGAGCGTGGCGCCGTTGGCAAACGTGAAGGTGTCTACGCCACTGCCACCGATAAGATTCTCAATCGCTGAGAAGGTCAGTGTATTGGTCGAAGTGTAAATATTGCTCGCGCCATTGAGCGCCCACGTGCCGCTGGTCAAACCTGTCAACGAATCTGTCACACCACTGCCGACGAGTGTATTGATGTTGAGGAAGGTTGCGCCGATGTTAGCGACGGTGAGATTGAATCCGTCAATTGCGCCAACGGCAGTCAATACGAAATCGCGTCCGGTCAGATACGCGCTCAAGTCAAGTGTGTCATTACCACTCTTGCCATCAATCGTGCCGACAAAATCCGCGCCATTGGCAAAGACAAATGTATCTGCGCCTGTGCTGCCGTTGAGAGTCTCAAAGTTGCTGAAGGTGAGAGTCTTGGCGCTCGAAGTAACGCTGTAGGTTGCGCCGAATTGCCAACTGTTCGTCGCCGTCGAGACGTTCAACGCGTCGCTGCCGCTTGTGGCGATCAAATTGTCAACGTTGGAGAAGCCGCCATTGATCGCTGCGTCTGTTCCGTTGAAGCCATCTGTTCCGCCGACAGAGGTGAGCGTAATGTCGCGCGCGGTGGTATATGCACTGTAATCAAGGGTATCCGTTCCGCCCTGCCCATCAATCGCGCCGGTGAGTATTGCATTATTTGCAAACACGAATGAGTCATTACCCAAACCACCACGCAATGTATGCGTTAGCGCGCCGACGAGGTTGAAAGTGTCATTGCCCGCGCTGCCGTAGAGCGATTCAATTCCAAGATACGTCACACGGTTCGCGCCGTTCACCACTTCAGAGGACGCCGGATTGAACGTCACGCCGTTGTTAGCGAGCGTGAAGTCAATCGTGTCGTTGCCCGCCGTGTCCACTATTGAGTCCACGCCCCACGCATCTTTGAAGCGATAGGTATCGTCGCCCGCGCCGCCGCGCAAAATGTTATCTGAGCTATTGCTAGTAATAGTGTCGTTGCCACTGCCGGTCAGCACGATCTCAAAGTTCAAGAATGTGGTCGAGCCGTTGCCGGTGTTCTGCGGCGTGGGGTTGCTCAAATCAATCGTCAGATTCAACGTGGCGTTGCTCTCGTCGAGCGTGTCCACGCCCGCGCCGCCGTCGAGGGTGTCGTTG
>Ga0082335_1004052_pt1 | contig 22852 bp, 13 predicted proteins | sample Subgrocontami58m_FD_72375 | JGI IMG/M metagenome (GOLD analysis project Ga0082335, IMG submission 72375) | Subsurface groundwater microbial communities from S. Glens Falls, New York, USA - GMW37 contaminated, 5.8 m (SPADES assembly) (version 2) ...
AGATAGCCCTCTCCGCCTTTTTTAAATTCAACGGCAACAAGCATAATATCTTTTTCATAACCCAATATTTTTCTTCTTATTCCTTCGCCTACGCTTTTCCATTCGTGATCTTTACTAAAAACAAATCCGGTCATTCCAAATTGATTTTCCATAAAGTTCTCATTTATAAAGAAATATTTCTTTTTAACCGTAATGATTAAGATTCAATGCTGCCTCTTTATCTAAATACCAACTCAACTTTCCATTAACTGGTTTAATATAAGCGGCGGGATAAGAAATTGACTTGTCGGAATTACTAAATATATCTGCAACAATTTTTGATTTTTTCTTTCCTGTAACATAAAATATAATATTTGATGAATTGTTAATTATTGTTCCCGTAAGAGTTATTCGTTTTTGAAATGTCAACGGATGAACAGCCGTATCACAAATCTTTTCCGACCTAATCAAATGAAGTTGGTCCGGAAATATTGACGCAGTATGTCCATCGTTTCCCATTCCAAGCATTATCAAATCAAATGATGGTAGTTTATTTCTTTCCGGGATAATATTTTTTATAACGGAAGAATATCGTTCTGCTTCTTTCAATGGATCATTTTCGCCTTCTATTCTGTAGATGTTTTTTCCAGGTATTTGAATTTTATCAATCAGATATTGTTTTGTCATTCCGTAATTGCTGTCGCTGTTGGTTGGTGGGACACATCTTTCATCCGTCCAGAAAAAACAAATGTTTTTCCATTGGATCTTCTCTTTATATTTTTCTACGAGTTTATTAAAAAATATTTGAGGAGTATTCCCGCCCGAAAGAGCTACGTATAAAATTTTATTGTTATGATAATAATCTTCACTCATTCTAAAAAAAACTTCAGATAAACTTTCTGCAGCGCTTTCCGCGGTAGAAAATATTTTTATGTCTTGGTTTTCAGAGATCATAAAAGCCCATCCCTACCCTTCCCCAAGGGAAGGGCTATTTTTATACTCTTTCGAGGTTTTAATTTTCTACCTACATTTTAAAATTATAACCATGAAGCTAGCCTGCCTGCCGGTAGGCATGCTTCAAGGAATTTTTTTCAATTAAAGAGTTAGTAAAATATTTTAGCATTCTTAAAGTTCACAATAATTTCCGTCGTCGGTTAGATTTTTACATGGATAGCGCCATGTTTTATCTTCTGCAATAAGATCATCTGCTTTATCGGGTCCCCATGTTCCTGCCGGATAACCATGGATTTTTATGTTAGGATTATTTTCCCAGGCGTGTTGTATCGGTTCAACAAATTTCCAAGCAGCTTCAACAGCATCTGCTCTTGTATATAAAGTAGAATCACCAACCATCGCATCATAAAGAAGGCGTTCATACGCACCGGGAACATGGATATTTGATAGATCAGAATAGTGAAAATCCATATTCACATTTTTAACTTTGAAACCGGAACCCGGTACTTTCATACCAAACTTTAAAAGAATTCCTTCATCCGGCTGAATTCGTATTATTAGTTGATTACTTGAATTATCCTGTTCTTCTATTGAGAACAAATAATGCGGTGTTGGTTTGAAATGAATTACAATCTCTGTAACGCGTGTTGGAAGTCTTTTACCGGCACGGATATAGAACGGAACGCCTCCCCATCTCCAATTATCAATATAAAATTTAACCGCTACAAATGTTTCGGTTCGGGATTTCGGATCAACACCTTTTTCCTCTCTGTAACCGGCAATGTTCTCTCCTTTAATTTTTGAAGAAATATATTGACCCCGTATAACATATTTATCAACATCTTCTTCCTTAAACTGACGCAGTGATTGAAATACTTTTAGAGTTTCATTTCGAATTGAGTTTGAATCAAATGTTGAAGGCGGCTCCATTGCAGTTAAACCGACCATTTGCAATAAATGATTCTGAACCATATCGCGAAGAGTGCCTGAAGAATCATAATATCTTCCTCGGTTCTCAACTCCGATACTTTCAGCAGAAGTTATTTCTACATGCTGAATATAATTTCGATTCCATAGAGGTTCAAAAATTCCATTAGCAAATCTTGTAACAAAAAGATTTTGAACTGTTTCTTTTCCTAGATAGTGATCTATTCTGTAGATCTGTTCTTCATTAAATATTTCGTGTAATCTGGAATTTAATTTTTTTGCGGAAGTTAGATCATAGCCAAAAGGTTTTTCAATAATCAATCTTCCGTAACCCCCAATTTCCTTTTGAAGTCCTACCAAGCCAAGATTCTCTACAATTTGTTCATATATACTTGGCGGAGTTGCAAGATAGAATAAATAGTTGCTTCCGGTTTGAAAGTCGTTGTTAAGTAATTCTAATTTTCCTCTTAATAATTCAAAGTCAGAAGAAGACTCAGTATTTATTGAAACGTAATATAATTTTTTAAGAAATTGATGAAGTCTTTCATTGTCTAAATTTTTATTTTCAGAATAATTCTTTACACCTTCTTCCATTTTTTTACGGAAACTATCATCGGTCATTACTGTTCTTCCTACGCCGAGAACAACAAAATTGTAAGGAAGAAGATTTTGGTTTTGTAATTCAAAAACAGCCGGAATCAATTTCCTATTGGTAAGATCTCCTGAAGCGCCAAATATTACTAAAATACAATCAGCAGGTTTTTCCATTACAATTTTTCTTCCACGTTAATACTTAAATAAATTGCTCTTTTTCGTCGGTTTGTACAACTTGATTTGTAAATTTTCTCTGTTTTATTAAGTCTTAATTTATGGATTAAATTTATAACTTATAAACGTTAATTTGAAGAACTAGACTAACAAAGTAAAACAATAATATATTTCCATTAATAAAGTAAAAAAGTAATGCATATTATCGTATAAACTGATTTTGTTTGACTAAAAAAACTAATAAATTCAATACATAAAAAAATAGAGGAAAAAATATGAGACCAGATAAATGTTTTATAGCTATAATTTCATTTTTATTAATCTTTTCAATAACAATCATTGCACAGCAAGAAAATAAACCAAGAGCAAGTCTTAAAGCCAGTGTATCTCAAAGAATTGGAGTTGAGAACGATATTACTATCATCTACAGCAGGCCCGGTGTTAAAGGAAGAAAAATTTGGGGCGATCTTGTTCCTTACGGTTTAGCCGCTGGCAATAAATATTCCAACAATAATCCTTTTCCGTGGAGAGGCGGTGCAAACGAAAATACTACAATCGAATTCGGCAAAGATGTAACTGTTGAAGGTAATAAATTACCTGCAGGTAAATACGGACTTCATTTTATTCCAGGAGAAAAAAACTGGATAATTATTTTTAGTAAGAATAACACGAACTGGGGAAGTTATACCTATGATCAAAAAGAAGATGCTCTTAGAGTAACTGTTACAGCATTTAAAGCACCGTTTGAAGAATGGCTTACTTATGGTTTTGATGATTTGAATGGGAATTCGGCGACTGCATTTCTGAAATGGGAAGAATTAAAAGTCCCGTTTAAGATTGCTACAGTTAAATAAAAGTTAATTTCTAATATTATAATTAAGATGCATAATAATTTTTGAGGTTTTGTTGAGACAAAGTTTGTTTGCACTCAAGCAGGATATCGTTGAGGTCGGGAAAAGAATGTATGGGCGCTGTTATGTTGCCTCAAACGATGGTAATATAAGTGCGCGTCTTGATGATAACAAATTTTTAGTTACCCCAACTGGTGTTAGCAAAGGGTTTATGAAACCAGAGGATCTAATTGTTGTTAACATGGAAGGAAAAGTTTTATCCGGAACGAACAGACCGTCTTCAGAAGTTTTTATGCATCTTCAAGTTTATAAAGACCGACCCGATGTTAACAGTGTTTGCCATGCCCATCCGCCTTATGCAACAGGGTTTGCAGTTGCCGGAATACCATTGGATAAATGCGTTCTTCCGGAAGTAATTATAACACTTGGATCAATTCCGCTTATAGAATACGGCACTCCGGGTACGGAAGAACTTTACCGTCCTGTAACAAAACTGTTAAAAGATTACGATGCATTTCTTCTTGCAAATCACGGTGCATTAACAGTAGGAACCGATGTAATTAATGCTTATCACAAAATGGAAACTCTGGAACATTTCGCGCAGATTGCTTTTGTTGCTAATCAGCTTGGTTATCTTAATACATTAAATAAAGAACAAGTACAAAAACTTAAAGATCAGAGAGAGAAATTTGGAATAAGAACAAGTGTAGGTTGTGTTGTCAGTGAAGATGATTCATCTCTTAAAGAACATACGTCGCAATCTAATTTGATGAATGATGATCTGATTAAAAAAATGACTGATGAGGTACTAAGACAAATTCGTAAATAATTTTTTTACTAAATAAAAAAATCCGTCTGCAATCTCTGTTAAACGAACAACTTGTTTCAATGTTATCATTTTACAACAAGGGCTTTTTATTTATTTTTTAAGTGTTTAATTAATTCACCAATCGAATAAAACAGAACGGATTTCGAATTAAGAATAAGATTCCAAATTAATTTTCCATCAATTCTATCAATCTGAATTGATCCATTGACTTTTTCATTACCCTCTGTAGCAATCCCAATTCTTTCAAGTGCGCGTTCTGTCCAGATAACATCAATTTTACTCCCCGTTACTTGAATTCTGGTATCTGCAATTCGGTTCATTTTGAATATTCCACGTTGAGGATGAAAATTAATTCCCTTTTTATTAAATGCTTTTTCGAAATGTCCGTTCAATACCAGATCTTCCGGAGAATCAACTTCAATTTTTTGATCTTTTGTTATAAGCCAGATTAAATCAGCGGTTTGTAATGCGAGATCGAGATCATGAGAAGAAAAAATAATAGATTTATTAAACTGATTAATCAATGACTTGAGCATATTCAATATTTCAATTCTTGTAGGAATATCGAGAAATGCAGTCGGTTCATCTAATAAAATTATAGAAGTATCTTGGGCAAGAGCTCTTGCAATCATTACTTTTTGTTTGAACCCGTCGCTAAGCTCTGTAAACATTTTTTCTTTGTAAGGAGTTAAGCTGGTTATTTCTAAAATATTATTAATTACCTTATGATCATTCCCACTTAACATTCCCAGCCAATTGTTGTGAGGATAACGACCCATACTAACAACAGAGTGGACAGATACTTCACCTATAATTAAATTTTCAGTTAATACAATGCTTAGAACTTTTGCTAGTTGAGATCTCTCGTATGAATTGATTGATTTTCCATCTATAAAGAAATCACCTTTGATTGGTTTTTGAACACCGGTTAATGTTCTTAACAATGTTGATTTTCCACAACCGTTTTGTCCGAGCAGACATATTAATTCACCTCTTTCGACCGATAGATTTAGATGATCCAACAATATGTAATCATTAGATTTTTTTCTTTTGTAACCAACAGCTAAATCTTTTGTATATAATATTGGTGCAGATTCTATCATATTATTCCATTGCGAAAGAGTGCTTAACTTTTCTCTGTTGAATAATAATCCATATAACTATTGGTGCGCCTACAAGTGAAGTTACTACGTTAATCGGAATTGTCTGTTCGTGCCAAATTAATTGTGAGATAATATCGCAAAGAAGCGCAAGAATACTTCCAACGATACATACAGCAGGAATCAATATTTTATGATCGAACTCACCTAATGTTTTTCTAGTAATATGCGGAACAGCAATTCCAATAAAAGCAATCGGACCGCAGAACGCAGTAATTACACCGCCAAGAATACCAACTGCAATAACTATCAATAATCGTATTACTTTTATATTGACGCCCATACTTATTGCATAATTTTCCCCGAGCAAAAGAAGGTTCAAAGGTTTCGATAAAAGGAAAGCAACAACAAGACCGAATAAAATAATTGGGATTAGAAGAAATAAATCATTCCAAATTACATTTCCAAAATTGCCCATGCCCCATATAACATATCCTTGCAGATTTTCAGGAGAGCTAAAATATTTTAATATACTTTCTAATGCGCCGATTATATAGCCAAGCATCAGACCGAAAATCAACAATGTAATATTGTTGCTTACTTTTCTTGAAACAAATGTTATTAATAATAAAATTACGGCGGCTCCTATTCCAGCGGCGATAGTAATACCAATATTATTTAATAAACCATTTAAGAAAAATAAATTTATCCCGATAGAACCAGCAGTTAACACAACCAGAGCAACTCCAAAGCTGGCACCGGAACTGATCCCCAGAACAAAAGGATCTGCCAAAGGATTTCTAAAAAAAGTTTGCATTAATAATCCGCTAACCGAGAGAGCGCTTCCCGCCAGAATTGCTGTTATTGCTTTTGGAATTCTAAATTCTGTTATGATGGTATTCCAAACAGGGTTTCCAGAAGATGAACCCGTTAGTATGTTAAACGCATCGCCGAATGGTATTCTTACTGAACCTAGAACTATATCAAAAAAGAAAGCTAGTCCCAGTAATAAAAAAAGAAATGCTGCAATAATTTTTTTTCTTTTTAGAATAGACATCATTTATCCGAAATTCTTTTGTAATATTTTAACTTATAACCCGGCAGAAGTTCAGGGTGAAATATTTTAATAAGATCGCCTAAAACAAGATCACAATTGATAGCACCGGTTTCCCAGTATTCATAAAAACCAAATTTATTTAATGAAGCGTTGTTGTTATAAATATTTTTAGTTTGGAACGCTTTAAATTTATAATTGCGTGGATCGTTTTTTAATACGTCGCTAAGTTTTGTCCAAAAAAGTACATTTACCCAAAAATCTGCATCGTAAGCTTTCTCAAAAATTTGTTCATAATTCAGTTTAAGACTTCCTGTTGACTGATCTTGTTTCCATAAATATTCTGCACCTGCATCGTTTAATAGTTTTGACATATAACTATTTCCACCCGGTTCGTACCAAACTCCGCTAAATTCTGCTTCTGTAAAAACAGTTGGTCTATAAGTAATATTCTGAGTCAGTTTAGTCAGTTTGTTATAACGTTCCGAGATACCATTAAAAATTTCGTCTGCTTCTTTCTCTTTATCGAAAAATGCCGCTACAAATTTTATCCATTCTGCTCTTGCCAAAGGAGAATTTTCCAAATGAAATGTCCCTGATGCGATTTGAATTCCATTCTGAATAAGTTTTGGATCACCATCAACATTTGGGTTGCCGTTACCATAAGTAAATAACAAATCTGGTTTGAGACTGAAAACTTTTTCGATGTTAAGACTGTATGAATCACCAACTTCGGTGATTTTTCCATTCTCAATTAATTCTCTTGCTTTAGCAGAATAGATATATTTTGAATTATCTACTGCTATGATATTATCTATTAAATTTAGTTTGTCAAGAAATCCTACATAAATAGAAGTTAAAACTATTGCGGTATTGATCGGTGTTCGAATAATTTGTGCATTATCATAACCTTCTGGAACCCTAACATTCTGAGGCAGCAAGAGATATTGAAAAATATCTTTTCTGCTCTTATCAGTTGTAAAAACATTGATGACTTTTGCACTGTCAAGATATTTTATTTCAAAACTTTTAGAGTATTCTATCTTAGACTGATCTTTGTAAATTGATCTATCATTCTGTCTATCTTTAATTGTATTGTTAGAAGTATTTGAATCAGCACATGTATTGAAGAAAACAGTAAGACCAATAAGAATTACAATTCTAATATCTCTGATAAGTTTCATATTGCTTTATGACCATTATAAGAATTCAAAAAAATAGACGGGTATAAAGTTTCAAGAAGGATTTAAGTTTGGTGTTGAGATATAAATCATTCTTAGCTTTTTACCCGAAAGCATTCGATTAAACAATAACGGCAGGTCTTCTGACTCGCTTCCTTTTACCGGCCTTCACATTCCTGATATGGAACATTGACCAAGGTGGGTAAACAGTTTCAATGAAGCTTACAGCAGCGGGTACTGTTAAGGATTTTCACCTTATTCCCTTTTAACTCAACTACAAGAAATGCAATTGACGACCATTATTTGTACGTGAAATATATATTTATCTTATTCTTCGAACAAGCGCCAATAATCTCAAATTACTTTAATTATAGTTTTTTGAAACAACTGAAGCATGATATTGTCTTTATTTACTATACTGACATTTGTCCTTATTTCATCAATACCATTTTTTTTGTTTCGGAAAATTCCCCTGCTTGTAATCTATAGAAATAAACACCGCTTGGGAGCGCAGAGTGTAGAGTGAAAAATGTAGAGTGATGATTTCCCGGTAACTGAAATTCATTAACAAGAGTTTCAACTTCTCGTCCGAGAAGATCATATACTTTCAAGGTTACTATACTGCCTACTGCTAACTGCCAACTGATAACTGTACTTGGATTAAACGGATTCGGAAAATTTCTTTCTAATACAAATTTAGTAGGGATTTTTTTTTTATCCACGACATCAGAAGGATCTACTGAAGAAAAAAAGGGAATTTTGGGAAGAGCCGCTTTCACATCCGGGTCAGCCATGAAGAGTTTCCAAAGCAACTGCGAACGGTAATTTTCTATCATACAAATTATTGGTCCTTGATCAATAGCCAGATAGTCGTCGCTGAACCAAAACTTACTTATGTTGAATGCATCCTTAAATCCGAAGTCGCCCCATACTGCGCTGCCATGAACTCTGTAAAAATATTTAATTGCATTAAGTGCTAAGTTTTCTTTTTCATACAGGAAGTAAGGCATTGAACTTAAAGCTGCTGTTGGTGCAATTGTTCCATTATCATTTGCACCCGGTTCATGTGCCAGATAGCCCACACCGGGAATACTAATACTTGCGGTTAACCCCCAGCAGTTTTCATTGTAGCCGGCAAACTTTTTTGGATTCTCAATACAGTATGCTCGGTTGATCATTGTCTGATTGTAATTATGTACAAAATAATTAGCGTATAAATCTCTTCTACCGCGCGGATCAAATCCTAAAAAAGAATAATGAGTAAAGAAAAGTGGTCCGCCGTAATTAGTTCCGACTTGAAGTTGATAACCGTATTTAGCTTGACCAGTATATCTAATATTAGGGTTATTACCCTCACTTCCCCATCCACTTTTATAAAAGGCAGGCAAGATAGAATGCGTGGGTGAAGCAACCGCAAGAAAATAAGTAATCATTGTTTCGTTCCAACCATGAAAAATAAAAGATCCATTTTCCGGAATATTGAACTGATAAGTCGGCGACCAATTCCAACGCAAGCCGGTTGAACCACCTCGGTAAAAATCCCAATCTACTCCCTCCCAAATTTGTTGAATTGTATTTCTGATTTGATCTTCATCGCTGTTTTGCAGATTGAAATATTGTTTTGCTGCAAGGAGACCTTGAATCATGAATGAAGTCTCAACAATATCTCCTCCGTCTTGAATTCCAAACTTCACTACTTTACCTGTAGTTCCGTTGAACCAATGAGGAAATGCACCATGGAATTTATCAATCTTAGTTGCAAGGAAGTCTACAATCTTTTTCATTCTTGCAACACCTTGATCTCGCGTGATAAATCCTCTTTCGATGCCGACAAGAATTGCCATCACTCCAAAGCCGCCACCGCCGATAGTATTTGTAATATCACTTTCATTTGGCTGCCATCGTTCCCGTGCAATCCCGGAATTTGGATCTCCCCAATCCCAAAAATATCTAAACGTTGCGCGCTGAGTCATATCAAGAAATTCTGTATCGGTCATTGGATGAGTATATGTTGTAAACTCTGCGCTCATTGGTGATTCGTTGTTAGAAAGATCGTAAGCAATCATTTTATATTTATTAGAAACGGAAGTATTGCCGATCCATTCCGAAAAAAATGATCTGTATTTTTTTACGTTAGCTAGGAACTTGAATGAAGAACCATCCCATTTGTAAATTTTATATCCTGCAAGATCAGTTTCGGTGTTAAGCTGCCAGATTATATCAATATGCTGTTCGTAAGAGATAGATTGAATTCCTTGAGGTGTCGAAGGTGGAGTTGTATCCTGGGCAATACTGAGTTGCAAGTTTGCAAATGTAAAAGCTGCAAGTAATAGAAAAATTTTGCCGTTCATTTTAATCTATCCTATATCTTAAAAGGGTGTGTGAAAATGTTAATTGTAAAGCGAGATTCATCTCGCTAATTGCGTAAAAAATAATATTTTCACAATATTTATGAGCGAAATAAATTTCGCTATACAATAATCACACACTCTATTAACGTAGTGTCTTTTGGTTGTCAGAATTCTACTATTCATAATTATTTTTAAATTGTCTTAAAACTAATAATGCTTAAGTGAAATTAAATTCTATTTATTTTTAAATCCAAGCCGCGTTAATCCTTTTTGAACTATAGGATCTTTCATAAAATATTTCCAGACAAATCCGTTAAAATAATTTTCTATCATTATTACAATTGGACCTTGATCAAGACCGAGATAATCTTTGTCGTACCAATTCAAAGTAAGATTAAATGCATCCAGAAATCCATGCTTGCCCCACAAACCTTTTGAGCCATATTTATCATACATGTTCATTAAAGTCGGAATAGTAATTTCCGGTGCAAATGGAATAGAACCAGCCGAAGCAGTTGGTGCGATAGTTCCGTCATCAAATGTCGAGTCGGGTCCGGAAGTCCCTCGTGCGGAATATGTCCAAAATTCTTTTCCGTTGAAATTATAATTCTCTCCGGGACCATCGCACGCCGACAATCCCCATGTTAAGGAATCATATCCAACCCATTTATTTATATTTCGAATAGCATACTCACGTTGAACGTAAGTTGCGCGGCGTGAGTTTTCAAAATAATCTATTCCTTTTTTCTGCAAATACTTATCAATCAAGCCGCGCCCATCAAGCCAGAGAAAAGAAAATTGATGTATGAACATAGCCGGAAATACAACGTGACCAAGTTTTTGGCTATAAGGTTCCCGCCACTGATATGATTTCAGCCAGGTGTCATATCCTTTCTCTGCATCAGGCATATCCATTCCGGCTGCAATGATGTATAAGAACAAAGCTTCCGTATAACCCCACCAACCAAGTTTGTTGAATCCTTCTTTTTTATCCCATCCAAGAGAAATTGTACTTGCATACGAACCGGTATCCGGCATTGTAAAAAATTTCCAATCAACTCTTTCCAAAAGCTTTGTTGATAATTCTCTAATCTGCTTTTCTTTTTCATCGTTACCATTATAGTATTGCCGTGCAAAAATAATTCCGCAATAAAGTAATCCGGAATCAATAGATGAAAGTTCACAATTCCAAAATCGCTTTCCGGTTTTCATATCAAGAAAGTGATAATAAAAACCTCTATAACCTGTAGCCAATGGTTCTGTACTTTGTTCTGAATTCCACAAAAAATTCAGCATTGAAAGAGTGTACTGAATAGATTGATCTCTTGTAATCCATCCCCTTTCCGAACCAATTGCCCAAATTGGAACGGCAAAACCAACAGCTGCAATAGTTGCAGGGGATCCGTCTTGTGAACGATCTTTCACCAGTCCATTTTCAGGATTCACTTCATTAATGAAGTATAGGAATGATTTATATTGCAGAGTATTTAGAAATGCTTCTTCTTTTTGAGTGAGCTTGAAATCTATTTTATCATAAGATAGATATTTGACATCACGTGATTGACAGCATACATTTGGAAAAAATCCGATAAGCAATAAGTAAATTAATTTTTGCATTTAACATCTTTAACAATTCTAATTGTAAAGATAAGATAAGTTTAGAGTTTATATTTGATAACTTTTTATGATTATGTTTTTTTACAGATTAATTCTAAAAAATTCTAGGCACACAAATAACTCAATAAAAACAAGCCTCTGCAAGATATTTAAGGATGGAAATTTGTAAGTTTCAATGTAAATTAATTTTGTTTGAGGATTTATATAGGACGTGTAAGCATGATAATAATTAAAAAGATTTCGATAAAATTAATTCAAATCATTTTTTTCATTCTGCCTCTGTTTCAGACAAAATTCTTTGCCCAGACTCTTGAAGATCGAATTACAGATATCATTTCTAAGATGACTCTTGAAGAAAAAATCCTACAGCTTCATAAAGAAGGAGGAATGAACACTGCCGATAATACACGATTAAATATTCCCGGATTTGTAATGTCGGATGGACCTCACGGTGTACGAAACGGGTTGGCCACTTCATTTCCTGTAGGAATAGGATTAGCCGCTACATGGGATGTTGATCTTGTTTATAAAGTCGGTGAAGCAATGGGAAAAGAATTTCGCGGAAAAGGAATTCACCAAATGCTTGGACCTGTTCTGGATTTATGTCTCGATCCCCGCAACGGAAGATCTCCTGAAACGGGTGGTGAAGATCCTTTCCTGAATGCAAAGATCAATACTTCAGTCGTTCAAGGTGTTCAATCAACTTCAACAATAGCAACAATAAAACATTTTTATACCGAGTACAGACAAAACGGAAGGACAAGCAACAATTATACACTTAGTAATCGCATGCTGTTGGAACATCATGGTTTGCAATTTCGCGAAGCGGTTCAAATCGGCGGAGCTATGAGTGTAATGAATTCTTATAATCTTGTTAATGGACAAAAAGCCGCAGAGAATCCCACCCTTCTTGGTACTATTCTAAGAACCAAATGGGGTTTTCCATATTACGTTGTTTCTGATTGGGGATCTTTATGGGATGCAGAGAAAGCTATAAAAGCCGGATGCGATATTGAAATGGGTTCGGATCTTTATGAAAACAGAACGAATGGACTTTTAGCTCTTGTCAAAAGCGGAAAAGTAACCGAAGCAACTATTAACGATGCAGTGCGCAGAGTATTGCGAACAAAAATATTATCCGGTATTATGGATTATTATCCTGCCGGCGATCCGAGCGATGTTAACAGCCCCGAACACCAAGCTCTATGTTTGGAATCAGGTAAGAAAGGAATTGTACTTTTAAAAAATCAAAACAACATTTTACCGTTAGACAAAAACACAATAAAGACAATTGCTGTGCTTGGACCTAATGCAAATGAAATGCGAACAGACGCTTCAGGCAGCAGTTGGGTTGATCCGTATTATAAAGTTTCTCCTCGAGAAGGTATTGAAAAATATGTTGGACCAAATAAATTATTGTATGCGAAAGGATGTGAGATAGCAGGAAATTATTCAAGCGATATTGGTAGCGCGCTTGATTATGCAAAGCAGGCAGATGTTGTAATTTATTTTGGTGGATTAGACGCAACTCAAGAAGGAGAGCCGATTGACCGCGTAAATGGTTCGATTGAACTGCCCGGAAAACAAAAAGATTTTATTCAACTTATTAAAAATGTTAATCCAAATATTATTGTTGTTTTGATAAGCGGAGGAATTTGCACAGCTGCACCTTTCATTAATGATATCAAGGGTTTACTGTATGCTTTCTATCCCGGGCAAGAAGGCGGCAACGCGATTGCTCAAGTGTTGTTCGGCGACTATAATCCAAGTGGTAAACTTCCTGTAACAATGCCGATGAGCGATTGGCAGCTTCCGGATAGGAGTAAAAATGATTTAGATGCAATTCAAGGTGGCGGATACAGGTGGTTCGATTATAAACAATTTACACCCCAGTTTGCATTTGGATTTGGATTGAGCTTTACAACTTTTTCGTATAGTAATTTCAGGATGTCACATCAAACTTGGGCATTTTATGAAGAACCGATAACTATTAGTGTTGATGTTAAGAATACCGGTTCACGTGCTGGTGAAGAAGTTGTACAGATGTATCTGAGCGAAACGACATCTTATGTAACTAAGTTTGCAAAAGATCTGAAAGGATTTAAGAAAATTTTTCTTGAACCGGGAGAAACTAAAACTGTTTCATTCGAAATAACACCAAACGAACTTTATTATTTTAGACAGCAAAGTAATAGTTATGAAATTGATCCGGGTCCTTATACTTTTCGAATAGGAACTTCCTCTGATAATATAAAATTCAACTATACATTAGATTTACGTCCTCGTCCGCCTAAACCTGATCTGCAAATTGCGAACATCATGACGGTTCCTCGTTTTCCTCTTAAAGGAGATAAAGTAATTTTTCTTGCCACAATTATTAACCGCGGTACGGGACCAAGCCCCAATTCAACTTTTCACGAAGTAAGTTTCAGTGTTGATGGAAATTATGTTAGCAGTTCTGTTGCTCTGCAAGATTCAATTCCCAAAGGTGGTATGGCGTTGGTTTGCGGAAATGTTGGCAATGATAACAAAAATTATTGGATTGCTGGTGATCCGGGAACATATACAATCGAAGCATTTGTAGATAGCAAATCAGCCCTCAATGAAACAATTGAAACAAATAATAAAAAAACTGTAACTCTGAAAGTTTTTAATGCACCGGCGGCGAATCTTGCCCTGAAAAAAATAGTTACTGTTTCATCAATTGAAGGGACAGGTTTAGAAGGAAATAAAGCTGTTGATGGAAGTTATGGTACGCGTTGGTCATCGCAATTCACGGATCTGCAATGGATAACTATTGATTTCGGTACACCTACTCAGTTCAACGAGATAAGATTGAGTTGGGAATACGCATACGGAAAGGAATACTCAATTCAAGTTTCTGATGATAATTTGAGTTGGACAACTTTAGTAACTCAATCAAATGGAACCGGCGGTTTTGAGAAGTATAATGTTCAAGCCAATGCAAGATACTTAAGATTTTTCGGAACGAAACGCGGCACTCAATATGGTTACTCACTTTATGAAATTGAAGTATATAACAAAATAACATCCGGTGTTAACGAAGAAGAAAATAATTTACCATTCAATTTTAGTCTAAGCAACAATTATCCAAATCCGTTTAATCCGACTACTACCATTATTTACAATGTGCCCAAAGCAAGCAATGTTAAGATCGAAATTTATAATTCATTAGGTCAGCTTGTTAATGTATTAAGGGATTCATTCCATAATTCCGGAAGATATAACTTGATCTGGAATAGCAAAGATTCATTCGGTTATCCCGTAAGCAGCGGAATATATTTCTACCGGATGAGCGCAGAAGGATTTACTTTGGTAAAAAAAATGGTTTTAGTGAAATAATAATTAAATAAGAAAGTAATAATCTTTTTTGTGCCAAAGGACAGTTAAACAAACTAAACATCAACCCAATTTCTAATTGAAGATACTCCCGGCTATTTATATTTCTGCTTCTTATTTTTTGCATTAAATAGTTCCGTTTAATTATTTTTTTTTGATTTTCATCGGTAAAATGAAAAAACTAAATATAATATTTGTTTTTATTACCGCTTTTGCTTTTGATATCTGTTTAGCACAGAATGTTCAAGTAAATGACGGCTGGTTTTACATAGACGGAAATAAATTTTTTGTGAAAGGGATCGGATATGAGACGCACACACGCCCCGGACAAGTTCCGTGGGTCTACAGCTTCAATGCCGATTTGATAAGATTTGATTTGCAGCGGATTAAAAGTGCCGGGTTCAATACTATTCGTACATGGAGCGCAATAACTGAAGAAGAATTGAAGTTGGTAGAAGAATCAGGTTTGAAAATTTTGTTTGGAATTTGGATTGATCCATCAGGTGATTTTGGAAGTCAATCATTTAGAATATCTGTTTTAAATCATGTAAACAGTGTCCTGAGCTACTCGAGTAAATATCGGTGTGTAATTGGTTATTTAATAATGAACGAACCGCAAGTAGCACATATCTATAGTTCGGGCGCACAAAATCTTTTAAATCTTTGGCAATCTGTAACAGAGTTGATTCATCAAAAACACTCCGGCATTCCAGTCTCTTTTTCAAATACTATTATTGGTGATTATATCAATATGGATATTTTTGATTTTGCCGCATACAACGCTTACATATACAACCCTGTAACGATAACCGATTCGCACGGATACAACGGATTTTTGAGTTACTTAAAAAATAACCGCGCAAATCAAAAACCATTTGTAATAACGGAGTTTGGGCTATCGGTTTCACCGGGTTCTTCAAGTACAAAATATACTTACGGTGGTAATACATTAGAAAAGCAGACAAGCGGAGATTTGTTAATGTATAGAGAGTTGATAGATGCCGGGACTCAAGGTGGATGCGTATTTCAATATCACGACGGATGGTGGAAAGGCGGTAACGAGTTTTTTCATGATTCGTCTCCTGAAGAGTGGTTCGGGTTAATTGAGTTTACAAGTCAAAACGATAAATACGGAACACCTCGTCCGGTGTGGTCTGCTTTAGAAAAGTACAACAAAGCAATAATTACGGATCCCAAGAACGAAGAAATTTATAGCGGTAAAATTCCGATTGAGATTTTTACTACGGAGGATGTTAATTCCTTTTCAATTGTACTGAACGATATCGTTCTTTTAAATCAAAACATTTCCAATAATTATTTTAACGGTTTGCTGGAATTAAATCTTAATGAAGATATTAAAGATGTTCAATTAACTTTTAATTTTTACAATGCAACCGGCGGTACTGTTAAATCGGAAGCGATTTCTCTTCTTCGTACAAGAAATGAGATTCAAATATCCCAAATAAAAATGCAGATAGTTCCAACTAATTTAAATCCGGGCAGTAAAAATTATTTGATGATGGAAATAACAAGTAATTCTATATTTACGATCGAAGGCAATAAAGTCAAATACGTTGTTCATCCGCATATTGGTTTTGATGCGGGTACTGCAAAATCACAAACAATCACTTTGGTTAATAACAAATATTCAACGCAGGATTTTTTTGATATTCAAAATGAAACTAAAGTAGCAACTTTTGGCGCCGGTTTTACAATTAGACACGGAGATTTTACAAAGAGAATTTTCACTCAAAAAATTTTAACATACGGCAGTTGGGCAAATTCAATCAAAGCGACAGATGTGATTACAGATGTTGGTGAATATAAAGACGATAAAAACGAAACGATAGGTGGAATTATGTTGTACCAGAACTATCCCAATCCATTCAATCCGGAAACAACAATTATTTACACAATAGCCCCGCCAGTACTTCCCATAGGGAAAACTTCAGTATTGGTGAATCTTAAAGTTTATGATGTATTAGGTAGAGAAGTTGCTGTACTGGTGAATGAAGAACAAAAAGCAGGCACTCACCGCTCAACGTTCTTCAATATTAACTCTTCACTTGCCGGTGGAGTTTATTTTTGTCGCCTCATAGTCGGCAATTATTCTGAAACGACAAAAATGATAATATTAAAATAAATTTTTCAGTATGAAGTCGTTTAATTAACATTCCCCCATGCCGTCATTTGATCAATATCATCTTCTTCGTTTCAATTTTACTGCCTGCAATTAAAGTATAGAAATACACTCCACTTGATAGAGACGTTCCATGGAAAGTCCATACATATTTACCAGCTTGCTGAAATTCATTTACTAATGTTGCAACTTCTCTTCCGAGAACATCATATACTTTTAATTGCACATGACTGCCTACTGCTAACTGCCAACTGATGACTGTAGACGGATTAAACGGATTGGGATAATTTTGATATAAAACAAAATCTGTTGGCAAATTATTTTTTTCATCTTCAACAAATGTAACACCGCCGTTTGTAGTTTTTAGTATTGTCGAATTTATACCCACTGCCCAGCCGGTGTTTGCATCAATAAAAAAAACATCATACAAATCATTTGTGGTTACACTTTTTTGCTTTATCCATTCTGCACCTCCATTGGTGGTTTTTAAAATTGTTCCGGAATCACCAACAGTCCACCCATGTTGATTATCAACAAAATAAATTGATCTTAACATAAGCGTCGTTCCGGTTGTTTGAACATTCCACTTTTCTCCACCATTGGAAGTATGTAAAATTGTTCCCGATTCTCCGCACATCCATCCATTGTTTTTATCTGTAAAATAAATTGACCATAATCGATTTTGTGTCCCGCTTGTTTGGATGGTCCAAGAATTGCCTCCATCCATACTTTTCCCAATAACACCTAACACTCCAACTACCCATCCTATTTGTTTATCAATAAAAAATATTGATCGTAAACTCTTTGCCCCTTCAACAGTAACCTCTTCCCAATTTTTACCTTCATCGGAGGTTTTAATTATTTTACTTCCACTAACTAACCATATACAGCTATCAATAAATGATGCGGACATAATGGAAGAAGTTGAGTTGGAAAATAATGTGTCCCATGTTTCTCCGCCGTTTGTGGTCCTCAACACTTTGTCATTAACTATAAAACCGGTTTTCTCATCCTTAAAATAAATTTTCCATACGGAAACTCTGTCTAATATTTTTGTCCATGTTGAACCCCCATTTGTTGTCATCATAGTTCCAACCCAACCAACACTTTTATTAATGAAATAAACACTATAGAAATAATCATAGAAAGAACTATTTAACATTCTCCAGGTTTTTCCGCCATCTGCAGTTCTCGTTATCTTTCCGTATCCACCAACTCCCCAGCCATTAAACTGGTCGCTAAAAGTGACTGAATTAAAATCATTACCAGTGTGAATATCCCTCCATGTCTTACCGCCATCGCTTGTAAAGTTATCGAAGAAACCAAATGCTCTTCCGTTATTTTTATCAAAAAACCATAATGATGATAAATTCCCTAAGGCATTTGTTAATTGTCCATTCCAGGTTAATCCTCCGTCGGTCGTATTATAAATATTTCCGGGTTTTCCTAAAACCCAACCGGTGCTATCATCTACGAAGCAAATTGATTTTAGTTCTGTTGTCAATCCAACGGTAATTCCTTTCCAATTATTTCCACCGTCAGTTGTTCTTGTTATGGTTCCTTCTTTGCCTATTGCAAAACCAAGATTTTTATTCACAAAATGAATTTTATTTAATGTGTTAATTGTTTTGCTGTTTTTCCTTTCCCATGTTATACCACCATCTGTTGTTTTTAGAATATACCCGTAATAACCGCAGACATAACCGGTGTCTTTATTAACAAAATAAATGGAGAAAAAATTTAATGTTATACCAATGTTCAGAGTTTGCCAAGTGGTTCCTCCGTCTATTGTTTTAAAAAATGTTCCGGAGCCGCCTATTATATACCCCACTTCCTTATCAACAAAATGAATCGAATAAAAATTGATAGTGGTTCCCAAATAAATCTGAGTCCATGTTTCGCCTGAATTGGTTGTTTTCAGAACCGTTCCAAGATCACCCACTGTAAAACCAATATTGGTATTTAACATTTGTATTGCGTTAAGAGTATTTCCCTGGGGAATAGGATTCTGCCAAAACCATTGAGCGAAGAGATTTGTTATCAAAAAGAAATATGTTACAAAAAACAGTTTTTTTCTCATAGTGCTTTAATTCATTTACTTTAAAAGAACCATCTTTTTTGTTTGAGAATAATTTGCAGCTGTCAATCTGTAAAAATATATTCCGCTTGGTAAAGACGTTGCATGCAGCGTTTTTACATAAACACCAGGTGGTTGAAATTCATCAACAAGTGTTGCTACTTCTCTACCAAGAACATCATAAACTTTTAATTGCACATGACTGCCTACTGCTAACTGCCAACTGATGACTGTAGACGGATTAAACGGATTAGGATAATTTTGATGTAGAATAATATTGTATGGTATCGGTTGATCATTCGCTGCTACACTGCTGATAAATGAATTGTATTTTGCTCGACTGTTTCTAATAACTAGTCGTAGTTCTTCTTTGTTTGAAGCCGCTGCGACTACAAAAGAAAATTTCTCCTTCCCCCCAGGTAAAATATTTATAGGTCCTCCGCTTATAACAAATGAAACATCTCCGCCAACACCATTATTTACAATGCCATTTGATATTGAATACCATTTCTCAAAATCATCAAAGCCATCTTCAAAAATTACTTCGCCTATACGCCATTGATTGTTTATTCCCATATAACCTAAATGTTGTGGAGAAAGAAGTGCCGCACCAACAACGGTACCTTTTTGTTTTTTGTTAAATACATAGACAAAATTGTCGGTAAGGTCAATTACGGTTGTATCACTATAAAAATCAGTTAGGGATAAATTCCAATCGAGGAAGTAGCCCAGGAATAGATTTTGTATTTTTTCTTGTGTTGTATTCTCCAATACAAAATGGAGAATAATATAAGAATCATCCGGTGCTGAATTAAAACTATATGAATAAAAATGTGTAAGAATTCCAAGTTTCGAACTTTTAGCATTATCATCATTTATTAAAGAATAACCCTCATTTATAGAATTATTTCTTTTTAGTGAAATAGATTTTAAAACGTTAAAATCATTGCTTAGTTCGTCTTTAATTCTAACTCTGTCAACTAATTTATTTGGTGATGTGCCGTATAGCAGCCCTCCTTCATATAAAAGATTGTTCCCGGATAAATATTTAAATCCGTCTCCTTTAAGTTTATTTTTATAATCGCTAAAACCAAGACCGCCTTTATTTGAAACTGTTGCAATAATTTTACCATTATCATGCGTTCTGTAAGATGGATTAATACTAACCGGTATCCATTGAAAATCCGAGTATCCCGATGATTCGTACTGCAATAAAAAGTAAATTGTAGTGTCGGAGGGTGCTTCATTAGCTAAAGTAAAAAGAAAATTATTCTTCCCCGTTTTAACTGTTCCTAACTCATCAAGAAACCCGGTCTCGAAAGTTTGTTTTATAATCTTTACAAATGATTCCTTTGATGAAATTGTAATAGTAGCGTTTGTAATAGGTTCTAAAAAATTAGTAAAAGTTATTTCAATTGCGGTTGCGTCTTCTAATTTCATTGTATGATTTACAATATCAATAAAATTAATTTCAGTTGCTCTCAAAGAATGAATTTCACTTTCGTTTACTGCTTTGAAAGCATTTATACGTCCTGATCCCAACAGATTTTTGTAAAGAGAAAGATTTTTTTCTTCAATATTATCACAAGTAGCGCGTATTCTTTCCGCTACTTGTTCCGCAGTCAGATTTGGATATTTAGCAATTACCAATCCAGCTAATCCCGCAACTAAAGGAGCGGACATTGATGATCCACCGGTATAATGGAACGGTGGATTTTGTCCGGAAATCGTAGGCCACGTGGAATATATTGCTGTTCCTGGTGCCATAACATCTACAAACTCGCCATAATTACTCGCAATACTTTTTGTGTCGTCATTGTTTGTCCAACCGACAGACAACACACCTCTATAACTTGCCGGATAAAATGGTTTGTTAGAATTTTCGTTTCCAGCCGCGGCAACAACCAAAACTCCGTTTGATACTGCATAATCAATTATTTCTTGTTCAAATTTGGAATATTCATAACCACCCCAACTGCAGCTTATTATTTTTGTACCTTTATCTACCGCATATTTAATTCCTTCGAAACCAAAAATTATATGGGGTTTATCATTTTCATCCCGGTATCCGTCTTGAGATACTTTTACCGGAAGTATTGTGCAATTGAATCCTATTGAGGATATGCCAAAAATATTATCAGTTACAGCAGAAGCAATACCCGCTACATGAGTTCCATGATAACCATTTTTATTTGTGTGGTCTTCTCTTGGATCGTTGTCCGGTGTTCCGTTCAATCCTCCAAAATCCCAACCGTTGATATCATCAATATATTTGCCCGAATCATCTTCGTCTATACCGTTGCCGGGTATTTCATTTTTGTTTTTATAAATGTTGGCTGCTAAATCCGGATGATCAATATCAACACCGGTATCAATTATTCCAATAACAATTTCTTTGCTCCCTTTTGTAATTTCCCAAGCTTCTTTTGCTTTTATAACATTTAAATGTGGTTGATTTCCCGATATAAATAATTCGTCGTTGGGGTCATAACACACTTTCCGTATGTATTTGGGTTCGGCCCATTCTACTTCCGGCATTGTTGATAACTGTTTAGTTATTTCAAGTGGGTTCTCTTTATTGTTTGTTGTTAAAAAAAATATTCTCTGTAATGAGCTGGTTCCTTTGAAGAGCGTTTTCGAAATAGAAAAGGCGTTTCTAACTTTTTCTATTAGTGGTTGTTTTAGCTTTTTATTTAGGTGTTCTGCAAGTGTTTCTTGATCATATACTGAAAGTTGATGCTCCTTAATTTTTATAATAATTGTGTTAGAGAGACAAAAACTATTGCCTTGTTGAATGATTTGTTCTTGTGTTTGTGAAGAAATTGTAAAGGATAAAATGAAGAGAAAAACTAAAATATTTGTAATGATTCTTTTCATTATTTCCCCTAATCCATAAGCAATCTACATTAGGAAACAAATAATTACAAGATAAAATAAAAACTCTAAAATAATTTTGAAAGTTTGTTTATTTGAGAACTATCATTTTCTTTGTTTGAATAAATGCAAATCCTGAGCCTGCCGAAGAATTTCCGGTGAGCAATCTATAGAAATATACTCCGGAAGACAATTGAAAATTGCGAGTTGAGAATTGCGAATTATAGGTTCCAGCTTGCTTAAATTCATTAACGAGTGTTGTTACCTCTCTTCCAAGCAGATCATAAACCTTTAGTGAAACAAAACTGCTTACTGCTAACTGCCAACTAATAACCGTATTTGGATTAAAAGGATTTGGATAATTCTGAAATAATGCGAACGATGCCGGAATTTCTGAGTTAATATTATCTACAGATGTTGATACAACATTTATTTTATAATCGGGAGAAATAGAAACAATATCTAATCCATTTTGACCGACACCTTTCATTAAATAGTTGCCGGGTTTTTGAATTGTGATGGAAAGCGTGTCACCGGTTAATTCCGGTTTGCAATTCGTATCGAGCGTTAGAAAATTTATGGATGATACATTCATCCTACTTTTAACAAAAATTGCGAGTGGGATTTTTTTCTCTTTACCTATCTCAAAATTTATTTTGGAAAAATCTGGAGTGAGCCACTCAATATCTGAATAATTTGATGGGAGGTTGCTGTTAAACCAAGTTGTACGTTGGCTTATCCAATTCTTCAAGTAATTAATTTCTTCTTCGTAATTAGAAAAACGATTTTT
>Ga0082335_1004053_pt1 | contig 22846 bp, 21 predicted proteins | sample Subgrocontami58m_FD_72375 | JGI IMG/M metagenome (GOLD analysis project Ga0082335, IMG submission 72375) | Subsurface groundwater microbial communities from S. Glens Falls, New York, USA - GMW37 contaminated, 5.8 m (SPADES assembly) (version 2) ...
TTCATGCCCTTGTTTTTTCGATTCCCATATCTAGTGCGCAAGCGGCTTACGCCCACAAGCCCTCTTCGATTTAGCTGGCGCAGAATGCTAGCCGCGCGTTTAAACCAAAAATCAGGGTCATCAATAGGCCTCATTTTTCCTGCGCCCGACTTAACGAATGAAACCCACCCAGGAACTGGAAAATCCTCTGATTTTTTCAACGCATCAGCTAGTAAAGATGTCTGCTTACCTGATTCTAATGTCATGCCAGATGTCATTATTCGTTATAAAAAAGATGCCTTATAAAACTTGCGCATATCAAAACAAGTTCATTTTTACACATTATTATTTTGTCTTGCGAAGAATAATCGTAAAGCCTATCAAAGTGAACACATAATTTCCTTCCAACTTAAGGCATAGCTCCTCTGCAATCCCCCTAACTTTATCTTTACTCGGTGCTTGATTTTGCAACACTGAAATTCTTACAGATTTGTGTGTCTTAAAAGCATTTTTCAAGCTAACAATAACCCCCTCAGTAATTCCTTGCTTTCCTATTTGGAATTTCATATTATGAGCACTTTCTAACTCCACCCGCAGGAAGCGCGGCCATCAGCTCGTCATGCTTAACTGTTCCTAAGTCTACCTCAAAAGCCGAAGCCATTACTTCCTTATCATTCTTCCCAGGACAGACATACATCAGAATTTTTTCTTTGCCAGCCGATAAAGGAGGCACACCTCTCAACGTCCCTTTCTGTCTAATCAAAGCTAATCGCAAATCAATTGTTAAACTCCTAGTCTGCCCGCGAACCTGCCACGTTCCGGACTTGAGGTCTTTCCTTTTTGAAAGTTGGTTTATCTTAAACACGTCTACTCTAGTCTTCCTCTTGCATTCCCTCCATGCTCTGCTAAAGCACCCTGTAAAAATAGCGGATTCTTCAATATCTCGGCTAGTTACTTTTGATGCTTCTTCCACAATAATGCTGAATGGACTCCCAGGACTAGATGTATGCATTACGTAGTAATCTTTTTTAGCTGAGACAATTTTTTTAAGAAGCTCATCGTTCTGCTCTGCATTCTTTCCTCCAACAACTAGTGTTCCTCTGGAAGTAAAAAACCATCGATATTTTTTATATTCAATCATACTATCGAGACTAAAAGAAGCTTTTTAAGTCTTTGGAGATATTTTTCCATCAGGCAAACAAGATTAGTATTGAATTTAGAAGGATTTAAATACTTATATTTTTTGCGCACTATATGTTAGACTTTACAAAATATTATGGAAAAGAATGCATAGCTCATTTTCAAGAGGAAGGCTTGTTATATGTTGTTAGAGGCAAGCCAGCCGATTCTGGAAATCTAGACACTCTTCTTTTTAAAGAAGCTTCAGTAACCTGTTTTTCTAAAAGAGCAAAAGTTATTTCAACTGACAGTACTCAAGGGAAAGAAGGCAGAATAGAGATTGAATTAAGAGGGCTTACTTTAATCTGTCAACCTGAATAATTCCTTAGCTTCTTACTCTAAATTTCAGCAAACAGAAGACTTAACGAGCCCGACGCGCTTTATCTCAAAGTCAAGAGCCTGCGTTATAGGCCTAGTAAAGGAAGTCTGTGCTCCCTCTTTCTTGGAAATCTCTAATTTAAATGCAAGGGGGCCTTCAGGAGCATTTTCAGGGATTTGTAATCGTATAACCTTCTGCGGACTCTTATCCCCCGGTTGCACACTTACAGTCTCTCCTGCTGTTAGCACCCAATTAGTTTTCACAGTATTCGAATCGACTCCCGGCGGTGTTAAGCTGACATTAACCAGTTCAATTTTATAAGTCGTCGGAACTTTCGCATTGATACCGCAGTAAATCGTATTAAATTCTCCAGGCGTTATCTGAATCGGGTCACTCCCAGAACCCAAGCACGCAACCTCTCCCTCAGATGCTCCAAATAATCGAGTAATCTCACTCTTGACTTTGCTGTTAATATCTCCAGTCAAGCCTAAAGCTCCGCACATAATGTTGCGCACAAGCACCATCCCTATAATTAACATCGTCACACCCAGAACAATAACTACAATCGTACTAACTGATAATTCCAAAGCAGCGCGTCGTGAACGCATCATCATTCAGCCCCCTGAAGCGGCTGCAATCGCGCTAGCAACTGCGGGTTATTTTTAATAATAATAACACTTAAGACAATCATGATTATGCTCACAACAATCCCTATAATAGAAAGGATAATTCCTTTTCGGGATAGCTTGCTGTAGCCTTTCTTTTGGGAAACAATCCCTAAAACAAGACCAACAATTCCAGAAATAATCCCCAAAAGCGGTATAACAATCCCCAAGACAATACTTAAAATGCCCAAAACAAAAGATGCCATGCTCATCCCATTATCATCACCCACACCCTTTTTCATGGGATATAAAGTGATTATTCTTTTATAAATCTTTAGTTAAAAGCTTTCAGGTAAGCAGAGACACCAAGAAGAAAATTTACAACATAAATGCCATTGCACACAATACAAAAAGTCTGCACCTTCATATATTGAAAATAAGCAAGGTATAAAGAACCCGCAATAAAAATCAAGGCAAGATAAAAAACCAGTTCAACAGAGAAAAAGGATAGCGCCAGTATAAGCACATAAAAAAATAGACCATAGACTGTGTTCGATACTCCGAAGTGCTCCCCATACGCGCTGGCGAACGCCTTCGTGCATGAAATTCTTTTGCTTATATCGCAAGCCGCCTTAAATCCTTTCTTCTGCTTTATTTTTTCTTCAACAGAATAAGCATATGCTGAAAGCACGAGCCCAATTAAAGCAAGCGTTTGAATAATCATAAATAAAAAAGGATGCGGCGTTTTATATAAGTTTCTTGGGCGTTGTAAATCCTACTTCTTAATCTTCATCAGCAATTTTCTGTATTCAACTGAAATCACAGCCAGCAATGTGGTTGTTATGGTTATAACGCCTATAAAAAGTTGCAATACCACGAGAGGGAAATTACCCAATTCTGGGTTGAATATGCCTAGATTGAATACTGTTCCGACAATCGCAATTGCAGAAATTATGAAATTTGCCAGTATACTTATTCTAAGGCAGGACCTGTAAGCAATCCATAAGAGGGGGGGGAGGCACAAAAATGCTAAATGGTATGACTTGTTTATCTGAATCGGCCACCCTACAAAAAGCACTAGTGAAATTATTATCAAAATAAGAAAAGCTAAGATCATTTCCAGATAGCGTTCTTTTTTTATTAAAATTGGAGGTTTGTTGTACCATGCTACAATTAATGGAAAAACAAGCAAAGCCCCCACAACATCTCCAATCCACCATGTAAACAATAAAGGCATGAGTCCACTTGAGCTTACAAAACCCCCAAAGAATAAACTTGTTAACCCAATAACAGCACTTATTATTGGCGCAATTGAAATTGCAAGGAAAAACTTCCACGTTGTATCTAAATTGTTGAAAGCTGATTTTCCTTTGGCATATTTATTAATCATATACGCTCCAGCCAGCCCTTCAAGAGTGTTTCCAAGAGCGATTCCCAGAGAAACTGGAAATGAAGGAGTTACACCTAAGTTAAATAAGAAAGTCCCGATGAATATTGCTGGCCAAAACCTATAGCCGAGCAGCACAAGAGCGGTTATAGCTATTCCTGTTGCAGGCCAGACAGGCGACACACTAGCATTTCCAAAAGTCAGCGATAAGCCAAGCTCCCCAGCAATAAAGTATATCAAAAAGATTGCTAATCCTATTAGCAGATATTTGATTACTCCCTTTGTTTTTTCAGCCATATTATCTCCCTCTTTTTTATTCCTCCTTTTAAGAATCATGTAACTATTTAAACTCTTTTAGCCCTCAATGCTTTTTTCCCGCTAATTCTAGAGTTCCTCCATATAATTACCAGCAGAATAATCAAAACAACTAGGGCAATCAAAATAACAAATAGAAGACCTCTGTAATTAATTTTTATGTAAAGGTCTTTGAACAAGATTACTCTTTGTGAGACGCTGCTTATCAGCTTATTGTCATGACTGTCCCTTACTTCAACGTGTAGCAAGTAAGATTCAGAATCCGATATTTTAGGAATGTCGAGTTCCATCACTAACGAGGCTCTTGTTTCTACAGCAATTGTTTGTGAAGAAATGCTTTTTTTCAGGCCCTCTGCATCTTCAAGAAACATAGTTACCAGATAGTCTTTTGTTCCTCCTCCGCCTAATTTCACTAAAGTTATACCAATAAGAATAGTGTCTCCTTCTTTAACTTTTGAGTAATCTTGTTCGAGTTGAATAGTTGTTATAACAGACTCTTTTGAAACAAAACCTAATAAATTTCCTTCCTGTTGATAGAGCAGAATAAACAAAAGTAAGCAGCCCAAAAACAACACCCCCAAGATTATCTTTTTATTCATCTAGCCTCTTTTTATATTTCAAGATTTATGCACGCGCTATCACATTTTATAGCAAAGGTTTATTTAAACCTTGACTTGGAGTAAGAAAATCTTGGCTTATTGCGTCGAAGCATGAAGACGACAATTATAACAAACACTATCATTAATCCAACAAGAGATAGAAAAACAATAGGCAGCAATCCTCCTGCAGCAGGGGTTACTACAAACCATGCGCTCGCACTGGCAACTTGTTCGCCATAAGTTGCGCGCACATAGAGATTATAGCTTCCTGGAGGAAGTGACTTAGGAATTTTTAATGTTTTAAGAAAGCTTGTCTGTGTTTCAACCGCAATAGTTTCCTGTTCAGTATATACAATTACATCTTCAGAGTTCCTTATTTGGTAATCAATCACCGCATCAATTCTGTTTGTTCTTCCCAAATTATAAAGTAAGAGAGATGCAACAATGTTCTCTCCTCCTTTGACATGCAGGAATCTATCTGGAATTTCAACTTTAACGTCCATCAGAGGATTCTTTGAAACAATCTCGATTGCAAGCAGAACTTCCTTAGTTATGCCTCCCCCGCTGACTATAATCTTTCCTATGTAGAGATTAGGAATTGTTTCCCCCTCTGCTAAAACATCAACAAACAATGTGTAAGATGCACCTGGCCCCAATATAACTTTTTCAGTTTCTAGCTTGAGAAACTTCTCAATCTTATAAGGAGAAATACTCAACTCAATCTTTTGTGAACCATTATTAGTGATAATTACCTCTTCCCTCTTTGTCTCCCCCTGTCTCAACTTGACTGAAATCTGTTCTGTATTTAATGAAAAGTCCTTAATTGTTTTGATAGTACTAGAGCCTCCGCCCCCGCCTCCTCCAGTCGTCCCCCCAGTCGTCCCAGTCGTCCCGCTACTAGTCTCTTCAGAGCTATAAGCAGTAAAGTGGCTTACGTTAAAAGTTAAAACGCCACTTGCATAACTTATTAGGGTACATATTGTGCTAGGACATGTAGCCCCATCCACCAAAAGGGCAGGGTCGCTAAAAGTAAGATTTTCCAATGTAAGTGTTGCCGATTTGTTCAATCCAGCGAGTTGCGAGGAATTAATCTCAATCTTATTATTGCTAATAGTGATGTATTGGTCAAAATTTACATATGTTGAATTGGCAGAGTTCGTCAGATTAATAGGTTGATTTCCAAAGAAAATCTTCCCATAACTTTTTTCGAATTTAACGTTCGTCAAATTTTGAAGCTCTTCAAAACTATACTGGGTTAAATTTGTAGTATTACCAAATCCAGAAAAATTCCCAAAGGATATGCTAAAGAAAGACGCATTAACATAAAAAGTTACATTTTTCGAACTCTGAAGCCCAGAACTGCTGTTTGCAAATAAGAATAATGTATGGCTCCCAAAACTGACATTGAATGTAAGCGGAGTCGTAATTGTTATGTTTGTTCCGTTGCCGAGCCGATACCAGACAGTCACGGCATTAGTCGCAGTGTAATTTAAGAAAAGAGCAGTGGCGTTGAAATAACTATGATTTTTCGGGCTGTGCAAAATAAGCGAAGGCGCACCCACGACAACAATCGAAATAGTTGCCTGTTGAGTCGTAGCTTTTCCAGTTATAGAAGAGTTTTCCTCTGCACCAGTTATAGAAACAAACCCCATAAACATCACAAAAAGAATAGCAAAAACAATCGCCCCTCTTATGTTCTTCATGAGGTCTAGAACTAGTTATTATATTTAAACATCACGTTATTAGAATTTTTGGGTTGAACATCCTATAAGCCCCACCCCTTTACTGCTTTCTTCGTTTAATCCAGATTGCAAGAGCGATTATAAGCAAAATAATTATGACTGCAATAATTATTTGTTTACTCCCCAAAACCTCTGCTTTCTTTTGCGGGACAGCCAGTTTTTCTCCAATAAGAACATTAAAGGAGGTTTCAAATGCGCTTCCTAATGCAAATTGCCCCGGAGCCGTCGTCTTAGCCTCTTGCGCAGTAAAAGTTACTCTATAAGTATCCCCAATTTGCGCAGATGAAGGAACACTTATTTTTATAGGCACAGGAACACTCGTGCCAGCCTCAACAAGATAAGCCTCCTGAGGTTCTGTAAACTGCGCAACATCCTGCGAAGATTGAAGTGAAAGTTTAAATGTAGCATCATTATCCCCGACCATGTTCTGAAGTTCGAACTGCACAACTTTCGAATCTCCTTTGCTAAGGCGCAATGAATTCTCATCATTAGGGCTGTCCCAGTACGGAGATACTACTCCAGAAGCATACACTCCTGAAAGCAAAATTGAAATCATCAAAGCAGCACTTGCTAAGAACATTCCCTGTCTAATAATCATTTTATTTGTCATGTTACAAAATCTTGATAGTCCACGCCCCCTCACTCGTGGTCGAATAAGATTGCGAAGTTAACTCACTCCCAATAGTTCTAATGCATAAATAAAGATTCCTGTTTCCAACGTTTGCAACAGAATGATTCCCAACCATAAGCGTCCCGTTAGTCGCGTTAGTAAACACTCCAGGACTAAACGCAGCACTCTGGTTCGTGTTCTCATTGCATTCGGCAGAGCTTCCAGTTAGAATAGCCACACTCATATTCCCCGCCCAAATCGCCTTGGTATTATCAGTCTCTCCCTTTAGATTAGTTGCATTAATCTGCACGTTTCCCGAAGTGATATTCTTATTTCCAGTGTTATTCAGGACAAGAGGGTCATTGTTAGAAGTCTGGTTCGTCGTTCCAGGCGATAGAGATGCCCAAGTTAAAGCCGCAGGATGTGTCACGAAAGCAGAAAGCTGATTGTACGTGAACGTTACAGTCTGATTCTGCGCAACCCCATTACTTGAATCATTCACCAAAGCAGTCACGTTCCAAGTTCCAGAAGTATCAAAATACCACATATACATAGTACAAGTATAATTCGCGTAATACGTACCCCAAGTTGCAGTTTGAAGACAAGAACTGCTATTCTGTCTTAAAGCTTCCCCCGTCTTGGTAAAGTTCACTTTTCCTCCTTTAGTATCAAGATTGCTTATTCCATCTGGGTCCCATGCTGTGAAGTTGACGATAATTAATGTGTTAGTATTTTCCGTCGGACTAACAGTAGCATTCATTGTAATATAAGTTATATTAGGTGCAGTATTCGCAATAGTGAGATTAAACGTAACAGTTTGACTAGTCGCCCGCCCAGTTATTCCTGCTTTAACTTGGTTTATCCAATCAACAATCCCTGCGGAAACAGGAGGCATCATCAAAAGTGCAAAAAGTATCAAAAAGATTGTTGTTACAAATACGCTCTTTTTTCTTTCCATCTTTTTACAATTCTATCCAAGCTCTGTTTCTTTTTAAACGTTTCTTATTGTCATTTCTTAGCCCTAACAAAATATTAGTCAAATTAAAGTAGTGATTTATTAGAATTTTTGGGTTGAATACCCCACAGCTTGCTGTGTCGTAAAAATTCTAATTAGAAAATCGTGAACTAGAAATTTTAACGATTTTCTTTATCTGCTTCGTTTCTTAACGCGCGCGTAACTAGTGCCAATGTTTCTCTGATCTCTCTTTATCAGTTTGGCAATATCGGTATGCCTCATTCCCCTAACATCTTTCAAGTGCACTACTAAAGACTCAAGGACAGTCTTAGTCCTATCTTTGAATATCTTAAGAGGGACAGATAATCCTTCTCCACTTGCGGCAAATTGTGCCGGGCGTTTCTCACATGCTTTCTTGTATGCTGTCCATATTGTCCTGTCATCGCGCGCAAGCACTTCAGCGATTTCATGATAACTCATATTCTTGTTCTCCTTCAAGTATTTGCATAATGCCTCTAAGCATCCTATTTCCGTCGAAAATATCTCCACAGGTATAGTCTTACGCGTCTGTGTGAGCTCTGAGATTTCCTCCTCGCTTAAATCATATTTCTCTTTCAACTCGTTCACAAGCAAAGAAAGAGTTTCAGCTTTCGATAGAGTGTGCTTCTCTCGAAGCTCATCAACAAGCAAGGATAGAGCTTGGAAGACTTTATCTTCCTTTATTTTCTTCTTCTTTCTTCTCAAACCTGATGCAACAAGACCTATAGCTAAAATCTTTATCGTCCAGCTTCCCTCATTAGTTGTCGAATAAGACTGGCTAGATAGTTCACTTCCGATTGTCCTGATACAAACATAGAGATTCCTTGTTCCAACACCGGCAACAGAATGATTCCCAACCATAAGCGTTCCGTTAGTCGCGTTAGTAAACACTCCAGGACTAAACGCAGCACTCTGGTTCGTGTTCTCATTGCATTCAATCGAGCTCCCATTCAAGATTGCAACACTCATATTCCCCGCCCAAATTGCCTTATTAGTATCAGTTTCCCCTCGTAAGTTAGTGGCATTAATCTGCACATTCCCTGATGTGATGTTCTTATTTCCAGTGTTATTCAGCTTAAGAAAAGTCGTTGCGCTCTGATTAGTTGTTCCAGGCGAGAGAGAAGCCCATGTTAAAGCAGCCGGCGATATAGTAAATGCAGACAATTGATTGTATGTGAAAGTAGCCGTTGTGTTCTGCCCCACCCCATTACTTGAGTCGTTAACTAAAGCAGCAATATTCCATGTACTGGAAGCATCAAAATACCACATCTGAATCGTACAGGAATAATTCGCATAGTTAGTAGCAAAAGTATTCAACTGATAGCACGTACTATTTTGCCTGACTGCCTCTCCTGCCCGAGTAAAGTTCGCCCGTCCCCCTTTAGCATCAAGATTCCCAAAACCCTCTGCATCCCAAGCTGTAAAGTTGAATTGAACTTCAGTATAGCTGTCTTCAGTCGGGCTGAAAGAGGTATTAATTGTGATGTAGGTAATGTTTGGAGCACTATTCGCCCCAGCAACACTAATCGTTATCGTGCGGTTTAGAGTAGCATTAACATTCATGGCAGAGTCATAAACAGTTGCATTGAAGTAATAAACTCCATTAGGCAAATCAGTTATATTAACAAAATTCGGAGAGCTCGTTGTCGTTGTTCGATTAATCAGAGCCGTTGCATTGAAAAGCTCAATGGTAATGTTAACCAGATTCGTGTCATTTGCAGTTACATTAATCATTGTATTGTTCCTCGTGAGTGTGCTTCCGTTTGTTTCTGTATTGATAGTATAATTAATTCCAGGGTTAATCGTGTCAATAGTAGCATTTCTTGTTTCACTAACATTAACATTAGATGCATTATCATAAGCCGTTGCATTCCAGTAGTATACTCCATCACTCAATGCAGCATAAGTCATATTAATTGGAGAAGTTCCAGTAGTGTTCTCGCGTATAGCAAAACCGCTCGTATTAAACAATCTAATTGTTATATTCGCCAGATTAGTATCATTTGCAGTCACGTTTACATATATAACATTTGAACTTGTGTAAATTCCGCTCGTGTTTGTATTCGCAACATATTGCACTCCAGGCAAAAGAGTGTCAACAACAAATGTTCTTGTCTGCGCAGTTGCTGTGTTGCCCAGCGTATCGTTTGCAGTCGCATTAAACAAATATCTTCCATCATTTAATCCAGTGATGTTGACAAAATTAGGAGACGTTGCGGTCTGTGTCCTATTTATCAACGTCGTAGTGTTCTGAAGAAAGATCACTATACTCTGCAAGTTCGCGTCCGTTGCAGTCACATTGATTCTTACTCTGCTTACATTAAGGAAAGTGTTATTACTATCTGTCAATGTGCCATAAGCGATTACAGGAGCACTAGCGTCAACACTAAACGCGCGTGTTACACTACTGTTCAGATTATTATATGCGTCCCAGCAGAAGTACCTCACTAAATACGAACCATCAGCAATCGTTGCATTAGTTGCATTAAACGCGCGATTGTTGCTGTTTGTCATGCTATTGTTTGTCACCCCAGCATTCAGAGTGTAGTTGCATAAGTTGGCATCCTCATAAAGAGTAACATTGAATATTACAGGAACGCCAATTGTTGCGTTTTGAGGTTGATTTACTGTGATGTTAGGAGCAGTGCTGTCAACGGTAAAAGTAAGATTAGTGCTGTTAAAAGCACAGTTACTTGAGCTATCGCAAACTCGATAATTCCAGAAGAACCTGCCATCGTAAGGAAGGATTATAGTTATGTTCGTTGTGTTAACAGCATTAGTTATGCTTCTATTCTCTGTTGAATTAATTAGTGTTTGAGTAGCATTGTAAATGTAAAGAGTTACATTCTTAAGCGCACTATTATCTGTGAATGTTGCATTGAAAGTGTTTGTTTTGCTTGTTGCATTGCTTCCATTTAATGGGGCATTTAAATTCGCAACAGGGCTAGTCGCATCAGGAGCATTATAAATCAAAGTAAAGTTTGAACTGTTAAACACTTGGTTGTTCTTCGTGTCATTAACCTTGTAATTCCAGAAGAACGTTCCGCCATAAGGCAGGACAACTGTAAAATTAGTAGTATTGAAGGTGTTTGTTCTGCCAGTTAAATTTTGACTAACAATTGTTCCAGATTGATTCCACACAAAAATAGTACTAGAGGAAAGACCTTCAGTATCTGTAAACGTCCCGTTAAGAGTCATCGTATTCGTAGTGATAGTCGTCCCATTGGCAGGCGCATTCAAAACTGAAGTAGGCACAGCATCATAATTAAACACTGCCCCAAAATAATCCTGCTGCAAGTCTGTGTTAGTATTTGCAGTTCCATTGTTCATTGATAGCACTCTTATCACTCTAGTTGAGTTCAACAAGAAGTCCAGCATATGAATTGAAGTAAAATTGAAAGTCATAGTGGCGTTCCAATAAATGTTTCCAGGATTTTTACTCCAGTTTATCGTAACCCATGCTTTCGAAGTATGATTGAACAGAGCGATGCGCAGGTTGTCAGTACCATTAGTGGTTGCCAGCGCCGAGATACTTGTAATCAGGACAGAGCTAAAAGTTCCATACTCAGGCAAAGTAATATTCCAAACAAAATAAGCGTCTCCTGCAGTGGTGCCATTAACGTTCCTGCAGGCCAAACCGCCAGAAATATTCAATCCAGTATAACAGCTGTTGGTTGGTGTTTCGTTGAGTATCATATTATAAGTCTGTTCAGTTACGTTTCCAAGTTGTACAAGTTGTGTTACAGGCGCAGGTACAAATGTTGTTGAAGGGTCAATAATGTGGTCAAATTCAACTTCTCCTCCAAATATTTTCAAATCAAAAGTCCCCTGCTCTCCTTCCAAGCCAGTAAGAAATATTTTATTGTATTTGTTATCTTCTAGTTGGTTAAATTGAGCTATAATCTCACTTCCATCTTTTTCATAAACCTCAATTTTAGGATTTCCAGATATAGTTCTAGGATAAATCGTAATATCATTGCTTGAAGTTAAATTCCTCTCAAAAGTCACCCTGACATAATGTGCATCAGGAATAGTTTCGCTCCAAACATTATCTAGCTCCCGCACTTCTTCAAATATATCAGAAATAAATTTCCTATTTTCATCGAGGTGCTCAGCGTTCGTAATGACAATAATCGTGTAAGTCTGATTGCTTAATTGAGGAGCAATCCATTCAACATAATCATAGATGCTATTGTTGTTTTTATCTTTCACGCTTAAGGTTGGAAGAAAACTCTCGTTTTCCTCCCAATATACTTTTACTTTATCCGCATTCATGACGTTCCAAGACTCATTAAGTTCGCTAAACACAAGAACATCCGTATAGTGAACTTCATCATGCCCTGCAACATTAACTCTCTTGCTTCGTAAATCTTCCTCTTCCGTGGATGAAGGGGCATTTGTATAATATCTAACAAAAGCCACATTTTCATCAGCACCTAATTCAATTTTTACCTTATCTTTGCTCTCGCTTTCATCCCTATTTTCCTTTAGACTTGCCTTGCCTTCTTTATCAATTGAGATTGCCTTCATCTCACGAGTGCGGTCATTCTTCTCGTTACTTTTAATTTTTTCAACGCTAACATTGCTCGCACCTTTAGGCAAAGCAACCTCAATGCTTACAGGACCGCTCGCATTGATAGTGTGGGTCCATTGAACAACCTCTCCAAGTGTAGCATTCCCCTGTACCAAACTAGTGCTTATCTCGCTCATGTTAAGTTCGGTTTCATTAGCAAAAGGAGCTATCCCATAAAGTATAGAATCAAGTTCAAGAACTGCATTATCAATTTCCACGCGTATAGTATAATTTTTTTTATCAAGTTCTCGCTTCCCAAGGTCGCATGTCTCTGCACAGAAATCAGAAAATTCAATCGAATATTCAATAGGCTCTTCAATGGGGTCTCCACTGATAATTGGTTCAGCGCTCGGTTCAACAGGTTCTGAATTAGGCTCTGTAATTGGTTCGCCTGTTGGTTGAGTAATAGGTTCAGTTCCACTCAAAGTTTCATTAGAAGATTCAGAACTTTCTTCAGGTATTTTTGATTCTTCATTACTTATAGGCAGGCTATCATCAACTGCAAAACCCGTAATCAAGCTTCCTCTTATCTTTTTATCTTCCGAAAGCTTTCCACTATCCATAATCAGCAAATCTCCCAAGTAAACTTTAACATTTCCGTCTCCAATAATTTTTCCTGAAATTCTCAAAGAGTTAAGAGTTCCTTCCTGTCCCTGTTTCCATTGGTATTCCTGCGACTTTTCAAATCGTTCGTTCACATAATCAGTGTATGTCTCCCGCGTGCTATCACTTTCATCTTGCACTGCAAATCCTGTTAATGCAGGACCCGCATAAACTACAAAGAAAACCAGCAAAGAAAGAAAAACGATTGCAAAAATACTTGTAGTGATTTTCTGTTTTTTATGCCCTAGTTTTGTTTCGCGTATGCGTATCTGGCATTCAAGAGCATAGTGTTCGTAGTAATTTATCCACTCTCCAATCGTGCGCCCTTTTAGTTTGCGTGTTGCAATCTCTTCATATTCCTCGCGCGAAATTTCCCTATTGAGAAGTTTATCTTTCGCGCCCTGCAAGTAAGAAATAAGACGCTTTTTTCTGTGTTCACACACTTCAAAACGGTGCTTAAGCTCAGCTAAACTTACCCCTCTTGCAAGGTGCGATTTCATTACTTATCCAGTATGTTTTTTACCTTATAAAGCTTCTTATCCTATATGTATATAAGAAGGATAAAATCTATAAAATAATAAAATATACCTATTAAATATGTATTATAAAGGCTGTAAATCCCCATGGTCCATTTAAAGCTATAGAAAAGTATTTATAGTATTAAATAATATTATATAATATGAAAGAGAAGTTTATTAAAATAGTTAGAAAAAACGGGGATAGTCTGGCAATAAATATCCCTATTGAAATCGTTTCTCTACTTAATCTAAAAGAAGGAGATATGCTTCGAGTAGAACTTGAGAGATTAAGTAAAAATGAATGAAAAACTAGCTGAATTGGTTGGCATAATAATTGGTGATGGAAATATCTATAGAAAAAATAACAAATATCGAATTGGTTTTACAGGCAACATCATTAACGACAAATTATATTTTGAATATATAAAGAAAATAATCTGGGCTGAATGGAAAAAAGACGCTAGGATTTTTATTGGAGGAAGGGGACTTAGAATTGTTATAAACTCTAAAGAAGCATGTAACTTCTTAATTGATGAATTGGGTCTTCCCTATGGCAGGGGAAAAGGCGAGAAAGTCACGATACCTGAAAAAATAGCTAAAGAATGGGATTTAGCCAGACACACAATTCGAGGTATAGTAGATACCGACGGAAGTGTTTTTGTTTCTAAGAAACCCCGAGTAGAAAGATATCCTTGTATAGAAATAACTACTACAAGTTTAAAGTTGGCTAAACAAATAAAATATCTGCTCGAAGAAAAAGATTTTAGAGTAAATAAAATTAGAAAGTCATTATCTAAATTAAGCAAGTTAGATACTTACAGGATTGCACTTAATGGCCAGGTTAGTCTTAAGAAATGGTTAGATGAAATAGGTTTCTCTAATCCTTATAAACTAGAAAGAGCAATTTCTTACTTAAAATAAAAATGGGGATGGGGGGAATCGAACCCCCGACACCACGAGAACTAACTCACGATTCCAACATCTCTGGGAGACGAAGTCCTGAGACTTCAGTTTCACATCATCTCATGCTTACGCCTAAGATAAACGTGTGCTCTCCCACTGAGCTACATCCCCACAAATTCAATGAGTTTGAGTGACTTTTAAATGTTTCACTCAATAAACAGCAAAACGATATGTTAGCGCTTCGCTATAATGCTTATAAACGATTTAAGTTATTTCTCTGTATGACTAATAGGACTAAATCCGGAGAGATCCCCATTGATATAAGTCCAATTAGCCCGAAAGACTATCGGACAGAAGGTCCTCCTTTGCCTCATTCAGGAACGCTTCTTACAGTTCATCTTATGCCTCATGTAAGGAATGCTGTATATGCAGGATTTTTTGTTCGCCCCCACATATTCAGAGGATATACGGGAAGCGTCGGCCCAAATGTGCTTTTTGGTTATGAGCAAGCTAACCCTCTAAGTTTTTGGAGAGTCCTTGTATCAGATGCTATTTCAGAGAACAGCGTCCCTGTCTCGGATCGCAATTATTTCAAAGGAGTCTTGCTCCGCCCTGTTTTTGAAACCTGTCAGGGAGCGCACGAGCCTAATGTTCTCACACCACATAGTTTTTATCAATTAGTAGAGCATGTAAGAGAAGAGATTGGGATTTTAACAATTCATAATCCAGTTGTACAGGCTGATTTAACTTGGTTGCGAGAACACAGAGGAAAACTTCAGTCTATTATTGAGCACGCCACACTGCCTCCAATGGCTCTTTATCGAAGATCTTTGAAAAAAGGAAAGTGAGTCGGACATAGGCCAGATTCTGTCGAACTTCGTTTTGCGAACAGTTCGTGCTGACATCTGTCTATGCGTGCGGCTATGGCACTTGCATCCGCGAAGTCGCCCGTCTTGGAGAACAAGTTCCCCAATCCCTCAAACTCTCTCGAGTTTGACGTTTCATCATATCTCCTGTTTCTTAGTTCCCTTCACAGTTCATAACTCGCAGGAGCTGTGTCGTTTCTGTTGCGTTGCTTGGCCTCGCGGCCAGCCGTCTTTCAACGGATCGCGTTTTCGTCGGTATAATTACATATCAACGGATGTCCGGACCTTCCTCAGAAGTAATGTTCATTTCAACATTCGCTCATTTAAGAGCAACTTCCGTAATCAGCTGTCCGACTCACCTAAAAATGATTTATTCTGCGTTTTTAAATCTATCTTCTGCCTCAATTTTTCAGTCAGATTTTTAAACCCTCAAAAACTTAGTAACTCATGTCAGTCAGCATTCCCAGAAGAAAAAATCAGATACGCAGTGGAGAATTAGCAGCTCTCCTAATGCTCGCAGCTCAAGTTCATGGGCTCGATTCCGGAGATTTCAGTCGTGCAAAAATTGAAAAATGCGCGTGCGAATACGGGATTGACGAGTTGAAAAACCGCGGTCATACTATTTATAGAAGTGGAGCAACAAGAATCATCCTGAGAGATGCAGGCGAATCTGTTCTTTTCGACATCACAACAGGCTTGGAGTCTTCTATAAAAACAGCACGTGATGTAATCTTGCAACTGAAAATTAATCAGTTATATGCTCAAGCGGCATCTTCTTCTCGTTCAGCCGCTTATCCAACAACTCACGCATAATTTTTAAACACGCTTTTCCTTAAGATATTATGAAAAATAAAAAAGAGAGCTTTCGTGAGGAGCGTATTCTTTCTCTTCCAACAATATTATTGTTTATTTTATATGCAGTTATCCTGTTGGCATTTTTCTTTCTTCTCGATAAACAAACTAACGCAGGTTTCGGACTCGCGGAAATTTTATTTGCAATCGTATCTGCAGGATTGATGACAGGAATATTCGCAGGCTCCGCATACTTGATGCGTTCAAACATTTATCTTGGCTCGGTCTTTGGAATTATATTTATTTTCGCATTAGTGTATGCACTTTTCATGCGCTTTCGCGGCCCGTACACGACGATGTTTGCAGTCATAGGTTCCATAATCGGCGTTATCTATCTTATTTATTCATTCATAATAACGTGCAGAGAAAATAGAATTAAAAACAAATAATTCTAACTGAATTAATGTGATTCTTGCATCATTTTTAATAAGTAATGCTTTATAAATTAATTTATCTAATCTATAATATGGGAAAGCGCATGCTTATTGCTTTTACTCCTTCAAATAAAGTTGTGAGTAATTTAGTTAAGATTAGAAAAATAGCAAAAATAGATATTAAAAAAGGTTCAGGCTTAAAGATTCCACATATAACTATAATCGATAATAGTTTTTTAGATATTGAAAAAGTTGATATGGAACTTAAGAGATTTGCTAAATCATTTAAACCATTCTCGGCTAAAATAAAAGGTATTGGCCTTTTTGTTGTTAAGAATAGTATCGGGCTAAAGAAGTATAAACAAAAAGATAGTTTAATTTATTTGGTTAAAAATAATAATTCATTAATCAAATTTAGAGAAGAACTTTTAAAAAAATTAGATTATCTAAAAACAGATGATAGGCTTAAGCAATTTATGGAAGAGAATCCAAAATTATCTAATAGAAATTTGATGAATATAAAAAAATACGGCTCTCCTTTTGGGTTGAAAGAGTGGAAGTTCCATACAACTATTGGATTAATACCAAGAAAAAAGAAGGAAGAAATAATGGAAAAAATTAAGAAGCTAAATCTTCAAGAAAATTGGGAAATTGACCATTTTAGTCTTTTCGTTAGAAAAGACGGTTGGGTTCTTTTTAAAAAATATTACTTAAAATCAAGATAGACTTATTAAAAGTTATCAAATAACGCGCGTAGGCAATGGATCGCTTTCTAAAATCAGGAATAATATTTATTTGAGGCTATTAGTAGTGGCATGCTTAACTCCTCGTTGTCTCGGAGCGTACACACCCACTCTATCAACGTCATCTTCTTTGACGGCCTTTGTTGTCTCGTCTTGCGGACTGCTTCGTGCTTAGATGCTTTCAGCACTTATCAGCACAACGCGTAGCTGCGCGGCCTGCTATATAACAACCGCTCACCAGAGGCGTCCGAATATCGTTCCTCTCGTACTAGATATTCGTTCCACTCAGACAACTACGCACCTTGTAGATATCAAACAAACTGTCTCGCGTACATAATCATTACTTATTTTTTTGTAATGTGTGGACTATACCTTCATCTCTACAACTTTCTTTAGAAAAGAAAAGTTCTAGGAGTCAAAGAAACTACAATTGTAATCTCAAAAACTCCAATAGAGAGATCGACGTCTTAATCGGGTAATCCGATTAACAATTTCTCGGAACTGACGGTTCCTATTCTTGTGAAAGAAAATTGAAGTCTCTACGGGGTCCTTTCGGACTTCCCTCGGGGTTACCATCTTTCCTTTTTGAGGAGAAGGCTTCACCGATATGAGTCGATTTAATTTTTCATCACGTCACCGCGATGCAACGCCGCTATTTTTGATAGTTGCGATTTGGTCAGTATCGTTAGTTTATTGTTTACGTTCTTAACCCAGCTAACGATCCCTTTTAATGCGTGAACTCCGACACCCTTGGTGGCTTATGCACCACCAGGATAGGAAGAGCCGACAGCGATGTACCAAACCGCGCCGTCAATATGGACTATCGGGCGCGACAAGCCTGTTATCCTTGAAGTACCTTTTCTGTCACACACAGGCCCTATTAAAAAGCCATGTGGGGTCGCTAAGCCCGACTTTCATCTCTGCATCCCGTGCTGTTTGGAATACAGTCAGACAAGCTTTTGCCTTCGCACTCAACGTCAGATTTCCAACCTGACTGAGCTTGTCATTAGGCCCTACCGATATCTTTTCGGCAGGGTGCCGCCCCAGCCAAACTGCCCGCCAGTTGGTGTCCCCCTTTCGGGGTGAGCAATGTCAAGGACGATGAGGAGTGTTACAAGGGCGCTCCGCTCACGCCGAAGCGTGAGCATCGATGCTCCTCCCTACGCTATGCATCCTCCTCGACATCACAACAACAAGTTGCAGTAAAGGTTTACAAGGTCTTCGCTTCCCACAAGGTGACACCGGCATTTTCACCGGTAAGTGGGTTCAGAAGGTTCTGGTTAGGGACAGTGACCACCACGTTGAACCATTCATGCACGTCACCATTCAGATGACAAGGCATTACGCTCAATTGGTGTTAACATGAGTACCTTCAATTCTTTCTCATGTCCCTTATTAAAATTCGGGTCTTTATATCGCTATAAAGTTCGGACTATATCTTAACAATTATTCATTGTTTCAAGCATGTAGTCTCTGAGGATTTTTCTTTTGCAAGAAATCTTTCCTGCTGATTATCTCTCCACTTTGATTTTCAGATAATTATTCTTTCACAAAAACATTCAATCTCTTTGAGTTGAATGGCTGAAGATAAAAATCTTCAGATAATTTGCTACAAAGTTTCAACGAGACGTTCCAGCATATAGCTTGATTTTCTTTATTTGTTCATATGTTTATCAATTATTTTTCTATGAAGCCTAAAGCGTTTCTCTCGTTTTGTCGTCGAGAAAACCGTAAGGCAGTTCCTAATGGTTCGACCTTAAGAGCCTCATAGTTAGGCCCGCCGTTTCACGGGTCTTAGCCCCCTTGTACGGAGGTTTGAAACACCGCGACTGGGCAGGTCTCACCGAGTATACACATCTTTTCAGATTCGCACTCGGCTACGTTTTTGATAAACAGTCGGGCGGTCCTTGTTATTGCAATCTACTGCTGCCTTCTACATATCAAAGACAGCTATAGACACCCCTTCTACCGAAGCTACGGGGCTAAATATGCCGAATTCCCTTAACCAGTTTCGCCTTTCACGTCTTGGCCTACTCAGCCAGAGCACCAGTGTCAGTTCTAGGTACGGCAAAATAGTTGCTCCCGACGGAGGTTTCACGGACTCTAGGACTCTACAGCTCTCCCCATGCGATTCAGCTGCTTCTTATCATTACGATCCACAGCTTTCGCGCATGACATGCCTCTCGGCATGCTGCATATCCCGAAGTGCACCCGTCGTTCGACGCTTCTATTTTGTTCCGGAATATTAACCGGATATCCATTCGCGCACCGCAGTTAAGAGTGCACTTAGGCGCCGACTAACCCTTGGTTGACGTACAGTGCCAAGGAAACCGTGCTCTTTCGACGCTATCCATTCTCAGGATAATCTGATCTTACTAACACCAGGATTTTCACTGCATCCCGCTCCATCACGCCTCTCGGCGAAACTTCTGCGCAGAATGCACGCCTGTTTACCAGAGTACTCTTGCGAGTACCTCTGAAGTATCGGTAATATGCTTAGCCCCGTCCATTTTCGGGGCCTCGAACCTCAACGAGTGAGCTGTTACGCTTTCTTTAAATGGTGGCTGCTTCTAAGCCTACATCCCCGCTGTCTTAGGTTCAAGACACCCTTTGTTACACTTAGCATACATTTTGGGACCTTAACTCCAGTCTTCGTTGTTCTGATCTCGCGACCGTACCTTACGCACGGACGCCCACTCCCTTTGTCTACAGGCGGCAGGTTCAGAGTTGGAATAAGCGCCGTAGCCTTACGGCTCTGCACGCTTCATCCGTACTTTACCCCGCCCCCAAGCACAAAGAGACTATACTGAGGCATATTTCAACAGGAACCAGCCATCGCCGGACTAGATAGGCTTTTCACCCCTAATCGTAGCTCATCCAAGAGCTTGTACACATCACTGGTTCGGGCCTCCATTCTCCTTTCGGAAAACTTCGCCCTGGCCACGACTAGATCGACCGGCTTCGGGTCGTACTCATGTGACTAACGCCTTTTCAGACTCGCTTTCGCTGCGGCTCGTTTCCTTAACCTCGCCACATACGTACACTCCCTGGCCCATTTTTCAACACGTACGTTGCAACACCTTAATGCAGCAACCATCATGTAGCTCGTCGATTTCAAATCTTTTCATCCTCGGTTAAGAGTACTTTTCAGCGTTCCCTCGCGGTACTAGTTCACTATCGGACTTGGAAGAATATTTAGGGTTAGCTCTTAATCGAGCTGTATTCAGACCTCCGATCTAGGGGGCCCTACTCTCTCGAACATTCAGCATCTCCACTTCCTTTACGGGGCTCTCACCCTCTGAGGCGCGTCATTCCAGACAACTTCAAGTCGCAAAGTAAGCCTATATGTTCACCACATCTCTATCATCTTTTCAAATGAAGATTCAGTTTGCCCTGTGCCCTTTTCGCTCGCTGCTACTAAGGGTATCACTATTGTTTTCTTTTCCTGCCGGTACTAAGATGTTTCAATTCCCAGCGTGTATTTGCCTCTCGGCATGCACAAAAGTGCAAGTGTTCTCATTCGGAAATCTCGGGTTCAAAGCCTGCATGCGGCTCGCCCGAGCTTATCGCAGCTTGCCACGTCCTTCATCACAATCCAAGCCAAGCTATCCATCGACGAGCATGTAAGATCATTCCTGATACGAAACAGATTATCTGTAACGTGAAAGGCGATCCATTGCCTACGCGCGTCATTGAATATGATCCACAGATTGCTGTCCGTGGTTTCTCTGCCTGATATCGCACGCATCGTGCGACACCATGAGTTGATATTTTACGTCGCAACACCGACGTTCTCCTTGTTAAAGGTGAATATGAATTTATCGACGATATTACACAAAAAAGAATCAGTCAACTCATACACTCAAAAGTATATTCGTCGATTTTGAGACTTTGTAGCGTAACATCTTCTCTTCCTTCAATTGTTTTCTTTAAAAAGCTTTCGGATGATTTTTGTAGCGTCAATCTTGATAATTATTTAATAATTCACCGACAGCCTTTGCTGTCAAATTTGTGATTATTAAGCCAGTCACCATTCCTAGAGCTATGCTTATTAATGCACTAAATATTATTAATATCATTGTTTATTATTCTTATCCTCCTTATGAAAACACTAGTTAGAAGAATATTTAAATCCTATACCTGCTGTTAATTCTCGTTTGAACTTCATATATCTCAGGAAATTTTTTTGATTTCTATTAATCAAGTTTATAAACTTCTTTAACTATTATTACAAAGAAGAAAGATGCAAAAAACGAAAAGTCTTTGGGGGAGCAAGAAACCTGGAAGAGTGCCTAAAAATATTATGAAACTTAGGGCTGCCCGAAAAGTGCCCAGAAGCAAAGTTGGAAACTGGTGACTGTGAAGGACGGATATGGAAATTTTTAATTTATTTTTTAAGAAGAACCATAAAAAGTTAAAACACGCTCCAAAGAAAGGAAAATTAGTCATCTCGATACCAATATTTGACATATATCTTAAATTCGAAAAAAGGTCTGAAGAATTGAATAACGATAGTGAGCTTAACAGTCATGTACAAGAAACCGGGATAACCCGGATAGTTGATGAAAATGGAAATGTTGATGTCTTTGTTAATCAGACTAAAGATCCTAAAATATATAACTATATTTCTAATATTTTAATGGAAGAAGCAGTTCGTATGGTTCAAGAGATTATTGGAAATGAAAAATTTACTATTTTAATAGAAACAAATAAGAAAGCTAAAAATGTAAAAGAATGGTTAAATGAACCAGAAGAACAAATGGGCGCCAACTGGGTATTTGGTATTTATGGGTACTGCTTTATTAATCTTTATCAAAAATTAAGTAAATTAGAAGATGAAGCAACAATATCAAAAATATGTTCAGATTTGGAAAAGTGTTTTTTGGGTAAGAAGTTAAAAAATCACAAGTGGATTGTAAATATTTAATTCTAGTGCTAAAATAAGATATCTCTCAATTCTTATCATAAAAATCTGACATTTAATTTACAGCTCAGAAGTTGATAAAGCATAAAAATTATCTTCTTCTAATAATACAATGAGTTCCAATTGGAAAAGATGGCTAGGAGCAATAGAAATAAGTCTGGTTGCTTTTTTATCTGCCTTACTTGGGTGATATTTATCAATACCTTAACCAGATAATGTTCTTGCGTTTATTTTAATTATATCGGGTATTATAATTGGTTCAATTTTGTCTGCTTATGAGTAATCTTTATCGTTTTGTTAGATTAATCTTCTAGATTTAATATAAGGAAAAATATATAAATCAGGAGCCTATTTTATTAAATCTTTATCATAAAGATCATACAAATGAATACAAACCGATTTAGAAGTGGAGAATATATTATGAAAAACGTTATCCAAGGCGGATATAACAAGAGAGATATTCTTATTGCACTATATCAAAACCGTCCAATTATAAAAATAGTGCCCGCTATTTCAGATAAAGAGAAATTAGAATTTTATAAAATTGTTGCTACATACGAATCAAAAGAATTAATTTCAAAGCTTTTGGAAAAAGAGGCGACTTTAATTGTAAATTCACATGGCGAGCATTTTCCTTACTCTATAAGTGTCGAACTTATGGAAGCAAGGTCTAGATTAACCATGGGCAAGGTAGAGACTTATTCAATTAAGATACTTCCAGAATTAAAACAGATAATGTCGATTATCAAAGAGATTCTCTC
>Ga0082335_1004055_pt1 | contig 22836 bp, 18 predicted proteins | sample Subgrocontami58m_FD_72375 | JGI IMG/M metagenome (GOLD analysis project Ga0082335, IMG submission 72375) | Subsurface groundwater microbial communities from S. Glens Falls, New York, USA - GMW37 contaminated, 5.8 m (SPADES assembly) (version 2) ...
CTGGTAAAGTACGAGTGGGAACTGGTTAAGAGCCCCGCCGGCGCGTATCAGTGGCTGGCCAAGGACGTGGCCGAAGAGGACATGGTGGTTGACGCGCACGACCCGTCAAAGAAGCGCCGGCCGATGATGACCACGGCGGACCTCTCCCTTCGCTTCGACCCGGTCTACGAGCCGATCGCGCGGCGCTACCAGCAGGACCCCGAGAAATTCGCGGACGCCTTTGCCAGGGCGTGGTTCAAGCTGACCCACCGCGACATGGGACCGCGCGCGCGCTATCTCGGCGCGGAAGTGCCTGAAGAAGATCTCCTGTGGCAAGACCCCGTCCCCGCGGTCACGCATAAATTGATTGACGGGCAGGACATCGCCGCCCTCAAGGGCAAAATCCTCGCTGCGGGGCTGTCTGTCTCCCAACTGGTCTCGACGGCCTGGGCGTCGGCGTCCACGTTCCGCGGCTCCGACAAGCGTGGCGGGGCGAACGGCGCGCGCCTCCGTCTCGTGCCGCAGAAGGATTGGGAAGTTAACGAGCCTGCCCAACTAAAAACCGTGCTGCAGGTCCTTGAGGGAATCCAAAAGGAGTTCAACCGCTCCCAGTCAGGCGGGAAGATGGTTTCGCTCGCCGATTTGATTGTTCTGGGCGGATGCGCAGGCGTCGAGCAGGCGGCGAAGAATGCCGGCCACGCTGTGACCGTTCCCTTCACGCCGGGACGCACGGATGCGTCGCCGGAGCAAACCGACGTGGCGTCGTTCGCCGTCCTCGAACCGTCTGCAGACGGGTTCCGGAACTACCTCAAGACCAAATACACCGTATCGGCAGAGGAGCTGCTGGTTGATCGGGCGCAATTGCTGACGCTGACCGCCCCTGAGATGACGGTTCTGGTTGGCGGTCTGCGAGCCTTGAATGCCAACTACGGACAGTCCCAACAGGGCGTCTTCACCAAGCGGCCAGAGACGCTCACCAATGACTTCTTCGTGAATCTGCTCGACATGAGAACCACTTGGCAGGCGGCCCCCGAAGCCGACGACGTGTTCGAGGGCCGTGATCGTGCAACGGGCGAACTCAAGTGGACCGGCACCCGAGTCGACCTCATCTTCGGTTCGAACTCCCAACTCCGGGCTTTGGCGGAAGTATACGGCTGCGAGGACTCCCGGGAGAAGTTCCTGCGCGACTTTGTAGCGGCATGGAACAAGGTAATGAACCTTGACCGTTTCGACCTCGCCTGATCATCGGCCACTTAGGGAGATAGACGCAGAAGAGAATGACGTGGTGGGCTTATCTGGAGATTCGTTTTCGAAATAACGCCCATGCCCGGCACGGGCACAACGAAGGATGAAAATCACAGTGCCATGGTGAGCTTGAGCCGGCCCTGAGCATGCCGAAGGGAACTATGACACCACCCTTCGACAGGCTCAGGGTGACACTATTTTCATATAAAATTTTTCGGTAAGTAGATATGCTCCGTTAATGCCGTCACCGAAAACGGGCCTTGGTCAAGATTATTGGGGAATAAACAACAGGGAGGCAGACCATGGATTTTCAGGAATTGATCAGGAAGAGGTACAGCGTGCGCGCCTACAAGCGCGACCCCGTGCCGGAGGAAAAACTCCAGCAGGTGCTGGAGGCGGCGCGGTTGGCGCCTACCGCCGCCAACCGGCAGCCGCTGCGGTTTATCATCCTGCGCACGGAGGGCCGGGAAAAAGAGCTGAAACGGATCTACCGTTACGACTGGCTGAGCCAGGCGCCCCTGGTAATTATTGCCTGCGCCGTCGAAGCGGAGGCCTGGATTCGGCCGGACAAGCGGAATTACAGCGATGTGGATACGACCATTGCCATGGACCACCTGATCCTGGCGGCCGCCGATCTGGGATTGGGGACCTGCTGGATTGCCTATTTTGATACGCCGGTCTTGAAAGAAATCCTGCAACTCCCGGCGGGTGTGGAACCCATCGCCTTGACGCCCCTTGGCTTTCCCGCCGACGAGCCGGTGGAAAAGAAGCGCAAACCGCTCGTGGAAATAGTGCGCTATGAGAAGTGGTGACCCTTCGGCGAGCTCAGGGCAAGCTCTTCTCATGGTAAGCCTGTCGAACCGCGCCTGCGGCGCGGCGGCATTATGAAGAAGGCTTTCTCGATAATCGTCCCTGTCCTTAACGAGGCGGCGGTGATCAATGACCTGCTCGACCATCTGCAAATACTGACTGATGCCGGCCGGTGCGAAGTGGTCGTTGTGGACGGCAGCGTCGCCGGCGACACGCGGCGGGCCATCGACGACCGGGAGGTCGTTTGCCTGGCTGCTCCTTGCGGACGGGGCCGGCAGATGAATGCCGGGGCCGCCGTGGCGGAAGGAGATATCCTCATTTTTCTCCATGCCGATACCCGCCTGCCGGTGGATGCCCTCCGGCTGATTGACCGGGTGATGGCCGACCCGGCCTGTCCGGGGGGGGCCTTCAGCCTGGCAATCGGCTCCCGGAAGTGGATTTACCGTCTCATTGCCGTTCTTGCCTCCTGGCGTTCCCGGCTTACCCGTATACCCTACGGGGATCAGGTAATTTTTATTCGGCGTAGTGCTTTTCGGCAATTGGGCGGCTATCCCGATATCCCGATTATGGAGGATGTCGCTTTGATGCGCGGGATAAAAAAAAGGGGCGGCAAGATTTCAATTTTACCCCAATGTGTTGTTACTTCCTCCCGGAGGTGGGAGCGGGAGGGCGTGCTGTACACGACACTGCGTAACTGGCTGTTGATCACGGCCTACTGTCTCGGCATGCCGCCGGAAAGGCTGGTTCGGTATTATAAAAATAACGGCAGTAAAGAGTGACGGCCTCGTGAGAAGTTCGCAGCACCCTATAACGTCATTGCGGCGAAAGCCGCAATCCAGTTCCTTATTCCTGGATTCCGGATCAGGTCCGGAATGACTAGGGCTTGGTGACCGACGGCACATGGCGGTTTCTTACGGGGATATCAAGGTTTAAAGTGAGGCGGAGAAACTAATGGCAGGTAGCGGTTTGAATCGGGCTTGCATCCTGTTGTTTGTCAAATCGCCGGCGCACGGGCCGGTGAAATCCCGTCTGGCGCAAACAGTGGGCGCAGAGATGGCCACCGCGCTCTATCGGAATTTCGTTCTGGATATGCTGGCGACCCTGTCGGACGTTATTGCCGCTGGCCGGTCCGACCTCCGGGTGTGCTTTTTCCCCCCCGCGGCGGGAGGGGAGATCAGGGACTGGCTGGGCAACGCTTATGCCTTGATGCCCCAGGAGGGAAACGATCTGGGGGGGAGGATGAAAAACGCCTTCCTTACCTGTTTTGCCGCCGGTTATCGCCGGGTCATTGTCCTGGGCAGCGACACGCCGGACCTGACGTCTGACGCCATTGCCGAGGGGTTGGATTGTTTGAACCGGTACGGCGCCGTGATCGGACCGGCCCGGGACGGCGGCTATTATCTGCTTGGTTTTCAGGCGGAGGCTTTTTCTGCGGCAATTTTTTCAGGCATGCCCTGGAGCACCTCGCAGGTCTTTGACCTGACGATGGAGGCTTTCCGGCGCGTCGAGACCGATGTCTGCATCCTGCCCCCCTGGCGGGACATCGATACCTTTGCCGATCTCCAGGCCCTGCGGGAGGGTAGCTCCAAAGGTCGCTTCAGCCGGTCCCGCACTGGGCGTTATTTGCACTCCCACTTCCGGGGAATGACGGAAAATTGTAAGTAATTTCAAGCGTTGACCGTAATTTCTTCCTGCGGGAGCGCAGGAAGGCTGAAATAGAACGTGGCACCCTCGCCCACCTTTCCCTCGGCCCAGACATTGCCGCCGTGACGCTGGATGATCTTCTGAACGATGGCGAGTCCGACGCCGGTCCCTTCGAATTCGTCGTCGCTGTGGAGTCGCTGGAAGAGCCCGAAGAGCTTGTCGCTAAACCGCATGTCGAAACCCACCCCGTTATCCCTTACGAAGAAGATCCGGAAGGCCCCATCGTTATAGCTGCCCACCTGGATAGCGGCCGCCTCCCTGAACTTCGTATACTTCAGGGCGTTCGCGAACAGGTTCGTCAATACCTGCCTGAGGAGAATTGGGTCGCCGTATTCGGAGGGCAGAGTTTCAACGCGCAGGTCTACTTTCCGGCCCTGATCAGCCTCCTCCAAGACTTCCTGCCAAACCTCGTGGACGAGGGCAGTCATGTCCAGGCACTTCTTTGCCAGCGCCTGTCTTCCCAGGCGGGACGAGCGGAGTATATCGGTAATGAGACGGTCCATCCGTCGGGCATTGTCGCGGATTGCCTTGATTTTTCGCATCCCCTCGTCCCCCCGGTCCGCTAATTCCTTCTGGAGCATCCGGGCATAGCCGTCGATGGCCCGCAGAGGAGACCGGAGATCATGGGAGATGGTGTAGCTGAAACCCTCCAGTTCCTTATTGCTTGCTTCAAGTTGCCTGGTTTGTTCCTGGAGGACTTCTTCTGTTGCCTTGCGTGTGGTGATGTTCTCAAAGATGGCAACAAAATATCCACGTTGCGGGCTATAGACAGCGATTGAAAACCAGCGCTCCAAGGGGGTAAAATACACCTCAAACTTCTCCGGCCGCCCCGTTAAGGCCACCCGGCCATAGGTATCGATCAGCTTCTGTTGGGACGCCCTGATACCCGGAATAATCTCGCTGATCTTTTTCCCCACGACATTCTTCAGTCCTGTCAACGGCGCGAATGCCTCATTGACATTGAGATAGACAAAGTCCACCGGCAGACCGTTCTCATCCCACACCATCCGACAATAGGCATATCCCTCTATCATGTGTTCAAACAAGGAGCGATGGCGGTGTTCGCTTTCGCGCAGGGCTTCCTCCGCCCTCAGGCGGGAAAGGGCGATGCCGATAATAGCGCAGAGCCGTTCCAGAAAAATGATCATCGGTGGCGTGAACCGGTCACGCCGGCGGTCATTGAGTTGCAGGAGCCCCATGATCTCGCCCCCCGAGCGCAAAGGGATGAGGGCCACGGATTCGTAACCAGCACTGTTGCAGCGGTTCCGGGTGTGCACATGGTGTTCCGTCAGGATAGCAACAGCCAGCAGGTCCGTCGTACTGTTGGTCCAGAAGCTGCCGCCCTCGGTAAAGAACGGGAATGTGGAATCGATCTGACCGCTGAGGATGTTTCCGCACAGGCATTCCAGTACCGGCTTCCCCTGCCCGTCGCGGACAAGCTTTCCTGAGCCGTCCTGTTGGCACAGGTATTTTTCGGCCTGGACGAAATCCTCGCCAAAGCCTTTGGTTTCGTAGTAGGGAAAATCGTCCCCCTCTCTCAAGCGGAGGCCAACGGCTTCGATACCCATATTTTTCTGCACCAACTGTAAGATCTCGCCGAGCCCCTCCCGGGAAAACTCTTCACGATTCAGCAGATAAAGGACTTCCCGCACGAGCTGTTCCCGGTCTTCCAACTGCCGGCGTCCGGTGATATCGCTCACCATCGTCCAGACCACGGAAGCGCCATCGCCAGTCTCCAACCGGACACTTTCCAGGTGGGCGGGGAAAGTGGCCCCATCCACCCGCCGGAGGAGGAGGTCGCATGTCTGCTTCTTCTCCCCCTTGAGCACGCTCAGGAGATGACGGTCCCACAAGATCTGGTCCCCGGGGGCGACAAAGCGCCGGAAACGGCCGTTCATCAGTTTCCGGCGTTCCGTTCCCAGAAGCCCTGCCCCGGTGAGGTTTACCTCGGCGATCAGGCTCTTGTCGTTTAAAGTAAAATATCCCAGGGGTGCGAAATCATAAAGGTCGAGGTACTTGCGCCGGGACTCTTCCAGGGCGAGTTGCGTCCTGCGCAACTCCTCGTTCTGCATCTCGAGCTCGATTTGGTGCACCTGGAGCTCGTGAATGGTCTCTTCCGGCGCCTTTTCGTCTCGTGGAAGCGATGCGCCGGGGGGCCGGTTGAGCTGTGCTTCGGCCCTATCCCGCAACGCCGGGTCAAGATTTTTTTTCGCTCTTTTCATGGCTTCTCTGTTTTCGCAGGCTTTTTTCCCCTTCCCTGCAGCCGGCCGGTGACATCTTCCATCGCCAGGAGGATCAACTGCGTCTCGCCTTTTTTTCCGGGGATGCGCCGGGCATTCAGCAGCATCCTTTTGAATCCGATGGCAGGAAAGGCCTGTTCCACCTCGAAGTTGTCAAAGCTCTGGTCACGAGGCAAGATGGTCTCCAGTAATTCCCGCAAGCGGGGAATGTCCCACTGGCGTTTGCCAAGATTATAGAGATAATTGCCGATGCTTTCTTGTGGCGTTACCCGAAAGAAATTGAAAAAAGAACGGCTGGCAGAGACCATCTGCAAACTTCCGTCCAGCACCACGAGGGGCTCCCGCACGGTATTCACAATGTTTTCGGCGTATTCGCGCGCCTGCCGGGCCGCCTCTTCGGTCTCTTTAAGCCTGGTGATGTCGGTAAAGGTCAACACCACCCCTTCGATCATGTTATCCAGGGTTCGATAAGGCATGATCCGCGCCAGGTACCATTCATTGGTGATCGCCTGAACCTCCATTTCCCAGGGTACGAGCGTTTCCAGCACGCCCCGGGCATCCTCAAGAAAGTCCTCTCCCTCGATGTTGGATTTGATGTCGCCAAGGGAGCGCCCGATATCCGAGGCCACCAGGCGAAATATCTTGGTCGCCTCGCGGTTGGAGCGCTTGATGGCGAGGTTTTCATCCAGAAAGATGGTCCCGATCGTTGTATTATCGAGGAGGTTCTTCAAATCGTTCTGCATCTCCGCCAGTTCTTCGATCTTCGACTGCAATTCCGAATTGACCGTCATGAGTTCTTCATTAACCGATTGGAGTTCTTCCTTCGAAGTCTCGATTTCCTCATTGGTGGACTGCAGCTCTTCATTGGTGGATTGCAGCTCTTCGTTGGCCGATTTGAGCTCCTCGTTGGCGGCCTGCGCTTCCTCGATGGTAGCATGCAGATTCTCCTTCGTCTCCAGGAGCTCCTGTTCGAGCTCTTCCCGGCGGCGTGGCTGTCCCGCCTTGGCGGGTCGTTGCGCCTGGACCGGCTTTTCCGTTGTCTGCGACGCTTGGGGATGAAACGTCACGATCATCAGGGCTTGGCTGGCATCGGGGTTCGGCAGCGGTCTGACGGTGACGGTTACCGCTTCGCTCCCGCCATTCGTCTCTGCGGAGAGATCAGGACAGACCACAGGCTCTTTTCCGGCGGCGGCCTTGTAAACAGCCGCTCTGAGCTCCGGCTGCAGGCCCTCGCGCGCCATAGCGATGACATTCAGACTGGCCTGACCCGGCGCCGGCCGCAGGTATTTTCCCGTATCGCCATGGACATAAAGAATATTGCCTCTCTCGTCCGTTACCACCGCCGGGGGCGCATAGGACTGAAGCAAGGCCCGCTCGGCCAGTGCGGCAAAATTGGTCTTATGCGCTTTTCTCAGCACCTCATCAAGGCCTTGCCCCGCCGCTTGCTCGCCGCTCCAGAAGCTTCCACCCGCCATCGCCGGGCGCAGCGAGGAGACAGTTGCGGTTACCTGATAGATTTTCCATTTTTTATTGACCGACTTAAAGAGGTCCGTCTGGTTCCCGATGCTTTCCGAGGGACTCAGGAAGAGCATGCCGCCCGGTTTCAAGGCATGATGAAACGTCTCGATAAGCCGGATTTGCAGTTCCGTTTCCAGATAGATGAGGAGATTACGGCAACTGACCAGATCCAGCTTGGTAAAGGGCGGATCCTTGATCACATTCTGGACGGCAAAGACGATCACCTCCCGGATATCCTTCTTGATCCGGTAGCCGGACTCCTCCCGGATAAAAAACCTTTTCAGCCTTTCCGCGGAGATGTCCGCGGCCACATTAGGCGGGTAAATGCCGGCCCGGGCTTTGGCAATCGTGTCCTCGTCAATGTCCGTGCCGTAGATCTGGACTTTATACTCCTTTCCCATAGCATCGATGTGCTCCCGTAAAATGATGGCGAGCGAGTAGGCCTCCTCCCCTGTAGAGCATCCCGGCACCCAGATCCTCAAAGTGTAATTCTCCGGTTTGTCCGCACAGAGTTGCGGCAGGATATCTGCTTTCAGCACGGCAAAGGCTTCGGGATCACGGAAAAAACTGGTTACATTGATGAGAAATTCCTTCGTGAGGATGCGTACCTCCTCAGGATGATCCTGGAGATAACGCGCATAGGTATCCAGATCTTCGATGTTGTGGACATTCAGCCGCCGTTCGAGGCGGCGCAGGATCGTGCTTTTTTTGTACAGAGTGAAGTCATTGCCCGTCCGGGACCGCAGAAGCATCATGATTCTGTTGAAGGTGCTCGCGGCGGCCGGAATGATCGGCGCCGGTTTTGCCTTCTTGCCGAAGATGGTTTTCCCATAGGCAATCAATTGTGCGGGCATCTGCTCGACGGGCAAGACATAGGTGGCGAAACCACTCTGAATGGCGCTGGCGGGCATGCCGTCATATTTCGCCGTGGCGGGATCCTGGATGAAGGAAACTCCCCCGGCGCCATGGATGGCCCGGAGCCCAAGCGTTCCGTCCGTGCCCGTCCCCGAGAGAATCACGCCGATCGCCCTCTCTCCTCGTTCCTCCGCCAGCGAGCGCAGGAAGTAATCTATCGGCATCCTTCGCCCGCGCGGCGCCCCCGGGGCGCTGACCTGCAGGGCGCCGTGAAAAATTGTCATTTCCCTGTTCGGCGGTATTACATAGATATGATTCGGCGCCACCGGCATCTGATCCTGGGCCTCCGCAACGGGCATCGCGGTGGTGCGCTGAAGGATCTCGGTCATCAGGCTCGCATGGCCCGGATCGAGGTGCACAATCAAGACAAAGGCCATGCCGTTCGCCTGAGGCATATGGCGAAAGAATTGCTCGAAAGCCTCCAGCCCTCCCGCGGAAGCGCCCAACCCGACGATCGGAAAAGCCGGGTCCCGCTGGAGTTGCTCTGGTACCGCGGGTGCTCTGGCCGATTTCTTTTTACCCTTGACTGAACTCATGATTCTTCTCCCTGCCATGATTCCCCCAGCCCAAGGTGTGCGACTTTGTCCGTGTGATCAGACACTATTTAACCTATCTTCTGTACTGTGTCAAAAGGAATAAATGGCTTGTGCCTCGATTTTATGCGACAATACAGCCAAGTGCTATAAAGGGAGATGAAGATGCCGGCAAATGAAGAAAAATCACTGTTAGAAGATTTAAAGGAGAGATGGCAGGCGTTCTTCGCTCCCCGGGCCGCACAGAATAAGAAGGATGCCTTACCTCCCAAAGCGCATTTCAGCATCTGGTATTTCCTGATCACCATCCTTTTGATCACCTATCTGCAACAATACTTTTTTTCTCCCAAGGTGGAAACGATTCCTTACAGCCAATTCAAACAGCACCTGGTCGCCGGCAACGTAACGAAATTGATTATCGGTCCGGAAAATATCAATGGCAGGCTCAAGGGAAGTGAACAAAAGCCGGAGCAGGCTTTCACGACGCTGCGGGTGGATGATCCCAATCTGGTCAAGGAACTGGATGAACACAAGATCGATTACTCCGGACACTATGAGAGTAAATTGCTGGGTACTATTCTCTCCTGGGTACTCCCCTTTGGTATTATGTTCCTGATCTGGCGGTTCGCCATGAAAAAGATGGGGCCGGGAATGGGCGTGATGTCCTTCAGCAAGAGTAAGGCCAAGCTTTTTGCGGAGAATGAGACGATGGTCACCTTCGCCGATGTGGCCGGCATCGATGAGGCGAAAGAAGAACTCCAGGAAGTCGTGGAGTTCTTGAAGAATCCGGCCAAATTCCAGAAACTGGGAGGGAGGATCCCTAAAGGAGTGCTGCTCGTTGGCCCGCCGGGGACCGGCAAGACCCTGCTGGCCAAAGCCGTGGCCGGCGAGGCAAAGGTGCCTTTCTTCAGCATCAGCGGGTCCGAGTTTGTGGAGATGTTTGTCGGCGTGGGGGCATCACGGGTGCGCGACCTCTTCTCTCAGGCCGCCAGTCAGGCCCCCTGCATCATTTTCATCGATGAACTGGACGCGTTAGGCAAGGCCCGGGGAGTGAATGCCTTTGGCGGTAATGACGAACGGGAACAGACACTCAACCAGCTCCTGGTCGAGATGGATGGCTTCGAATCGAATAAGGGAGTCATCATCATGTCCGCCACCAACCGGCCGGAAATCCTCGATCCCGCCCTACTGCGTCCGGGAAGGTTTGATCGGCAGGTCCTGTTGGACCGTCCGGACATAAACGGAAGGGAAGCCATCCTGAAGATCCATTCGCGGAAGGTCCTCTTGGGACCCGATGTCGATCTCCGCAAGATTGCCGGTCTCGTTCCGGGATTTGCGGGAGCGGACCTGGCGAACCTCGTCAATGAGGCGGCCCTGCTGGCGGCCCGGAAAGACAAGGAGGCGGTCGGGGCGGCGGAGTTCGATGCGGCTATCGACCGGGTGGTAGGCGGGCTGGAGAAAAAGAACCGGGTGATGAACCCACAGGAGAAGGAAATTGTGTCCTTTCATGAATCCGGACATGCCATCGTGGCGGAATCCGTCAAACATGCGGACCGGGTGCACAAGATATCCATTATTCCCCGGGGAATTGCGGCGCTCGGCTATACCCAGCAACAGCCCACGGAGGACCGCTATCTGATGACGCGCCCCGAGCTGCTGGACCGGTTGGCCGTCCTTTTAGGGGGGAGGGTGGCGGAGGAACTGGTTTTCGGAGAAATATCCACGGGCGCGCAAAATGACTTGCAGCGGGCAACAGCCATTGCGCGGTCCATGGTGGCGGAATACGGCATGAGTGACCGTCTGGGACTGGTGACCTATGAGTCACCTCGCCAGCCCCTGTTCCTCCCGGAAAACTATTCTCCCAATAAGACTTACAGCGAAACCAAGGCAACCCAGATTGACGAGGAAATCTCCATCCTGATGGAAGCGACCCATCAAAGGGTGCACAACATCCTTGCGGAACGCCGGCAAGTCCTGGATAGCCTGGCCCATCTCCTGTCGGAAAAGGAAATCGTGCAGGGGGAGGAGCTCAGGCAGATGTTGTCCGCATCGACCAGCGCCGGCGCCTGAGCAGTGCCTTTCTTGCCTCGCTATTAGTGGCGAGGGGATCGCAGATTGGAAAAACGGGAGTGCGGATGACGAGAACATTGAAAATCATCCTCTTCACCATCGCCGGGCTCGTGGGGCTGCTCATCCTCAGTTCCCTTGCCCTGATTTTTTTCGTTGACGCCGGTGTCTACAAGCCCCGGTTGGAAAAGGCCGCCTCGGAAGCCTTGCGGATGGAAGTCCACGTCGGCGGCCGGCCGGGAATCGTCTTCTTCCCGGACTTGCAGGTCCGGCTTGATGATGTGCGTGTCCGGAATCGGGGAACGGACGTCGCTTCCGCGAAGGAAGCCAATCTGAAGATCGCTCTTCTCCCTTTGCTCCACGGGGAAGTCCGGTTTGTGAGAATCGAGCTTAAACGCCCCCGTATCTCCATAAAGCGTAACCGCGACGGCGCGTTCAATTTTGCCAAACAGCAGGAGGCCAAAGGGGCACTCCCGGCTCGGGTCCTCGATAATATTTCCCTCTCCAACGGCACTTTTCTCTACGAGGACGAACGATCCGGGGAAGGATTCGCGGTGGAAAACTTCAATCTGGACGTGCGCAGTTTGCGGATTGCCGGAGGGAACAGTGCGGAGCTTTTGAAGAATCTTGCCCTCACGGCAGAATTCACCGGTCGGGAAATTCGGATGAAAGACCTCGCCTTTTCCGATGTGAAGTTTACCTGTCAGGGCCAGGAGGGCGTCTTCACTCTCACACCGGTTACGCTGAGCCTGTTCGGCGGACAAGGTTCAGGGAGTATCGGAGCAGATTTTTCTGGCCCCGTTCCCCGTTATTCCCTCCGCTCCTCCTTGTCCAAGTTCCGGATCGAGTCATACCTGAAAACTTTTTCCTCAAAAAAGGTCGCGGAAGGACCGATGGACTTCTCGGCAAACCTGTCGCTGCGGGGGAATACCGTAAAGGAGATAAAGCAGACTGCTTACGGAGAGGTCTTTTTGCGTGGCGAGAATCTCACACTCTACGGCAACGACCTCGACCGGGAGTTTGCCCGGTTTGAGTCCAGTCAGAACTTCAACCTTGTGGATGCCGGCGCTTTCTTTTTTGCCGGCCCCATCGGCCTGGCGGTCACGAAGGGGTACGGCTTCGCGAGCATCTTCCAGGGATCGGGAGGCAGCAGCGTCATCGGGAAGCTCATCTCCGACTGGAAGGTCGAGCGCGGCACAGCACAGGCCAGGGACGTGGCCATGTCGACCAAAGAGAACAGGATCGCTCTCCAAGGAAGGATTAATTTAGTCAACGAACGCTTCGATGACGTGACGGTAGCGCTGATTGATGCCCGGGGGTGCGCCCGGGTGCGGCAGAAAATCCGCGGCCCTTTCCGGAAGCCGGTGGTGGAGAAGCCGGCCGTCCTGATGTCTCTCGCCGGACCGGCGCTCAATCTGCTCAAGCAGGCCAGAGACCTCTTCACTGGCGGAAAGTGTGAGGTATTTTACAGCGGTTCCTTGCCGGCGCCCAAATGACGACCGGCTGTGATAAATTATTGCCTGTGCTTTCAAGTTATCCCTCAATATACTGAGGTTTCACCAAATACTGAGGCATCCGGACCGTTTCTTCCTTCGCTGCTGTTCTGTTATATCAGTCTAATCCCCTGTTATTAAAGGACGAGTGCATAATTATGATTTTCTTTCGTCCATTGGCAGGCCCTTTGCTATTACGATTTCTATGATCCTGCCAAGCAGAGGGATGTTAATCATAGGAAAGACGTTCCACACTGTTTTCCGTTCGGCGGGGATAGAGAAGTTTCAATTGACAATTTGCCGCCTACAAAATGTCTTTGTACCGTTCAACCGAACGGCGTAGCGGTGGCAAGGGTGTGCCGGAGGGCAGACCAACGGAGGAAATGTGATGAAGAGGATATTCATATTCATGATGATATTAGTGATTATGCTGATATCTATCGGAGGATGCATCTGGTGGGATTTTGATGATGGACATGGCCGGCATGGGCGGCGTGGCGGCGGCCAGAGCCGTGGTGGAGGTGAAGGCCGCGGCGGGGATCATGGCGGACGGCAGTAGCAAAGTTGAAACGGCAACAAAAAGAAATTGCCCATCTGCAGTGCGACGGGGGGAGGTAAAGATGCAAAAGCATACCATGGAAACAGTGGTGGGCATCTTTCTCGTTATCGGTCTGCTTTGCATCGGCTACATGACGGTGAATCTCGGCCGTGTCTCTTTTTTCAGCGACAACACCTACCCGCTTTCCGCCCGCTTCACCTCGGTGACCGGTTTGAGAGCAGGCAGTTCCGTTTATATGCTGGGTATCGAAGTCGGACGGGTGGGATGGCTCACCATGGACCAGGAGTCCCAGAAAGCAGCGGTGGAAATGCGGATACAAAATGGTGTGAAAGTTTATAATGATGCCATTGCCTCGATAAAAACAGAAGGGCTGATCGGGGATATGTATCTCAGTATCGACCCCGGCGGCGCAGGCACGCTCCTCCAATCCGGAGGAACCATCATCGAAACGCAACCGGCTGTGGATATTGGAGCACTCATCAGCAAATATCCCTTGGGAGAGGTTAAGAAAGATTAGCAAAAAACGGGTAAAAAAGAGGTAAGCTATGAAAAGACAGATCGCCATATTAATAAATATCAGCATATTTATGCTGTTTTATCTTCCTGCATCCTTATATGCCGGTGCACCCTTGGACACGGTTCAGGTAAACGTCAACAAGGTGCTTGAGGTTTTGCGCGATCCAAAGCTCAAAGCCGCGTCGGCTAAAGAGGCCAAAAAGAAGAAACTGATGCCTATCTATGAACGCATGTTCAATGATGTCGAACTTTCGCAGCGTACTTTGGTCAAGAACTGGGGCAGCATGAACGCCAGCCAGCAGAAGGAGTTCGTCCAGCTTTTCCGGCAAGTGCTGGCTAAGGCCTACATCGACAAAATTCTTGCCTATACCGATGAAAAAATCGTTTTCGACCGGGAAACTATGGTTTCGGGAAGCCAGGCTGAGGTGCAAACGCGAATCATCACGTCCTCAAAGGAGATTCCTATCACCTATCGGGTGATTAAGACGGGCAGCAGCTGGAAAGTATATGACGTGGTTATAGAGAACGTGAGTCTGGTTCTGAATTATCGCACCCAGTTTAAAGACATCCTGGCAAAAAATACGATCGAACAGTTGCTGGAAATTTTGCGAAAGAAGGTAAAGGGACAATAGGACTGAGCTGTCGTCACCGCTTTACTCATAAAAGAAGCCCTGCAAGCTTACCGACGTCTGGTGAATAACGGGTTTTGTGAGCGTGGCCATCTTACCCAAAGCAGCTCTTATTGTTTTTGGCCCCAGGAATAAAGTAGGAGTATATATGCTAGCTGTTGTGTGTTCGATTTTGATGGCGCTTTTGGCTTCTCCGGTCTATGCGGGTGAGCTCAACTTTCTGGGCGGTTACGGGGTGACAAATAACCCCGTGCATAGTACGGGAGCATGGCAGGTCAGATACATGGAGGGACTGGGCGAGCATTTCGCCTATAGTCTTTCCTATGTTAACCAGGGGCACTTTATCTCGCACCATCGCGACGGTACTGCCGCCAATTTATGGGTCCGCACCAACCAAATCCACAAACAGCTATCACTGGGCGCCGGAGCTGGCCCCATATTCTATTATGACACCGTACGCCCTCCTATCGGAGCCCCGGCCGATGTTCACGGTTGGGGGACCATGGTCAACCTGTTGGCAAGCTGGTACACAAAAAATCGTTGGATCTATCAGCTGCAAGGCTCCTGGGTCAGGGGCGGCAACAGCTTCGATACCCTGTCAATGCTTGCCGGCATCGGCTACCAGCTCGACCCACCACCCTCGCCGGGGCCTGATCTCAAGGCGCCTCGCCAGACCGAAGAAACGACCAATAATGAGCTGACGGTCTTTGGTGGTCAAACGGTCGTCAATCTTCCGGGTAATGGGAGTTCTACGGCCGGCAGCATTGGATACCGGCGGGGGCTTTGGCGCTACGTGGAGTGGACCGCCGGAGCGCTTTACGAGGGGAGAAGCACCCTGATCGACCGATACGGGCTGACCACCCAGCTCTGGTTGGCAAAACCCTTCTTTGAGGACCGTCTGGCACTCGGGGCCGGCTTTGGTTTCTACTTGGCAGAAGATCGCCGCCGTGCGGACCGCACCGGCGGTTTTCTTTCTGAAATCGTTTCGATCACCGCGAGCTACCGACTCAGTCTACACTGGCTCATCCGCAGCACCTGGGACCGGGTCGTCACGGATTATGACCGGGACACGGACATTTTTCTGGCCGGTGTCGGTTACCGTTTTTAAAGCCTGTCTTTCCTTTTGCCATGCCCTTGCCGTCTCCCGCGTGCTGACGGGAAACCCACCCGTCTGCTTTGCCGGGATGGGAAACGGCGGCGAATAGTGAGCAGACGGGCCACCCCCTTTCACACTTCCCTCAGTATCTGGAGGTTCCGCCAAATGTGGAGGCTAAACGATCCATCTCCTGTTTTTGTCTTCTTTTCTCCGATTAAGCTAACCAACTGTTATTGCGGGATGAAGGCTAGCGTTATGATTGCCCTGCGGTTCTTGGCAGGCTATTTGCGAGGACAGTCACATGATCACTGTAATCATGCCGATGGAAGTTATTTTTGATGGTTCCTTGGTGGCAATTTCACTTGCCCTCCTTCTCTATCCGGTTCCCTGACATAAAGCTGGAGAAGGGCGTCAGTGCCGTCACTTCGACGAGAGCAGCGAGAATGAAAACAATCCGTCCTTTCTTCTGGAAAAGGGGTAACCCGGGAGCACGCTACGATTCGACTGAAGGCAGATAATCATCAGGCGCTCCGGTTGGCAGATGCCTGCAGCAGCAGTGATAGATGAAACTTTAACGATTAAAATGAAAGGGAGAACTTATTATGAAAAGAATTAGCTCGGGATTAATTTATTTGTTGATGTTTTGCGTACCCTTAACCAGTCATGCCGCATTCAGGCCGGTTGATCTTAACCCGCAGATTAAATCGGGGCAACTGGTTCAGAAAACGGGCAATTTTATTGTCCTCTTTGACAAATCTACTTCCATGGGTGATTCGCATGGCAAGCCGATGGTCAATGAAGCCACTCGCCTGATGCATGCGAAAAATGCAGTAATGAACATGATAGCAACAATTCCGGAAATCAAGCTGCAAGTAGGACTCAGGACCTTCTGGTCCGAAGAAACGCCTCTTATTTACGGAGTGAATTCCCTCGTTAAGAATGATTATGCGAAGGCAATAGACTCGATCGAAAATCCCAACCATCGAACGCCCATGGGAAAGGCTATTACGGCAGCAGGCGATGATCTCAGAGCGGCGACGGGTAATTCGGCCATCATTATCGTCAGTGATTTTTCGGAAACGCCGGGTATCGATGACATCAGGCCCGCAACTGTCATAGAGGCCATAACCGCAGTTAACGCCGAGCAGGGCGACAAGCTCTGTGTTTATGCCATTCAGGTAGGATCTGCTCGCGATGGGAAAGAACTTTCAGAGCAGATTGTGCAGAATGTTGCCGGCGGATATACAGTAAATGCCGACAACCTGGTAACCCCGATGGCCATGGCCGCTTTTGTGGAAAAATTAATCTCCGGAAATTGCTCCCGTTATCAACAGGTGGTTGCGGTGCCAAAGGAGAAGACAATAATCGTTGCCGCTGAGCCGAAGGTTGAAGAGAAGGTCGTTGCCGCTGTGGCGGAGCCGAAGGCTGAACCAAAGGTTATTGCCGTTGTGGCGGAGCCGAAGACTGAGGAGCAGATTGTGGTCGCCGCGGTTGAGCCGCAGGCCATCATCCTTGCTTTTGAGGACATAAATTTTGATTTTGATAAGTCGACACTTAAGCCAGAAGCGCAGACGATACTGAAAAGAAATGTCCAGCTGCTGCAAGATAATCCTAAAGCTAAAGTCCGCATCGCAGGGTATACCTCTGCTTCCGGCACGGAAGCCTATAACCAGAAGTTGAGCGAAAAAAGAGCCAATGCGGTTCAGGAATACCTTATTAGCGAAGGCGTTGTTATGCCGGCGAGGCTTTCCACAATCGGCTATGGCGAGACCAACCCGTCAATGTACGAAGCAGCACCCACAGAGCTTTACTCAAAAGCAGCAAAGGCAAACATGAGGGTGCTCTTTGAGATCATGGCGCGATAATAGGAGCACTGGCTAAAGTTCGAGTCCAAAATCAAAGAGTTGGATCCGTACCTCAGTGCATCACAAATATAGGGAGGAGTAAATGTTTATGAAAAAGAGTAATATCGTTATCCATTGTTTAGTACTTCTGATGCTGATCGCCACCTTTACCGCCTGTGCCTCAACACGGACACATGAAAGTGCCGGTGAATACGTTGACGATTCGGTTATCACGACCAAGGTAAAATCTCTGCTGGTGAAAGATGCTTTTCTCAAGTCATTTCAGATCAGTGTCGAAACTTACCAGGGCACCGTGCAACTGAGCGGTTTCGTTAATTCGCAGCAGGCCGTTGATAAGGCGGGTGAAATCACGAGGAGCGTCAAAGGGGTCAACAACGTTAAGAATGATCTGATCGTGAAATAGGCGACGGGTATGGGCATCCTTTTGATTCATGAATCGCAGGCGTCCCCTTTGAAGCCCCGTAAGCTATAAGACGCAGTTTTGTTCGACCTGCTTGTATACGGAATTTCATGAAATTCCGTATACAAGCATAACTTTCTTTTCTGGTCACTGCCGTTATCATTATGCTGGTCGGGATCGTTCGGGGAAGAAAAAACATTGTAGCAATTTGGACTTGCAAACCCGCTGAGGGAGGAAATAAGTTTATGAAACAGACAATGATTATTGGCATTGTTTTAATCGCTATTGGGGTGGCGGCTCTTGCCTACCAGGGCATCAGTTACACAAGCCGAGAGAAGATCATTGATATCGGCCCGCTCTAAGCTACCCATGAGACCAGAAAGACCATCCCGTTGTCACCGATTTTGGGTGGCATTGCGCTGGCTGGTGGAATAATGCTGGTCGTCGCTGGAACGCGAGCCAAAGAATGAAACACCAGAGAACTGCTTCCGGCCTTTGTTCCGGTGCTGATGGCAATTCTAATATATGGAGGATATGATGAAGAAATTATGGTTTACACTTTTACTGGCAGTGTTACTGAGTACGGGTTGCTTTGTAGCTGCGGGACCTCGCGGCGGTGGCATCGTCATCGCGCCCCATCTGCCGATAGTTGTGGAATTGGAGGACCCATACTATGTCCATGGCGGCTACCATTACTATCACAATAATGACCGGTGGTACTACTCTCAGTCGCGGGGCGGTCCCTGGATCGATCTGCCGAGGGATCGCTATCCAAAAGAAGTTCGTCACAAGGGTAAAGGTCACGATCAAGGCAAGGGGAAGGGCCACGGACAGGATAGAGATTAAAACGTGGTAAGAAAGAAGGCGTTATATATGAAGAAAATAACATGGATGATAGGGCTGCTGGTATGTTTTTTTTCCGCAGCGCTGACGATGGTTCCGCTGTCCTTGGCTGCGGACGCACCGGCCGTCGTGGTTGGTCGCATATATCATATCGAAGGGGACCTGCTCCGCTATGTTCCTGAAGAAAACGACTGGGTGGCCGTGGTCAAGGACGCACCTTTCGGTACAGAGGATACCCTTTTTTCCGGCAGTCGGGGAAGGGGAGAGCTGATCGCCCCCAACGGGACCTGGATCAGGATCGGGAACAGTACGCAGATCCAGGTCATCGCCCTTGATACGGACCTGTCCGAAATGGACGTGGCTACGGGTGTGGCCCGGTTCTATAACAAAAGCTCAGACACGGTCATCAAGGTCACTAGTCCTTTCGGGTACGTTCTGGCTGATCCCGGCACAGTCTTCGACTTTTACGTGGGCGAAAACTCCGTCGAAGCGGTCGCGATAAAGGGGACAGTGAGCTTCGTCCACTCGGCCACTGATGCCCGGTATGACCTCTCGGCCGGCTCCCCGGCAATTATCGCGGACCAGAGTCAGGTGTCGTCAGGCGAGGGGGGCGTCGATCCGGACTGGGGCCGCTGGAACAGTCGCCGGGAAAGTTTCTGGGCGACGAAAGCCAGGGTGAGGGGACGCTCGGCGGAATATCTTCCGCCCAACCTCCGGGACGAGGCGTATGCCCTGGAAGAGAACGGCAGGTGGGAGAATGTCTCCTATGAGGGTGAGTCGCGCCGGTTCTGGCGGCCTACCACCGTAACCGTGGGCTGGTCGCCTTTCACCGTAGGCCGTTGGACCGACTGGTATGGAGACCAATGCTGGATTCCGGCGGAACCTTTCGGGTACGTCACCCACCACTACGGCAACTGGATCTACGTGAGGAATTCCTGGTACTGGGCCCCGCCGGTGGTGAGCCTGCGCGTCGGTCTCCCCTTACTCAACATCGGTTTCTTCTGGTATCCCGGAAGAGTTTCCTGGATTCACGAAGGCACCTATGTGGGATGGGTGCCCCTGGCGCCGCGCGAGATGTATTACAGCCACCGCAACTGGGGAGGCCCTCATACGGTGGTCGTAACCAACGTTAATATCGCGCAGATCAATATCACCGTTCGGAATTATGCTTACGCAAACCAGGCCGTTGTGGTCAACCAGAACAACTTCTACCGGGTAAACAATTACCGGGATGTCCGGGTGACCAACATAAACCGCACCACCATCATCAACAACTACCGTGCGGCGCCGGTCGTCAATAACACGGTAATCAACAATTATACGACGAACAAGCAGCGGTACAACTACACCAACGTCACGGTGCAAGAGAAGCCCCACAATACCGTGATCAATCGCATCCAGCATAATAAGACGATCATTCAGGGCGGCAGGAAAGAGAACGCTGCCGTGGTTCAGGAACGGACGAAGAGTATCAAGGAAGGGAGGGTCAACCGTGAGGCCAGGATCGAACCACCGAAGAGCACGAACTATATCGTACCCGCCAATGAGGTAAATCGGCCGAAATCGGAAATAAAGCTTCCGCAGAGGGAGATCAAAAGCTCCGGGGTAACCGGTAAGTCCGCCCAGCCCGGTCAGCCTGAAAAGGCGAGGCCTGAGCGCGCGGCGCCGGTAAGACCGGGCCAGCAGGAACAGCCCGGGGGGCAACCTGCAGGACGGGAGCAAGTGAGTCCCGCCCAGCCCGGTCAGTCTGAAAAGGCGAGGCCTGAGCGCGCGGCGCCGGTAAGACCGGGCCAGCAGGAACAGCCCGGGGGGCAACCCGCAGGACGGGAGCAAGTGAGTCCCGCCCAGCCCGGTCAGCCTGAAAAGGCGAGGCCTGAGCGCGCGGCGCCGGTAAGACCGGGTCAGCGGGAACAGCCCGGGGGGCAACCCGCAGGACGGGAGCGAGTGAGTCCCGCCCAGCCCGGTCAGCCTGAAAAGGCGAGGCCTGAGCGCGTGGCGCCGGTAAGACCGGGCCAGCAGGAGCAGCCCGGGGTTCAACCCGCAGGACGGGAACGAGTGAGTCCCGCCCAGCCCGGTCAGCCTGAAAAGGTGAGGCCTGAGCGCGTGGCGCCGGTAAGACCGGGCCAGCAGGAACAGCCCGGGGTTCAACCCGCAGGACGGGAGCGAGTGAGTCCCGCCCAGCCCGGTCAGCCTGAAAAGGCGAAGCCTGAGCGCGTGGCGCCGGTAAGACCTAAAGAGACGATCACGCCGCCGTCAAGAGGGGCGGAAGAGAAACTAAAGGGGCAGAGACCGGCACAAAAACAGATCGAAAAAACGAAAGAACCGCGGCCCGCCGAAAAAGATGCAGAAAAGCGAAGAGAGCGGCAAGGCCCCGATGAAGAAGAGGAAACACCGAAAAGAGGTAAATAAATACTCTCTGCTCGCTGCCGGCCTTTGTGGTGGATAGAATAGCCGGCAGCGGGCATGAGCATGCAGGAACGAGGTTTGGGCTATTGATTTTTCAGGGCGTCTTGTTCCGGGGAAGCAATATTCAAAGGCAGCTCGATCAGGGTAAACAGTGGAAAATGATCCGAGGGATAACACTTTTTTAAGCATAGTTGAATAATCTTCGCATCTATGACCCGGATAGAAGCGGGGACAAAAGTATAATCGAGTTTGAAGCGGAAGAAAAATCTGCGATACCCATGGAAAGTAGCAGCCTTTCTCAGATTCGGATAGCGCATCCGAAAGGTGTCTCTCAAGGGGTCGGGATTTGATACTTTACCTTCGTTTTTGATGTTTAAAAGAATTTTACCTTTTAAATACTTAATAGGTGCGCTCTTTTCTCGAGCGTTAAAATCACCTGTCAGGACAAAATCATCGGGGTAAGAACGGGCATGAATGCGCTGCATCAGTAAGACAACGCTTTTCCCCCGCGAACGTGGGGAAAGATGGTCCAAATGGACGTTATAGAAATAAAAAGGCTGCTGAGAATCTTTGTCGATCAGCCGCACCCAGGAGCAGGTTCTCGGCATGATGTTTCCCCATCCCTTTGAACCGGGAATATCAGGTGTGTCGGAAAACCAGAAGATACCTTGCTCCGAGAGGACGAAGCGGGCCGCATTATAAAAAATGGCATTGTGCAACACTTTAGCGCCGCCCGAATTTTGCACGCCGCTCATCTTGTATCCGGGCAGCATGGAATGAATTTCCCCAATTTGAAAGCCTAACGCTTCCTGCAGGCCCAGAACATCCGGGCGGTATCGGGAAAAGACCTCACGCACAAGATGGCGGCGAAATACCCAGCTGTTTCTGCCGTCCCGCCTCGTTCCCCGACGAATATTAAAGCTCATTATTTTTAAGTTCAAGCCCGGTTTCGGTGGCGCATCAGGTGAAGTATCCATTGGGGCTTTGGTGTTTCTTTGTCGTGGATTGAGAGCTCGCAGCCAACTTGCTGGTCGAAAAATCGGTTTAAGCAACCTTTCGTCAAATTTAAGTCTCTTCATTTTTAGGTTTTCGCCTTATTTCAAATTGCCAGTAAAATAAGCATAATGCATGAGGAATGCAAATGACCCTACAACCGGCAAGATATCAGGCGGCAGACCTTCCAGACCTGTATATGCTCATCGGCAAAGTAACCCTCCATATGCTGAGGTTCCACTAAATATTGAGGCCGAACTAATCATTTCATACTTCTCCCCTGTGCTTTTCTATTAGTGTAACCAAATGTTATTAAATGGTTAATTAGAAATATTTGAATATTATTCGACTTTTGGCAGGCCATTTGCAAATAGATTAGCAACCAGGTTAGCAACTGGATTAGAGATTAGGAAACATAAAAAAGGAGTGGCAAATGGAATTACTGATTGGAGTTTTGGTTGTTGTTGTGTTAGTGTATGTTATCATGCAGTTAGTGCACTGAGTATAACGAAAGGAGGGGAAAATGGACTTTCTCATTGGAGTTTTGGTTGTGATAATTTTAGTGGTTGTCATTCTTCGCTTTGTGTAGTGCGGTAACGTAAGAATCTTACGCCCGCAGGAAGAAAAAGCGCTGGCTACTCTTAAAAGGAGCCGGATCAAGCCGTCTGACTTCTTTTGCAGTAGCCTCAATGGATCAGGAAGGAGGATCAAATGTTGTGGACGATTGCTGTGGTACTGGTAATCTTGTGGCTGTTGGGGCTGGTGAGCGGTTATACGATAGGTAACTTTATTCACATCCTGCTGGTAATTGCCATCGTCGTCGTGCTGGTCAGAGTCATTCAGGGGCGGCGACCGTTGTAGCTATTAGCAGGCAAGGAATTTATTTCCAACATGACATTCATCAAACCCCTCTTTTTGTTCCTCCTGTCCGGTGCCATATTGATCCTCAGCAGTGGATGCGCGACCCTGCCGCGGGTCTCGGAAAAGATCGACGCCGCGCCGGCGGTCCAAGAACCACGCCAGAT
>Ga0082335_1004056_pt1 | contig 22836 bp, 23 predicted proteins | sample Subgrocontami58m_FD_72375 | JGI IMG/M metagenome (GOLD analysis project Ga0082335, IMG submission 72375) | Subsurface groundwater microbial communities from S. Glens Falls, New York, USA - GMW37 contaminated, 5.8 m (SPADES assembly) (version 2) ...
CGATGCCGGTCCCGCCGCCCAGCACCCCCGCCGCCACGATCCCCAGCCACGCGATGCCGACCGAAATGCGCATGCCGGTCATGATGGTGGGCGCGGCCGCCGGCAGCACCACCTGGAACGCCTTGCGCAGCGCGGATACCTCGAGCGTGCGCGCGACATTCAGCCACTCGCGCCGTACCGCCGACACGCCAAATGCGGTATTGATCAGCATCGGCCACAACGAACAGATGAAGATCACGAAAATCGACGAGGTCGCGCTGTCCTTGATCGTGAACAGCGCGAGCGGCATCCACGCGAGCGGCGAAATCGGCTTCAGCACCTGGATGAACGGATCGAACGCGCGATAGAACAGCGGCGACATTCCGATCAGGAAACCCAGCGGAATCGCGGCCAGCGCGGCCAATCCGAAGCCGAGCAGCACGCGACCGATCGAGTAGGAGATCTGGATGCCGATGCCCTGGTCATTGGTGCCGCGCACGTAGAAGGGGTCCTTAACGTGCTCCCACATCTTGAGCGCCACGTCCTTCGGCGACGGCATCGCGGATTTCTGCCCGCTCGCGGCAGCGGAGCCCAACAGCTTTGCATACTCCGAATCGGCCGCCTGCCCGCCGCCGCCCGGCAGCGTCATCACATGCCATACAGCGACGAACAGCGCAAACAGCAGGAATGACAGCAAGGCTGCCGCGAGACGACTCGACCGCAACATCGCTCAGGTCCTCTTGATCGCGAAGCTCGCGAGATAGGCGTCGGGTTTGGCCGGATCGAACTCCTTGCCCATCACCGAGAACTTCTTGGTCGTCGCCGCCGGCGGTTTCATGCCGGCTTCCTTCATGATCTTCGCGGCGTCGGTCGCGAGGAACACCTCGCGCGCGACCTTGGCGTAGTCGACATTGCCCTTGATCTGGCCCCAGCGTTTCATCTGCGTCATGATCCACACCGCAAACGAATGCCACGGAAATGGATCGAAGTCGATGCGGTTCGGTACCTTGAGTATATTGCCCAGCCCGTCCGCGTAATTACCGGTCAACACCTGCTCGACCACCGTCACCGGTTGATTCAGGAAATTGGCCGGCGCGATGGCTTCCGCGATTTGCTTGCGGTTTTCGGGCTTGGCGGCATAGGCGGTGGCGTCCACGATGGCCCTCAGCAACGCGCGATAGGTGTTCGGCATGGTGGTGACGAATTCCTTGCTCGCGGCGAACACGCAGCACGGATGGCCTTCCCACAGTTCCCGGGTAAGCGTGTGGATAAAGCCGACGCCGTCATAGACCGCGCGCTGATTGACGGGGTCCGGCGCAAGAAAGCCGTCGATATTATCGGCGCGCAGATTCGCCACCATTTCGGGCGGCGGCACCGAACGGATCTGGACGTCCTTGTCCGGATCGATGCCGTGCTCGGCCAGGTAGTAGCGCAGCAGGTAGTTGTGCATCGAGAAGTCGAAGGGCACCGCGAACTTGAAACCTTTCCACTGCTTGGGATTGCGCTTGTCCTTGTGCTTGACTGCGAGCGTAATCGCCTGGCCGTTGATGTTCTCGATTGCCGGCACGGTATAGGGAATCGGGTTTGAGCCGACGCCCAGCGTGATCGCCAGCGGCATCGGCGAGAGCATGTGCGACGCGTCGTATTCCTTGTTCAGGGTCTTGTCGCGGATGACCGCCCAGCCGGCGGTCTTGACGACGTCCACGTTCAGACCCTGGCGCGAATAGAAACCCATCGGCAACGACATGATGATGGGCGTGGCGCAGGTAATGGGGATGAATCCGATCTTGACCGACTGCTTCTCCAGGTTACCGGTTTGAGCGAAAGCCTCCTTGGCGAGCCCGAGCGGGAACAACGTCGAGATTGCCGACAGCGCGGTGCCCGCGCCCACTGCGCCCAGGAAGCGCCGGCGCAATTCGTCCCGCGGAAACAGCGCGCGCATCACGGCGGACTCGACCACCCGCGCCTGCAGCGCCTCGCTGCCGCTGTCAAGACGATCGGCCTCCAGCGCCGCTTCGTGCTCTGCCCGCGTAGCATGCCGGCCGCAGCCGCAACCGGATGTCAGTTTGATATTCGGGTCATACGGGTTTTTGAATCCGGACATGGTGGTCTCCAGTGAGGTGATTTGTATCCATAGGAGCACGATGCATACCAGCGCTCATCGTCGCGTCCGTTTTCAGGTTCAAAAAACTGTTTATATTGATGAAATCGGCAACCAGTCGAGTACGGCCAGAGTGTCGTTCGCCCCCACTTCGCGGGCTCACGCACGTTATTGGTGCGGCGCGCACCGGATTCGGGCGTCCAAGTGGTTCTTTGGGGGTTCAGCCGCTAAAATCACGCCCATGAAATCGATAGTCGCAACCGCGATCGGCGCGGTGCTGCTGGTGTTGACGCTCACCGACTGCGCGCAGAACCCCGTCACGGGCAACCCCAATTTCGTGACGATGTCCGAGTCGCAGGAAGTCCAGACCGGCCGCCAGGAAGACGTCAAGGTACGCCAGGAGTACGGCGTCTATGACAACCAGGCGCTGCAGCAATACGTGAACGAGGTCGGGCAGCGGCTCGGGCATGCGAGCCACCGCCCGCAATTGCAATACAACTTCGTCGTCGTCGATTCGCCCGAAATCAACGCCTTTGCGCTGCCCGGCGGCTATGTCTACATCACCCGCGGCATCCTCGCCTATCTTAATTCGGAGGCCGAGCTCGCGGGTGTGCTTGGCCATGAGATCGGCCACGTCACGGCGCGCCACAGCGTGCAGCAAATCAGCGCCTCGACCGCCGCCGGCGTAGGGGCGACGCTGCTGCAGGTGTTCGTGCCCGGGCTGCGCAATCAGGCCGGCGACAGCGTGATCAACCTGCTTGGCAACGTGCTATTGTCAGGCTATGGGCGCGACCACGAACTCGAAGCCGACCGGCTCGGCGCGCAGTATCTGGCGCGCACCGGCTACGATCCGCAGGCGATGATCAAGGTGATCGGCGTGCTCAAGAACCAGGAATTGTTCGACGCTGAAGTCGCGAAGTCGGAAGGGCGCGAGCCACGCGCCTATCACGGCGTGTTCGCCTCCCACCCCGATAGCGACACGCGCCTGCAGCAGGTGGTCGGCGAGGCCGGTCGGCCCGCGCCAGACGGCGCGCGCCTCAATCAGGAGGAGTTTCTGCGCAAAATCGACCGCATGGTGTTTGCCGACAGCCCGGAGCAAGGCATCATCCGCAACAACAATTTTTATCACACCGAGTTCGGACTCGCGCTCACTTTCCCCCGCAACTGGCGCATCAAAAACCAGCCTGACCGCGTGTCCGCGGCGAATCCGGGCAACGACGCGCTTATCGATCTGCGTGCGGCAGGCCGGGCTCAGGGCACGCCGCTCGAGGCGCTGCGCAGGGCGCTTAAGGGCAATGTCGGCGCCGAGGTCACGCAAACCACGCTCAACGGCCTGCCCGCCGCGCTCACCACGACGAGCCTGCAGGGACTGCCGACGCGCGTCGCCGTGGTTTTCCTCGGCAAAAACGCATTCCTGATCGGCGGCCAGGCGCGCAACGGCCAGGCGCTGCAGCGCGTGCTGCCCGAGATCAACGCCGCCATTGCGAGCTTCCGGCCAATCAGCGACGCCGACCGCAAACTCGCACGGCCGCTGACGCTGCGCGTCATTAACGCGCCGCGCGGTGCGACTTTTTCCGAACTCGCGCGTGCCTCGCCGCTGGGCAAGAACGCGATATCGCATCTGCGGCTGATCAACGGCATGTATCCGGGCGGCGAGCCGGTTGCCGGCCAGCCGCTGAAAGTGATCGAATAATGAGCCAGCTCACGACCCTGGACATCGCGCAATGGCATCAGCCGCTCGCTCCGGCTGCCGCCGCCGACGCCACGCGTGAGCTCGAAACCGGCAACGTGCTGTTTCTGCCGCGGCTGAAATTCACGCTAACCGGCGAGGAGCAACGCTTCCTGTCGCCGGCATGGTCGGACGGCAAGGCGAAAAATGTGAGTTACGACCCGGGCGCGGCGGCGGTCAGACACACTTCCGCTACGGGCGCGGACCGCCAGCAACTGGCGGCGATGATGGCGCGCTATGCGCAGCAAGCGCGCGAACTGGTCTTGAGCGTGTGCCCGGGCTACGCCAGCCATTTGCGCTGGGGCCTCGGCAGCTTCCGGCCGGTCGAAGCGCGCGGCCGCGAGAGTTCGCGCACCAAAGACGACACGCGGCTGCACGTCGATGCCTTTACCTCGCGCCCCAATCAAGGCCAGCGCATCCTGCGCGTGTTCTGCAACGTCAACCCGCACGGCGAGCCGCGCGTGTGGGAACTCGGCGAGCCGTTCGACGCCGTCGCACAGCGCTTTCGCGATCGCGTGGCGCCGCAATGGCCGGGCAGCGCGTGGCTGCTGGAGCGCACGCGCGTCACCAAAGGACGCCGCAGCGCTTACGATCACATCATGTTGAATCTGCACGATAAGGCAAAGCTGGACGATGCCTACCAGCAATCCGCCCCCAGGACGCACGTCGAGTTTCCGGCGCAATCGACGTGGATCGTTCTTACCGACCGCGTGATGCATGCGGCGCTCGCCGGCCAGTTCCTGCTGGAGCAGACGTTTTATCTGCCGGTCGCAGCGATGCAGGATGAAAGTCGTGCGCCGCTGCGCATCCTCGAACAGATCTACCAGCGCAAGCTGGCTTAACAGAACAATTCGAAACCGCCGATGAACGCAGATGAACGCCGATGGTAAGAACATGATGCCGATTGTCGTTTGGATTTATCGGCGTTTATCGGCGTTTATCGGCGGCTGATAAATGTCTTTCTTCAAATCCGATCAGGGCGGCGCGCAGCAGCCGATCGCGCTCGCGTGGTTCTGGGCGCTGGCGGCGGCGTGGATATTGCCCGGCCTCGTCGGTCACGATCCGTGGAAACCCGACGAGGCCTACACCTTCGGCCTCGTCTACAGCCTGCTGCAAAGCGGCGACTGGCTGGTGCCGACGCTGGCGCACGAGCCGTTTATGGAAAAACCGCCGCTGTTTTATCTGAGCGCAGCGGCAATCGCATCGATTTTCTCGCCGCTATTTGCAGTGCACGACGCAGCGCGCCTGACCACCGGCCTTTACATGGCGCTCACCTTCGCGTTCATCGCCGGCACCGCACGCGAGCTCTACGGCGCAAACCGCGGCTGGCTTGCGACGCTGATGTTGATGGGCTGCGTCGGCATCGTGATTCGCAGTCATCAACTGATCACCGACATTTCGCTGTTGACGGGTTTTGCCGCCGGTTTCTTTGGTCTCGCACTCGCACTACGGCGCCCCGCGCTCGGCGGCTTCTGGCTGGGCACCGGCGTGGGCATCGGCTTCATGTCAAAAGGCCTGATCGCGCCCGGCATACTCGGCATCATTGCGGTTTTGCTGCCGCTGTATCCCGCGTGGCGCAACCGCCGCTACGCGCAATGTCTCGCGATCGCAGCGCTCGCCTGCGCGCCGTGGCTGCTGATCTGGCCGTGCGTGCTTTATAACAAAGCGCCGGCATTGTTCGACGAATGGCTGTGGACCAACAACTTCGGCCGCTTCTTCGGCAGCAGCGAAATCGGCCCGCACGCCGATACCGCACACTACCTGCGCATACTGCCGTGGTACGCATTGCCGGCGCTGCCTCTGGCGGGATGGACGCTTTGGCGTGCGCGCCTGCAAGACATGCTCGCGCCGCCGCTCGCGCTGCCGCTCACCGGTTTCGCCGTGATCTTTATCGTATTAAGCGCGTCTGCCGATGCGCGCGAACTCTACGCGCTGCCGATGCTGCTGCCGCTCGCGCTGCTGGCGACCCCCGCGACCGATACGCTGCGGCGCGGCGTGGCCAACCTGATCTACTGGTTCAGCGTGATGGGCGGCGGCGTTTTCGTCATCGCCGCCTGGTTTTACTGGACCGCGCTCGAACTTGCGGTCCCGGCAAAACTGCACGCCCACCTGCACACGCTGCAGCCCGGCTACGGGCCCGGATTCAAATGGCTGCCGTTCACGCTCGCTGCGCTATATACCGCGGGCTGGATTGCGTTGTTGCTGCGGCTGAAAAGAAGCCGCGAACGGCCGGTGATCGCGTGGGCCGCGACCATGACCATGATCTGGGGATTGCTCGCGATATTGTTCGTCGGCTGGGTCGACGTCGGCAAGAGCTACCGCTCGATGATCGCCGATATGCAGAAAACGCTGCCGCCGCATTATCGATGCATCGCCAATCAGTATCTCGGTGAGCCGCAGCGCGCGATGCTGCACTACTTTGCCGGTATCATTACCTACCGTCTCGATAATCCCGGGCGGCAGCACGAATGCGATCTCGTGCTCGTGCAAGGCGTGGCGAGCGAGGAATCCGTGCCGCCCGGCCCGTGGCAGAAAATCTGGGAGGGCGCGCGTCCGGGCGACAATCTCGAGCGCTACCGGCTCTACCGGCGCACCGATATCTCCGGAAAACCAAGACGCCTCTAAGTCACCGGCGGCCAGATGCGGTGCGCGACGTTGGGCGAGCCGGGTGCGTGGACAAGCTTGCGCACGACCCGGTCGGTCCAGGCCTCCATCTCCGGGTTGGTGTTTTCGTGGTCGACGAATTTCGCGTTGCGAACGGCCACTGACGTGAATTCATAAAGGATGGCGTGCTTCGCCCAACCGGAAACCGAAACCAGTTTCCGCACGCGCACGCACCCCGGGAGTTTTTCCATGCACGGCAGGCGCCACGTTGCATACCAGTCCGCCAGTTCGTCCTCCTGATCGTATGCGCCGGAATTGAAGCTGCCGAGTTGTATGCACGGGCTTAACGCCGGGTCGTCGCCCGCTTTCGCTGCCGGCCCCCAGACCGCCCCTTCGACGGTCATGACGTTGGAACGCTCGCCGATCCTCAGCGCCAGCATGGTGCGGTCGCGCTCGGGCAATCCGGCATGAAACCTGGCGGGCATCGGGTTTGCGAATACGTACGGATTCCTGCCGTCAAAGACCAGGATGTAGCGATCCCCGGCCGGCACCTTGGTGTCATTGGTATGTCCCAGACGGCCTTGTTCGCCCGAGATCGGAACGCTCGCTTCCGAGGCGTAATGTGCCGCCGACAGCACGCCGGGCCGCGCCAGGACCTTGGGTATATAAGTGCCGTGCAGCCACGACAGATATTCTGCGCGGCCTTTTTCCGGCAGGTTGTACCACGTAATCCAGAATCCAGAATTCACCACCGGCGTCTCCCTCAGAGATTGAATTCGGAGATTCTATTCGGTTGTCCGGCTGCACGCACTACGCACCGGGAGAGGCAGCGGGTTCTCGACGCAATATCTGCGGTATTTTTGCGCTTTGATCCGGTTCGGTTGACAATATCCGCATGATGTCATCGAGCCTCGGTATTCCAGGCTGAAAGGATTTCCATGAATAAGCTGATCACACATTGCGACGGCGGATGCGCGAGGGCAATGGCATGGGCAATCGCAGGGCTCGCGTTCGCACTGTCTGGGCAGGCCCGCGCGGCGGCCGCTGACTACCCGAACAAACCGATCCGGTTGATCGTGCCATCAGCTCCCGGCGGGGGCACTGATATCATCGCGCGCATAGTGGCACAAGGACTGAGCGATGCCTGGGGCCAGACCGTCGTGGTCGACAACCGGGGCGGCGCGGGCGGCATCGCGGGTGTGACCGTCGCCGCCAAGGCGTCCGCGCCCGACGGCTACACCCTGCTGCTCGGCAGCAACGGCCACCTGTCATTTGCGCCCGCGGTCAATCGCAACCTTCCCTACGATCCTCAAAAGGACCTCGCGCCGGTTTCACTGGTGGCGAGCCAACCGTTCGTGGTGGCCGTGCATGTGGGATTGCCCGTCAACTCGATCAAGGAACTCATTGCGCTTGCGAAAAGCCGTCCGGGCACCATCACCTATGGTTCCGGCGGCAGCGGTACCGCTTCCCATCTCGGCACCGAACTGCTGATGCTCACCGCCGGCTTCTCGATGCTGCACGTCCCCTATAAAGGCACCGGGCCGGGAATGTTCGCCCTGATGTCCGGCGAGCTGCAGTTTCTGATGGCCGGGCTGTCGACCGTCTTGCCGCAAAGCAAGATTGGAAAAGTCAGGGCGCTCGCAGTCTCGGGAGCAACACGCTCGCGGGTAGCGCCCGATCTGCCGACGGTTGCCGAAGCGGGCGTGCCCGGCTACGAGTTTGTCGTGTGGTACGGAATGGTGGTTCCGGGCGGAACGCCGCGTGCGATTGTAATGAAGTTGAACGCCGAAATCGCCAAGGTGCTGAAATCTCCCGCCACGAGCGAACGCTTTGCCACCGCCGGCCTCGAGCCGATAAGCAACACGCCCGAGGCGTTCGCCGCTCAGATCAAACAGGAAATTTCAAGGTGGCAGAAGGTCGTGAAGGCCGCCAAGATCCACGTCGAATGACGATAGGCGAGGCTTGATTTTCCGCTTACCGGCGCGAAAGCCTTGCTCGCGTAGCACGTATCATGGCCCGTTCGTCGCGGCTTTTGCTGTGCCGCAACATCATTCTCGACACTGGTCGTGCGCAAGCGTAGACTGGGACTTGATCGGCCTTTTCAGCAACACCCCAGTCCCCGGATTACTTTCATTGCAATCAATCAGTTAAGGAGTTTGCCATGGGCAACGGACGCGAAGTCGTGGTAGTAAGCGGTGTGCGCACCGCGATCGGTGATTACGGCGGCAGCCTGAAAGACATTGCGCCTACCGAGCTCGCGGCACAGGTAGTGCGCGAAGCGGTGAAACGCGCCAAGGTCGACCCCCAGGAAGTCGGCCACGTCGTGTTCGGCAATGTGATCCACACCGAAGCCAAGGATATGTATCTGTCGCGGGTAGCGTGCATCAAAGGCGGCCTGCCCCACGAAACGCCGGCGCTGACGTTGAACCGCCTGTGCGGCAGCGGCCTGCAGGCAATCGTCAGCGCATCTCAGGCGATCATGCTAGGCGATGCCGACGTAGCGGTTGCCGGCGGCGTCGAATCGATGAGCCGCGCCGCCTACACGCTGCCCAACCTGCGGTGGGGACAGCGCATGAACGACGGCGGCACGATCGACATGATGGTCGGCGCGCTGACCGATCCGTTCGATACCGTGCACATGGCGATCACCGCCGAAAATATCGCCGAGAAATGGAAAATCACGCGCGACCAGCAGGACGAACTCGCGGTCGAAAGCCACCGCCGCGCGATCAACGCGATCGAGAAAGGCTACTTCAGGGAACAGATCCTGCCGGTCGAGCTCAAGACGCGCAAAGGCACGACGCTGTTCGACAAAGACGAGCACCCGCGCGCCGATGCGAGCCTCGAAGGCATGGCGAAATTGCGCGCGGTATTCAAGAAAGACGGTTCGATCACCGCCGGCAATGCGTCGGGCATCAACGATGCCGCCGCCGCGGTAGTGCTGATGGAGCAAAGCGCCGCCGCGAAGAAAGGTCTCAAGCCGATGGCGCGCCTGGTGTCATACGCGCTCGCGGGAGTCGATCCGAAATACATGGGCATAGGTCCGGTGCCGGCGTCCAAAAAAGCGCTCGAAAAAGCCGGGCTCAAAATCGAGGACATGGACGTGATCGAAGCGAACGAGGCATTTGCCGCACAGGCGCTGGCCGTCGCGTGCGACCTCGGGTTCGACATGAAGAAAACCAATCCGAACGGCGGCGGCATCGGACTCGGTCATCCGATCGGCGCCACCGGCTGCATCGTCACGGTCAAAGCGCTCTACGAACTGCAGCGCACCGGCGGTCGCTATGCGCTGGTCACGATGTGCATCGGCGGCGGGCAGGGTATTGCAGCAGTGTTTGAAAGGCTGAATTAGCCACCAGGGCGCCAAGCCCGCTAAGAATAGCGGCAGAGCGCGTAACAAAATAAACTCCCCTCTCCCCCGCTCACGGGGGAGAGGGTTAGGGTGAGGGGGCACGAAAACTTTTTTGGCGCTCGACTGCAAGTTGAGCGGGCTACGAACATAGCGTTATACTGGCTAAATGTCGAAAGCAGATCGCCTCAAGGAGGAAATTGGTTGGTTAAAGGTCGCTTTTGCAATCGCTGTAGCTCTTGACGCCTCGTTGGTAGCGTGGCTCGCGCAGAACTATGCAACGGCAAGTCCTGTCATAGTTGGAGCAGCTCTGGTTGCTGCGCTTGTCATCGCGGGCGTCGTGGTCATCATAAATCGTCGCGCGTATCGCCGCATCGAGGAACTGGAGAACGTGTAATGGAATGGGTAGTCGTTGTTGCTCTTGCCGCGCTTGTAGGCGCGCTGTGCCTCGTCGTGCGTGAAGCCTACGCACACGGCCACAGGTAACACCCAACCTGGCGTTCAACCCCGACCGCCCTAAAGCTGCGCTCTGCTGCGCGCGCTCAGTCGACCGGCATGCGCTGGTGACAATGTGCATCAGCGGCGACCGGGGAATTGCCGCGGTGTTTGAAAGACTGAATTAGAGCGTCTAGCAAAATAAATCCCCCTCTCCCTCGATCACGGGGGAGAGGAAGGGGTGAGGGGGCACGAAAACGCCAAGCTCTGCCAAGAAGAGCAGATTGATCATGAAACTTGAAACGATCAAGAAACGTCTCGATCCCAAGCGCCCCATGGTGTCCATCACGCTGCGCATGCCGGCGGATCTGATAGCCGATCTCAAGCAGATCGCCCCCGCCAAGGGAATGACCGGCTATCAGGCATTGATACGCGCCTACGTCGGCCAGTGTTTGCGCGAGGACCTGGAAAAGTTCGATGACGTGGCGATGAAGCGTTTCATCGCCAAGCTTCAGGCCAAGGGCGTAAGCAAGAAACTCATTGCCGACGCGATGCGTTGACAGATTTTTACATTAGCCGCCAAGCCCACCAGGAAAAATGGAAACTCCCCTCTCCCCCGCTCACGGAGGGCAGGGTGAGGGGGCACGAAAACGTCATTCTTTATAGGCGCTCGTAGCGTGCCATGCCCCGATAGCGAATTGATCGGATTGAAGGATGACAAGGATCGGCGCAGAATAGGGTTGTTCGACACCGTTTTTCAGCGGTCGACTTCAAGTTAGGCCTACCTGAAGGACGCCCATGGAGAAGCTCGCATTCGACTATCCCGTCACAATCGACTCCAGCTATTACGCTGCGGTCGGAGAAGTCGCTGTGCGATTCTCTTGGCTGGAGCACCGGTTGCATGTGCTAATTCGCGAAACGTTAAGGATCACAAAATCGGCTGGTCGCATCGCGCTTGTCGGCAAAGACGCTCGCGTTCTTACAGATATCTTGCAAACGATTGCGGAGAGTGCTGCGCTCATTCCAGACTCTACCTTGCGAAGCAAATTGGCTCAGTACGCCAGAGATATAAATGCAAAATCAAAACACCGCGCGAATTATGTTCATGGCGTCTACGGAACGCTCCCCGCGGATCCAATCAAGTTGTACCGGATTATTCTCAAAGGGCAGATGGATACAAAAGGGGAGCGCTTTACACCAAAGTCGGTCACGCAGTTCGTGAGTCACCTCACCGAGCTCCAAGAACGCGGCCTACAGTTAACCAAGGACTTGAAAGCGCTTCGGAAAGGGATGAAGCCATGACAATTACTGGGGCGTTTGGTTGAGGGTAGGCCTAACAATCGGTTCCAGGGGAGGCACGCGCTTCGCGGGGAGCGCCCCTGAACCTAGGCGTTGAGGCTGTAGAAAAAGCCCCGAAAATTATTTTCGATAGACGCTCGTAAAATGCGGCCTCATAGATCGCTCTATAACGCACGCAAATTGTTGCGGAGGGGAAAATACATTCCGAAAATAGAGCGAAAATGGGCAGCATCGTAATGCAAGGGGTTTTTCTACAGCCTCGTTGGGCCTCACTCAAATCGGTGCAACAATTGCAGCGTCATTAATCTAGGGGGATCGTTGTATGGCAACTGTTCCAAGTAAAGTCGCAGAACGCCTCGTGGCGGGACTCAAACGGTTTCAGCCAGTGCTGCTCGCTGCGAAGTCACGTGACGTTGGAGAGTCCGATACCGTCACGATCGTTGTAGACATGCTGGCTGAGATATTTGGGTACGACAAATACTCAGAGATCACGTCTGAGTACGTTATTCGCGGTACATACTGCGACCTAGCCACAAAAATCGATGGCGCGCTCCAATCGCTTATTGAAGTTAAAGCGATAGGACTTGAGTTGAAGGAAACGCATGTAAAGCAGGTCGTGGACTACGCCGCGAATCAGGGCGTCGACTGGGTCGTGCTAACAAACGGAAGCTATTGGCGGTTTTATAAGGTCACCTTCACAAAGCCAATCGCCCATGAGCTTGTTGTCGACATTGACTTCTGTAGTCTCAATCCAAAAAGCGCGAAGGACATAGAAGCACTTTACCTTTTCTGCAAGGAGGGCTGGATCAAGTCAGTTCTCGGGGAATACCACAGTCAAAAACAAGCTCTCAGCCGTTTTTTCCTCGGTGCAATGTTGCTAACTGATCCAGTGTTGGAAGTGATCAGAAGAGAGCTACGCCGAGTATCCCCAGACGTGAAGATAAACATCGAAGAAATTAGAACCGTCTTTACTGCGGAAGTTATTAAACGCGAAGTAATGGAAGGTGACAAAGCCGAACAAGCTCGCAAAAAGATCGCTCGCTCGGCGAGCAAAGCGCTCCGGAAGACGACAGACAAGGAACCATCCGCAGATGATCTGCCAGCAGCTGCGGATAGCGCTGCAACGGCACCCGGGAATCAAAAGTGAAGCCGTGAGGCCCAACAAGGCGCCCCACCTGGACGGCTGCTGCGCAGCCGCCGGTGAGTTTTGGCGTGCGACGAACAGAGGAGAGCCACGTTGAGTACCTTCGATCGTCTGCTGAGCCTCGTGGAAGAGCAGCCGCTCAGCCGCAGTCTTCCGGCAGCTATTCGAATCGCCACCACGATCGGCGATGAGGAGCTGGCTTGTTGGATCAGGCTTGAGTTGATGGGTTACCTCGCGGACAATCCCGCGATGACGTATCACACCGTGGTGCCCGAGTATCGAAGCGTGGCCGTCGAATGGCGCGACGACTATCGGCGGCGCTGACCATGACGCTGGGCATGATCAAGAAGAAAAATGGAACCTCGCATTAGTCTAATTACACTCGGCGTTACTGACCTCGAAAGGGCCACTCGTTTCTACGCAGAGTGCCTGCGTCTGCCCAGGCTCAAGACGCCGCCTTCCGTTACTTTCTTCGAACTCGGAAAAACGTGGCTGGCTCTTTGGCCGCGCGAGAGCCTGGCTTCCGATGCCGGGTTATCTTCTCAAGGCTCGGGGTTCCCCGGTTTTTCCCTTGCCCACAATGTGCGCTCTCCGGCCGAGGTGGACGCTTTGCTGGCGCACGTTGCAGCTTTTGGCGCCAAAGTCGTGAAGCCGGCGCACCCCACAGACTGGGGCGGTTACTCTGGTTACTTCACCGACCCTGATGGATTTCTCTGGGAAATTGCCCATAACCCGGATTTCCCTCACGTGTAATCGTGCACGCCCGACTCGCGCAACTCGGCAAGCTGCGCCAACCCGAAATGGGTAAATGCCAAGCCACTTAACACCGGCACCATCAGATTGAGCAGCGGCACGTAGTAGAGCAGCGCAAGCAGCGCACCGAGCACGTACATTCTTCCCCGGTTTGATTTCAGTATCGCGCGATACTCCCCGGCGCTGGCGTGTTCCGACAAGGCGTCATAACGGAACAGGCGCTGGTTGAGATACGCCGACAGCACGACTGGCAGCACCGGCGCGAGCACGCCGGTGAACCACAGCGGTAACGTTACTATCCATAGCACAGCGAAAACCAGAACCGCGATCAGCGCATTGACGATGCTGCCCGTTACGGTGCCGCCGCTACGTTTCTCGAGCCCCGGATAATCACGCGCTGCGATGAAGCTGACGATCAGCGGCATCTCGATCATCGCCGCAATCAGCAACGCGGTGATCAGTATCGTCGGCGCCAACAGCAGCCAAAGCAGCATCCACACCGAATAACGCACGACACTGGAAAAACCATGCTGCTGCAGCCAGGCGACGATGTCCGACGCCGCGAGCATGGCGCTCAGCCACTGCGACCATAGGTCCCAGTAGAACCACGCCATACCGAGCCACGCCACGAGCGCGACGAGCATCGGCCAGATCGTCAGCGCCAGCATGCGCGGATGCAGCATGCTGCGAAAGGCACCGCCCAATGCCCGCAATACATCGTTCATAGGATTCAGGATTGAGGTTTAAGGCATTCTAGCGTGGAGACAGGCTCGGGGCACCACAACCCGGCGCGCTGAAGCCGCGCCCAACGTGGAGTTGGGCACTCATCCCGAAAATCAGTAGAATCGTGACGATAGGCGAACCGCCGCTACGACCGCATACGACAAAATGTCGACCCTCACCCAATCCCGCGCCTGGCAGGCGCTCAAGGCGAATCAGCAAGCGATGGCCGGCGCGGGCATCGCGCAGTTGTTCGCCGCCGATCCGCAGCGCTGCGAAAACTTTTCCCTTCGGCTTGGCGGGCTGCTGCTCGATTATTCAAAAAACCTCGTCACTGCCGAGACCGTCAAGCTGCTCATGGCGCTCGCGCGCGAGCGCGACGTGGGCGGCCAGACGCGGCGCATGTTCGACGGCGAGAAAATCAACACCAGCGAGAATCGCGCGGTGCTGCATACCGCACTGCGCGGTGAGCGGGCGGTAATGGTGGACGGCGCCGACGTGATGCCGCAGATCCGGGCCACGCTCAGCCATATGCGCGAATTCAGCAATGCCGTGCGGGCCGGCGCGATCACCGGCCACGGCGGCAGGAAATTCACCGATGTCATCAATATCGGCATTGGCGGCTCGCACCTCGGCCCGGCCCTTGCAACGCGAGCGCTCGCGCCCTATGCAAGCCCCGCGCTGCGCGTGCATTTTGCATCGAACGTCGACGGCGCGGCAATGCACCGCACGCTGGCCTCCCTCGATGCCGCGACCACCCTCGTGATCGTCACATCCAAGACATTCACCACGCAGGAGACGCTGCTCAACGCGCGCTCGGTGCACGCCTGGCTGACCGAGTCACTGGGCGGCGATGCCGTCATCGGCGCCCATCTGGCGGCAGTCACTGCAAACACGCAACTCGCGCAGGAATTCGGCATCACAGAGGCGCGCATATTTCCGTTCTGGGACTGGGTCGGCGGCCGCTACTCGCTATGGTCGGCGGTCGGATTGCCGCTGGCGCTGGCAGTCGGCATGGACAACTTCGAACAGTTACTGGGCGGCGCACGGACCATGGACGAGCATTTCCGCGCCGCGCCGCTCGAACGCAACATGCCGGTGATCCTCGCCCTGCTCGGCGTCTGGTACAACGATTTTTTCGGCGCCGCCTCGCATGCGATCCTGCCGTACGACGAATCGCTCGCGCTGTTGCCAGCCTACTTGCAGCAGCTCGACATGGAATCGAGCGGCAAGCGCGTCACGCACGACGGCGGGCCGGTTGACTGCGACACCGGCGCTATCATCTGGGGCGCGCCGGGGACCGATGCCCAGCACTCGTTCTTTCAACTGCTGCACCAGGGCACGCGCCTGATACCGGCCGATTTCATCGCGGCATGCCAGCCGCAGCCCGCGCTGGGCCGGCACCATGAGATCCTGATGGCCAACTTTTTCGCGCAGACCGCGGCGCTGATGAACGGCGCGCCGGCGGCGGCGGCGCACGACGTATTTCCAGGCAACCGGCCGACCAACTCGATTCTGATCGAAAAACTGACGCCGCACGCGCTGGGTATGCTGCTCGCGCTGTACGAGCACAAAGTGTTCGTGCAGAACACGATCTGGGGCATCAACGCGTTCGATCAGCCCGGCGTCGAGCTCGGCAAGCGGCTGGCTAACCGCATCCTGCCTGAACTCGCGGGCGGCGAGCCGGTCACAGCTTACGACGCCTCGACCAACGCCCTGATCAACTTCTACAAGACCCACCGCTGAGCACAAAGGAAAAACCCATGAACGAAGAAACCTTCAACATGAGCATCCGCAAGTTTCTCAAAACCGTCGGGGTGCGCTCGCAGACCGAAATCGAGCGCGCGGTCGCCAAGGCGATTGCCGAGGGCAAGCTCAAGGGCAACGAAGTAGTTCCCGCGAAAATGCAGCTCACCATAGACGGCATCGGGCTCACCCTCACGCTGGATGGCGAAATCAGGCTCGAGTGAAATTACCGCTGGCGGGCATCGCCATCCGCCGGCATCCGCAATACCATTTCCCCTCCGCGCTGGGTAAATTCGAGCCGCTTGAGGAAATTCATTCCGAGCAGCACGGTGTCGGCGTCCATGCCGTCGCTGACGAGCGCCCCCACGTCGCGCATCCCGATCGGCCCCAGCCGCACGCTGTCAAGCCGGGTCTGATAACCGACCGCCGTGCCATTGGCCGTTTGCAGCGTGACCGCGGCACCCTGCTTCAGCCCGAGCTCGCGCGCCAGCCGGGTCGGCAGCGCGACCCAGGTCGCGCCGGTATCGAGCAGGAACGTGACCGGCCGGCCGTTGATTTCGCCCTCAGCGACGTAATGGCCGGCGCGATTGCGCGTCAACGTGAGTTCGCCCTGCTGCTGGTTGAGCACGCGCGCGGTATTGGGATTGCTTTGTTTGGCATCCCAGTTGCCAAAGAACCAGTAGAGGCCCCCCATGATCAGCACCCAGGCGATGGCGAGCATCGTCATGCCGCTGCGACGATTCGGGTTGGAGTCGCCCCCCATCAAAGCTTGAGAAAGTGCTCGCGGTAGTACTTGAGTTCCTCGATCGACTCATGGATATCGGCGAGCGCCTCGTGCCTGCCGTGCTTGGCGAAGGCGGGCACGAGGTCCGGTTTCCAGCGTTTCATCAGTTCCTTCAGCGTGCTCACGTCGAGGTTGCGGTAATGAAAGTATGCCTCGAGCCGCGGCAAATAGCGCACCATGAAGCGGCGGTCCTGGTGCACCGAATTGCCGCACATCGGAGACGCGTCCGGCGGAACCAGCGCCTGCAGGAATTCGACCATGCGGCTGTCGACGTCCGCTTCCGGCAGCGGCGAGGCCTTGACGCGCTCGATCAGCCCCGACTTGGCATGGGCCGACTTGTTCCAGGTATCCATCGCGTCGAGCACGGCGTCATTCTGGTGCACGACCAGCACCGGCGCTTCGGCGACAATATTGAGGTGCGTATCGGTAACCACGATCGCAACCTCCAGCACCTTGTCGGTATCCGGGTTGAGCCCGCTCATCTCCATGTCAACCCAGATGAGGTTATTGGGGTCGGCGGCCATGCGTCTCTCTCAACGAAACAGATGCGTATTTTGTCATAGAACGGCCGCATAGGTTAATCTTCGTTCCATGCAGACCTTTACGCTGATATTCCTGGCCGCCCTGGCGCTTGCCACCGCGACCAGGCTCTGGCTCGGGGCACGCCACCTCAACCACATTCGACGCCACCGCGACTGCGTGCCGGCCGAGTTCGCGAACGAAGTCGGCCTTGAAGCGCACCAGCGGGCGGCAGACTACAGCTGTGCCAAAACGCGGCTGGCACTGATCAGCACCGGGTTCGAATGCGCCGTGATCCTGATCCTGACGTACGGCGGCGCATTGCAATTGCTGCACGACGTCGCGGCGCTCTGGTTTGCGCCGGGGGTCGCGCGCGGCGTGGCGCTGATCGCGCTGCTGGCCGCGGTGACGGCGGCAATCGACATCCCGTTCGGCTGGTATCGCGAGTTCGGCATCGAGCAGCGTTTCGGCTTCAACAAAATGACGCCGGCGCTGTTCATCGCCGACGCGTTGAAGCACGCCGCGCTCGCGGCCGCGCTCGGCATCCCGCTCATCGCGTGCGTGCTGTGGGTGATGGAGCAAACCGGCGGCGGGTGGTGGCTTTATGCGTGGCTGATCTGGGTCGCATTCAATCTGCTCATCCTCGCGGTTTATCCGACCTGGATCGCGCCGCTGTTCAACAAGTTCCAGCCGCTCGACGACCCACAGCTGAAGGAGCGCATCGAGCGCCTGCTCGAAAAATGCGGCTTCCGGGTGCAGGGGTTGATGGTAATGGACGGCTCGCGCCGTTCGAGCCACGGCAACGCGTATTTCACCGGCTTCGGCAAAACCAAGCGCATCGTGTTCTTCGACACCCTGCTGGCGCGGCTTGCGCCCGCGGAAATCGAGGCGGTGCTCGCGCACGAACTCGGCCATTTCAAGTTGCGGCATGTCGTGAAGCGCATGGCGTGGATCTTCGCGGCGAGCCTGGCTTTTCTGTGGCTGCTTGCCCAGCTCATGGGCCAGCACTGGTTCTTCAGCGGGCTCAACGTGCAGTCGCCGTCGACCGCGATGGCGCTGATCCTGTTCTTCATCGTCATGCCGCAATTCATTTTTCTGCTGCAGCCGGTGACGAGCTTTTATTCGCGCCGGCACGAATTCGAGGCCGACAACTATGCGGCGCAGCAGGCATCGGCCGCCGACCTGATCTCGGCGCTGGTCAAGCTCTACAAGGACAACGCCTCGACGCTGACGCCGGACCCGCTGCACTCCGCGTTCTACGATTCCCACCCGCCGGCGACGCAGCGCATCGCGCGGCTGCAACTAATCACCAATCACCAGTCACCAATCACGGAATTGTCATGACCGCACCGGATCTCGCGCACCAGAAATGCAAGCCGTGTGAAGGCGGCGTAGCGCCGCTCACGCCGCAGGAAATCACGAACCTGCTGCGGCAACTCGACGGCTGGGAATACCGCGATGGAGTAATCACCAAGACCTACGAGTTCAGAAATTATTACCAGGCCATGGCGTTCGTCAATGCCGCGGCCTGGGTTTCGCACCGCGAGGACCACCATCCCGACATGACGGTCGGCTACCACAAGTGCCGCGTCGATTATTCCACTCACGCCATCGGCGGCCTGTCGGAGAACGACTTTATCTGCGCCGCCAAGCTCGACGCGCTGTTCAGCCTTTGAGCGGCCGCGCGCACGCAAGCACCGCCCCGACCCGCTCCGGCACCATCGTCGCGAGCTTCGGCCGCCAATATCTGGTCGAGTTTGCCGACGGCACGATCGTCGCCTGCGTGAGGCGCGGCAAGCGCGGTGACCTTGCCTGCGGCGACCGGGTCGCGATTGCCGCCACCGCGCCGGGCCAGGGCGTAATCGAAGCGCTTGAGCCGCGCGCGTCGCTATTCTACCGCTCCGACATCCAGCGCGAAAAGCTGATCGCCGCCAACGTCACGCAAATCGTGATAGTGCTCGCGACGGCGCCGGCGTACCACCGGGAGTTGCTCGACCGCTGCCTGGCGGCCGCCGAGCACGAGAGAATACACGCGCTGATCGCGCTCAACAAAATGGACTTGGCCGCGAGTCCGGCAGCATTGCAGGCGCTCGAGCCCTACGGCGCGCTCGGCTATGAGGTTTTGCCGCTCGCGGCGAAGCTCGACATCGCACCGCTGCGCGCGCGGCTCGCCGGCCACGTCAGCGTGCTGGTCGGGCAATCGGGAATGGGAAAGTCGACCATCATCAACCGCCTGTTGCCGGACGCCGCCGCGCGCGTCGGCGAGTTGTCAGCCGCGCTCGCGAGCGGGCGCCACACCACGACGCATGCGCGGCTCTACCACCTCGATGCGGCGAGCCACATCATTGACTCACCGGGCCTGCAGGAATTCGGGCTCCATCATGTCTTGCCGCAGGATCTCGATCACGGATTCGTCGAATTCAGGCCGCATCTTGGCCACTGCAAGTTCAACGATTGCAGACACCTGAGCGAACCGGGGTGCGCGATCACGGCCGCCATGCAGGGCGGCGAAATCAATCCGCAGCGAGTCGAGTCTTACCGCACGCTGGTTACGCAGCGCATGCGCAAACCCCAGCGCTACGGGTAAGCCGCTCCTCAGAACGCCCTCGCGAGCGTCGCCAGCAGAATCAAAAACAGCCATACCACCAGCGCGCGCCAGATCAGCCCCACCGCCGCCTGCATGTAATCGACATCGGCGTCATCGCCGTCGGACTCGCCGAGCAGCGGCCGGTATTCGATGCCGCCATGCTGATGCAATACGCCTCCGAGCTTGACACCGAGCGCGCCGGCTGCCGCGGCGAGCACGATGCCCTGCCCGCGCACGCGCCACGTCTGCGCCTGCTCGCGCCAGCATTCGACGGCGCCCGTGAAGTCGCCTACCACCGCAAAGCCGAGCGCGGTAAGCCGCATCGGCAGCCAATCGATCACCCCGAACGCGCGCGCCGCGAAGACCCCGAATGCCGCCGTTTCCGCTTCGCGCGCCGCCCCCCAGCGGTCGTTGAGCAGCGCCGCGAGTCGGTAGACGATCGCTCCTGCCGGGCCGAACACCGCGAACCATGCCATGACGCCGAAGACATGGCGGTGCGAGCGCATCAGCCCGAGTTCGATGGCGACGCGCGCCGCTTCGCCGGCAGTGAGTTCATGTCCGGATTCGCCGCGCCACAGATTCAACACCTCGCGCGCGCGCGCCAGGTCGTTGCCACGCAACGCCGTCGCGACCTCGTTATAAAAATGACTGAACTGGCGAAAGCCAAGCGCGAGGTATAGCACCGCAATATTCCACGCGAGCGCCAGCACGCCGCTGACACGGTGCAACAGCCAGTAGGCAAGGAGCGTGACCAGCGCCACCGGCACCACCGCGAGCAGCCACGCGATCACGCCATGGCGGTACTGTCCGGCATTGAAGTTTTGCGCGATGGTGTTGAGGTAGCGCGCAAACACGCCGTAGAGACGATTGCCGCTGCGCAACGGCTGCCACTGCTCGAAGAGCAGCGCTGCAACCAGCGAAAGAAAAGTCATAGGTGGGTAATCGTCACGCCGTCATGGAATAGCGAGAGCCCATGGCATCGATCGCAACCCCACGCCCCCATTCAAGCGCGGCGTGCGGCAGGGCCAGCATCGTAGCGGATTGCAACGATCTCGACGTCGATCGGACCGGCCGGCCGCTGCCACGTCACGGTGTCGCCGACACTGGCGCCGATCATCGCCTTGGCAAGTGGCGTTGCCCAGCTGATGAGGCCTGATGCGACATCGGCCTGGTCATCGCCGACCAGATGAAAGACGTGCTGCCTGGCGCCATCCTCCCGTATCGTCACCGTCGCGCCGAAATGCACCTCGTCCTGCGGCTGGCCCGCCGGATCCACCACCTGCGCGCGTTCGAGCTGTGCCTGGTAGTAGCGGATGTCACGCTTGATCTCGAGCAGCTTTTGCTTGGCCATCGACTCGTCTTCGGCTGCGAGCCGCTCGCGGTTCTCCTGTAATTCCTTGAGACGCGCTTGCAGCAGCTCGAGGCCGCGCGGCGTCACGTAATTCGGGTGATCGCTGAGCGGCCGCTCCGGCAACTCGCCGGCGGACAAATCGTCGTCACCTTCCTTGACAAAAGCTCGGCTCATGATCGGCTCGCTCTGGTTGATTACCTGCAGTCGGTGGCAGCACTATATGTCAGCTCGCGTTTTCACTCAATCGCCGCCGCTAAGAGCCCCTAACATAATGAAACGCGTGATGCGCTGTCACGATTTTGGCTCAGGGCGCGAAGAAAGGCCCGCAGCTTAGTCATTCTAAGCAAGGGGCTTTCGACAATGCCATGGGCCAAAACTCGTGCCAGCCCCACTTTTCATAAGGTGTTGGAACTAATGCTGTTCGGGGTTGCGGCCAGAATCGGCGCTAGCATCGTTGCTCGACTTGCCAATATTCGAATATTGGCTGCATCGAGCGCCTCGCCATCACCAATTCTGGACCGCAACGCACACGTGTTTCATTATGTTAGGGGCTCTACAGCCAGCATGCCTCGTAGCCGAGGAACTGCATCAGGTCGTCGCGCCGCTGCATCGTGTCGTCGTAACCCAGCTTGATCAGCGCGCGGCAATATTCCTTCTCGAACAGCAGGTAGCTCACCAGGTTGGAGCCGCTTTTCTTCAGCGCGCCAAGGGTAAACAGCAGCGCCCGGATGGTGCGCGGCAGCGTGTGGGTGTGGCCGAGCGCGATGTTGGCGAGGGAGATGCTCGGCGAGAGCACCCGGAAATCGGCCTGATGCAGCGGCAGGTTGTTCTTTTCCCGCAACTCGCTCGGGATAATGCTCAAGGTGCGGTTGATGCGCTGCAGCCGTTCGAGGTCGACCTCGAGACTGTCGAGGAAGATGCTGTTCAGGCAATGGCCGGCGACCTGCGCGAGCGACGGCACGGCCTCGGTGCTGACGCGCTCCTGCTGCGTCTCGAGCTGGCGCCCGACGCCGATCACGAACAGGCGGTCGGCGCCGAGATGCAGGGCGGGGCTGACCGGCGCGATCTGGCGCATCGAGCCGTCACCGAAATACTCGCGGTTGATGCGTACCGGCGGAAAGATGAACGGCAACGCCGACGAAGCGAGCAAATGCTCGGACCCGATTTTGGCCGGGATACCGATGCGGCGGGCGCGCTGCCACGGCTCAAGCCCGGGCGCACCCTGATAGAACGTGACCGACTGCCCCGAGGTGTAACCCGAGCAGGTGATGCTGAAAGCGTCAAGAGCGCCCTTGTCGATCGAACGCTGGATCCCGCCGAAATCAAGCTGTGTGCCGATCAGACGCGCAAGCGGCGAGTTATCGAGCAGCGAAATCGGGGTTTGGCGGCCGAGGCCGCCCGTCAGCAATGCCACGACCCACGCGCCGCTGTTGCGGAACACCCCGGCCGGGTCGGCGCGATAGACGTGGTGGACGTGAAAATTTTTCCATACCGTCATCAGCAGGCGCACGCCCTGCCGGAAATTGCCGGCATTGGCGGCGAGCACCGTCGCATTAACGGCGCCGGCGGAAGTCCCGCAGATGATCGAAAACGGGCTCGGCGAGTCGGCGGGCAGCATTTCGGAAATCGCGCGCAGCACGCCGACCTGATACGCGGCGCGAGCGCCGCCGCCGGTCATGACCAAGCCGATCCTCGGTTGTGTCGGACGCCCGCCGCTGTCCATGTCCCCCCCCCCC
>Ga0082335_1004057_pt1 | contig 22831 bp, 21 predicted proteins | sample Subgrocontami58m_FD_72375 | JGI IMG/M metagenome (GOLD analysis project Ga0082335, IMG submission 72375) | Subsurface groundwater microbial communities from S. Glens Falls, New York, USA - GMW37 contaminated, 5.8 m (SPADES assembly) (version 2) ...
CAGTATCGGAGTTCTGATGCACGAGTTGTGCGCGACACAAGCTTACAAGATAGCGGCGCGCTTTACTGGCCGGCATTTTCGCTGCGGCCGCAACCTTCGTGAGGTTCATTGGCCGCATGGCATCGGCCAACGCTACTAATAAGCGCCCCGCAATCTCGACCGACCCAATTCCCTGAACCGCTTTCCGACTTGGCATTGAGGATGTCCCGAAACTTGTTGACCCTAACTTCCCTTGCCGGGGCTCGGGCTGAAATATTTCTTGAATTTGTCCGCCTCGCCATTGTGCGCGTCGGCCTCCGGCGGCGGCGAGCCTTTGCTCGTGATGTTCGGCCACGTCGCGGCGTACTCGGTGTTCAATTGCAGCCAGGCCCCTGCCTGCATGTCGGAGTCCGACAGGATCGCCTTCGGTGGGCACTCGGGTTCGCAAACCCCGCAGTCGATGCACTCGTCGGGATGGATGACGAGCATGTTCTCGCCCTCGTAGAAGCAGTCCACCGGACAGACTTCGACGCAGTCCATGTATTTGCACTTGATGCAGCCTTCGGTCACGACGTACGTCATTCGTAAACTCCCCCGTTAAGTAGACAGGCCAGAATTAATGAGTGGTTGACTTTGGCAGCCAGTTCACGAGTGTCGAATTGACTGACGTGCTCAAAGCATGCGGCATCCGCATCAGCATAGATACCAAGAGCCACTGGGCCGTCAACGTGTTCGTCGAGCGACCGTGGCGAAGCCTCAAGTACGAGGTCGTCCATCCTGCTCCTCCTTCGCCGTACGTATCAGTTTCCAGACTCGAAATGGAGTTAGCGGATGCTCCGTGATGCGCACGCCTATGGGCCGCAGCGCATCCTCCACGGCGTTGGCAACGACCGCAGGCACGGGAATGGTGCCACCCTCGCCGGCCCCCTTGATACCAAGCGGGTTGGAGGCGGAGGGCGTCTCCAGATGGCCAATTCTCACCTCGCCAACGTCCGACGCCCTCGGCATCGTGTAATCCATGAAGCTGCCCGTGAGAAGCTGGCCCGCGTCGTTATATATGTGTTGCTCCATCATTGCGTTGCCGAGGCCGCATGCAAGTCCGCCCCAAATTTGACCTTCCACGATGCTGGGATTGATAACGCGGCCGCAATCATGTGATATGGCATAGGTTTGGATGATCACCTCGCCGGTGTCCGGGAACACTTCCACCGCGCACACGTGTGTTCCGTTCGAGTACGTCACCTTCGGCGCCTTGAAGTAGTGGGTTGCCTCGAGCCCCGGGATATCTTCTGCGTTACTTGCGGCCCTAACGGCAAACTTGGCAACTTGTTCGAATGACACGTGGCGTTGCGGAGAGCCGACCACGAAGACTTTTCCGTCTTCCACATCGAGATCTGCCGTTGCCGCCTCTAGCACCTCCCCCGCAAGCTCGAGAATTCGCTTTCTGACGATCTTGGCCGACTCACTTACGCTGTTTCCGGCGAGCACCGCAACGCGGCTCGCAAAGGTGCCGATGCCGTGCGGGATTAGTGCGGTATCGCCGCTCGCGATCGTAATGCTTTCCAGTGAAGCGCCGAGTGCGTCGGCGCAGATCTGGGCTAACGCGGTCTCGTGGCCCTGTCCCTGGCTGCAGGTCCCGACGACAACCGTAACGCGGCCGTCGGGTTCCACGCGAACGCCCGCTCCCTCCCACGGGCCGCGCCCGGTAAGCTCGACGTAGTTGGCGATTCCCACGCCGAAGTATCGGCCGGCGCGGCGAGCATGCCTCTGCGTCTCGCGCAGCGCCTCATATCCTGCCAGCTCGAGTGCGTGATCCATACCGGCTATGAAATCGCCGCCGTCGTACTCAACCTTTCCACCCAACAGATTTTTGAGTCCCGTGTCGTAAGGAAGCGCGTGGAGAGGAATCATGTTCGCGCGCCGCGCTTGAGCCGGATCCATCCCACACGCCTCTGCGACACGGTCGATGATTCGCTCGACAACGAACACGCCCTGCGGTTGGCCGGCCCCCCGATATGCGCTCACGGCCGCCGTATTCGTATAGACGGCGATCAGCTCGACTTGGACAAAGGGAATGCGGTAAGGACCGACGAGCGAACCCGACGTGGTATGCGGAACCGCGCCCCCCCGCGGCGCATAGGCACCCATGTCGTGATAAAAGCGATCCCTCAACGCGAGAATTCGCCCGTCCTGATCGAAGCCGACCTCTACGTCATGAATCTGCAACCGCTCCTGCGTCGCGCTTACCATGTGCTCGCTTCGAGTCTCTTTCCACTTTATCGGGCGTTTAAGACGCACCGCGAGCCAGGGGACAAGTACTTCCTCGGGATACACGTTGAGCTTCGCCCCGAATCCGCCGCCTGTGTCCGGAACGATCACCCGCACGAATTGACGCGGCAGATTCAGCATCTGGGCGATAACGTTGCGCAGGCTGTGCGGCTCCTGGGTAGACGACCAGACGGTCAGCTCCCGGCGGTCGAGATCCAGGCTGGCCAGCACTCCGCGGGGCTCGAGCGGCATGCCGCCGCCACGCATGGGACGAAACCGTTCCTTCAGCCGGCGCGAAGCGCGACGCAGCGCGTCCTCGACGTTCGTACTGCCATCGACGCTGTGCATCGCGATGTTGGACGGCACGCCGCGGTGAACTGCCGGTGATCCCGGGAGGACGGCAGTTTCCAGGTCCAGCACCGGCTGCTTGGGCTCGTACTCGACATCAATCAATTCGACGGCGTCCGCCGCAATATCTAGCGACTCGGCCACCACCGCCGCGACCGGCTCGCCTACGAACCGCACTTCCCCGGCTGCAAGGGCAGACCACGTCGCCGACATGAGCCCCTGATGCGGAAGAAGCTGCGGGAAAGCTGCGCCCGCCGTCCCGAGGTCCTGATGGGTTACGACGTCAATTACGCCCGCGAGCGACTTGGCCGCCGACAAATCGGTCTTCCGGATAAACGCACTGGAATGGACACTTCGCAGAAATGCGACGTGGACCATCCCGGGAAGGGAAATGTCATCCAGATATCGCCCTTCGCCCTTTAGCAGCCGATCATCGCCTCGCCGCTGGACGGATTTTCCAAACCATTTCGTCGACACTTGAGGTCTTCCTTCCGCTACGCAAACCTGGCGACACCCATCGCAACAGACCCGACGCGGTTGATCGGCGTCTCCCCGCTTGTCTGGCTAGTCCCCGCCTCCTGTGCAATCGGAAGGGCGGTCAGACAAGACGCTATTGACCGAGATAAGCTGATCTGACCTTGGGGTTGTTGATGAACTCCGCCGATTCCCCGTGATGAGTAATGATCCCCGTCTCCAGGACGTACGCCCGGTCGGAAATCTTTAGGGCGCCCCACGCATTCTGCTCGACCAATAGAATTGCCAACCCACGGTCACGCAGCTGCCTAATCACTGAGAATATCTGTTCGACCAAGACCGGGGAAATACCCATACTTGGTTCGTCGAGCATGAGCAAGCGCGGATCGGCGGCCAGTGCACGAACCAACGCAAGCATCTGCTGTTCGCCACCAGACAAGATGCCTGCAGGTTGGTTTCGTCTCTCAGCGAGAATGGGAAACAGTCCGTATGCCATTTCCAATGTGTGCGCAATTTTCTCGCGACCGCGACGTAGCGCACCTAGCCGAATGTTATCTTCGACGCTCAATGGCGCGAAGACCTGCCGTCCCTCGGGCGCATGCGCGATACCGGCAAACACTCGCCTATGCGGAGGCAGCGAATGGATCTCCGTGTTGTCCAGCCTGATCGTGCCGGTCGAGTCAACAAGGCCGGAAATAGCCCTCAGGATGCTGGATTTCCCCGCTCCGTTCGAGCCAATGAGCGCAACGATCTCGCCGCTTCTGACGAAGAATTCGACGCCGCGAACAGCTTGAATAGGACCATAACGCACATGCAATGCGGATACAGTCAGCACTATTTCGCCTCGTCCCAGTTCGTGGACCCCAGATAAGCGGATACCACGCGCAAATCCGACCCCACGGTGTCTGGCGTACCGGAGCACAGTAGTCTTCCTCTATCGAGGACGAAAACTTCCTCGCAGAGATTCATGACCACCTTCATGTTGTGCTCTACCAGTACCACCGTAACACCGCGCCCCGCAATCGACCTGATCACATCCATCAGCTTGTTGGCTTCGGTGCTATTGCATCCCGCCGCGGGTTCATCGAGGAGAATGCATTTCGGCTCTAGCGCGATCGCTCTCGCCAGTTCAAGGCGCTTGAGCAGGCCATAGGGCAAGCTCTTGGCCTCACGGTCCGCAACGGATTCCAGGCCTACCAATGCCAGCCATTGCAGAGCATCCGAGTGCCACTTCTTTTCGTCCGCCCTCACGCTTTTCAGCGGCAACACCAGACGAAGGTAGTTTTTCAAATAACGGGACTGGACTGCAATCAGCACATTCTCGAGTGCAGTCATATCGCCAAAGATCTGCAAATTCTGGAACGACCGCGTAATGCCGCGCTGCGCGAGTTCATGCGGCTTGAGTCCTGATATATCTTGACCGTCGACGTGGATAGAGCCGCTTGACGCCTTGAAGACACCGCAGATCAAGTTCAGGAGCGTCGTCTTACCAGCGCCGTTCGCCCCGATAATTCCGGTGAGCCGGCCGCGTCGAATCGACAACGAAAGGGCGTCGATCGCCAACACACCACCAAAGGATTTGGAAAGCCCCTTAATATCTATGATTGCGTCGTGCATGCCATTCGCGAAGCGAGTCGCCCAGAGTCGGAACTAGTCCGCGCCGAAAAAAGATCATGCATACGACGAGAATCAGCCCGAGCATTGCGCTCTCATAATCCCTGAAGGCCGCCAGGACATGTGGCAATACGGTGAGTATCGCTGCCCCAATGACGGCACCAATAGCGGATCCGAGGCCACCCAGAACGATCATCGTTATCAGAATTGTCGAATACATAAAATCCGACAGCTCGGGCGAAACGTAGCCACTGTAGAAGGCGGCAAAGACGCCCGCCGTACCCGCATATATGGCCGAAAGCACAAATACGAAGACCTTGAGCGAATCGACGTCAACGCCACAAAATCGTGTCGCGATTTCGCTGTCGCGCACCGCACGCAAGGATCGGCCGACTGCGCTGTATTGAATGGCTACCGCCGCTACATATGCGACGATTATCAGGACTAGCTGAACTACGTACCAGATCTTGACCCCGGCGAGCGTTTGGCCGGTAGGCATCGTAAGCGAACCCAGTGTTAGACTCGGAACAGCAATTCCGTCTGGTCCGCCTGTGATATTGCTAGTGTTATTTAGAAATATGAACACAAGAATGCCGAAGGCCAGCGTTGTCATCGCGAGATAATGACCCTTAAGGCGAAGGAGCGGTCCCCCGATCGCGAGTGCCACCACCGCCACGATCACGATGCCAGCCGGGATCGCCACCAACGTTGGGATGCCGAGATACTTTGGCAGTAGGACCGCGCTATAGGCGCCCAACGCAAAAAAACCCGCGTGCCCAAGGCTAATTTGACCCGCAAGCCCGACGAGGAGATTCAACCCTATGGCGACCGTTGCGTTGATAAAGATCTGAATGAAAAGATCGAACCAGAACCGGTTCGGCAGCACGAACGGCATCAGGCACAGCGCGGCGAATAGAATTGCAAGCAGGTATCGGCCGCCGAGCCATTCCGAATGCCTATGCGGACTCGAGGCGGACTCAGACTCGCTCATGCTGGCGCGGACTAAAAATTCCCTGGGGGAAGACAAGCATGATAAGGATGATCAACAGAAACGCGATCGCATCCTTGAAAGTGGAGGACAGATAGCCTGCGGACAGCGCTTCAAGCGTGCCTAGGAGCAATCCGCCCAGCACCGCGCCGGGTGCATTGCCCAGCCCCCCCAAAACAGCGGCCGCAAACCCTTTCAGCGCGAGAAATGTACCCGCTTCAAAGGATGTCGTGGTAATCGGCGTGATAAGAATGCCACCGATCGCGCCGATTGTGGCAGAGAGGCAGAAACTCACAAGGAGATTCAGTCGAACGTTAGTTCCAACAAGAACAGCGGCGAAACGATTGGCGGACATCGCAATAAATGACTTACCCGCAATCGAGAAGCGGAAAAATACAAGAAGCAGTGCCATTATTGCTGCGGCGCCACCCAATACCCAAAGCGCCTGAGTTGTAAGCGTGGCGCCAAGGAAGTGGATGGGCGCCTCGCCGGAGAAGTACGGCAGTTTATGCAGTTGCTTACCAAACACGACTTGAGCAATTCCCTTGATAAAGATAGCTACGCCTATGGTGAGGATAATGATGACCACCCGGTCGTTGGTACGCGCTGGTCTGATCGCAAGTTCGTATACTAGCCCGCCGATGACGCAAGCGACAGCAATCGCGATGATTATGGCTACCGGCAAGGGGATCCCGGTTTCGCAAAGAATCGCCGCAGTCATCCCGCCGATCATGACGAATTCACCCTGCGAGAAATTAATTACGTCGGAACAGCTATAGATCAAGGTGAATCCAAGAGCGACAAGTGCATAGATCGCGCCGGTTGTGAGGCCCGAAAGAACAAATTGAATAATCACTGGATTGTCTCGCGCCCCTATAATCGGCCCGCTCTTTCTTACAGTCCCATCTCTCGAGCAATAATGGTCCGCTGGACCTGGGAGGTACCGCCTCCGATAGTGGCTTGCATGCTATCTCGGAAGAATCGTTCCATGTCGTACTCCGGCATCATGGAGTAGCCTCCCAGGATCTGCATCCCGTCGGCAGCAATCTTCCGATAGACCTCGGATGCAAAGACCTTGGCCATGGAAACCTCTTTGGTACATGGCAACCCCTCTTTCAGCATCCAGGCGGCTCTATAGACCATAAGCCTCGCCGCCTCCACTTGGGTCTGCATATCAGCAAACATGTGTTTCAGCACCTGAAAACTGGAGATGGGCCTATCGAACTGCACCCGCTGCTTTGCGTACTTGAGTGCATCGCTGATCGCGGTTTGCGCTACCCCTACGTAGCCGGCCGCGTTAGCCACCCTCTCCAAATCCAGGTGTTTCATCAGCACCTTAAAGCCACCGTTGACCGGCCCCAGCAGATTTTCCTTCGGGACACGGACATCGCTAAGAAAGATCTCATTCGTGCCGCTGGAGCGCCGCGCCAGGGTGTTCATCCTTCTCATCTCAATGCCGGGCAAGTCGTTCGGCACCAGCAACACGCTTAATCCCTCATGCTTCTTCCCTGCTTTGCTGGTTCTGACGGCCATGAAGATCACCGTATCCTCGAGGTGGGCCAGGGAGGCGAAGGTCTTCTGACCGTTAAGAACGTAATGCTCCCCGTCCAGAACCGCGCTCGTGCTTACCGAGGCAACGTCGGAGCCGGCGCCGGGTTCCGTAATAGATATGGAGAATTTCACTTGGCCCTTGAGGAAACGTGGCAGATAGTACGTTTTCTGCGCTTCACTCCCGTAATGGACTATGTTCATGGCGGTAAACATGCTCATGGCGACACAGCCGGGAATATCCATGCCGTACTTGGCCAGAGCCTCGGTGAAGATGGCATACATAATCGCGTCGGCTCCAGCCCCGCCGTACTGTTCCGGAATCATCAGGCCGATCGCGCCGTTCTCCACCACACTTTCAAAGACTTTTTTCGGAAAAGCCCTTTCCTGATCTACCTGGCGGCAATAATCCCGGCCGATCTTGTGATCCATGAGATCGTTGACGGTCTCCATCCAAATTTTTTGTTCGGTAGTCATTGCAAAATCCATCGCGGTATCCCGGTTGTAGTTGAAGGCTAAAAGATGATGGTTTCCCAGATAAATCCATGCGCGTCGGGATTGCCGACGCATCTCACGTCGTGGATTGTCGCGTTAGTCGATGCGTTCGTGTGGCTAGCATGATTGTCAACAGACCCTGATGCATCATCGGCCCGATTCCCGTCGCGACGGTGAAATCGTATGTCGTGTCGGTGAGCAGGCTCCATCATTGGAAATATTCAGGAGTCTTTCTTCAAAAAAGCGCTGATGCCCTTATCGAAGTGACCGCTTATTCCTCGAAAGGCCTGGGAGGCAAACAGGCCGTATTCCAAGGAACGCTCATAATCCATGCGCAACGAATCGTATGCGATCTTCTTACTCCACTCGAGTACCTCCGCATCAGATGCGGCCATCGCTTGGGCCCATTCCTCGGCCGCATTATTAAGCTCAGCCTGAGGCACCACCTTGTTTATCAGACCCATCGCCACGGCTTCGTTGGCACTGACTCTTTTCCCCGTAAAAATAAGATAGAAAGCGTGTTTGCGTTGCAGTGTGTGCATTAGTGTCGTTGTCGCCATGGCCGGCCAAGTGCCCCGAGTCACCTCGGGCAGACCGAACTCCGCTCTATCGGAAGCCAGGGCAAGATCGCAAGCCCCCAGCATAGTTATGCCCCCTCCCAGACAGAAGCCGTTCACCACGGCCACCACCACTTTGGGGAACGTCCTTATCCCCTCCTGCATCTTAAGGACAGCTTGGTCGAACTCCCGCACTTTGAACGGGTCGTCGGACCTCGCTTTGAATTCGGTCAAATCGTTGCCGGCACAAAAGGCGACATCGCCGGCCGCGGTCAGCATGATCACTTTTACCTCAGGGTCAGTGCTACATCGCTCGAGATGTTCCATCATTTGAGTGGCCACGGCCATGTTGATGGCGTTTCGCTTCTCGGCACGATTAATGGTCAGCCAGGCAGCGCCGTTCTTCTTTTCCAACCGTACAACCGTCTCTTCCTTGTTGCCCATAAGGTGTATCCACTTAGCTCCACATGTGCCCGGAGGCGCTTCAAAAGCGATTCAGCGCGACCTCCGATCAAAACAGGATCATCCGTGAACGCTACGCCGATTCCCCGCCTGATCCATCGCAGACAAAGGTTGCCTCACCCAGTCGAAGCAGTCGCGCTGGCCGCAAGGACTCATCCGCCGACGATGCGGTAGCGCACGGCAACCCAGGCCCGCCAGCCGGAATCCGCTCATCTGCCGCACGCGCCAACATCAAGTGATCACAGGCCCTGTCGCAGGGTCAGGTTTCTTCTTCCAGTTCTCGGGCCGATAAGGTTTTGCCAGCCCCTGGTTGTCCCAGACCACATCCCCGGTCCGGTCATCGATGAGCGTGAATGCATAGGGAGGGCACCAGCCCACGCAGTCACCGCAGCCCGTGCACTTTCCAGCGTGGTCCACCAAGACGGTCCGCTCGGCCCGATTCACCGTAAAGACCTCTTCCACGCAGAAGTCCTGACACTTACCACACAAGGTGCACTTGGCCATGTCAACGAGCGGTATGACATGGCTCGATTGTTCCTGGGGCGGCGGGAAAGGCCGTTCCATGGATATCAGCTCTTGCGTTGCGTCCAGGGACGCCAAGGGGAAGGCCTTGCCCACAAATTCGTCCACAGAACTGTAGCCTTTCCGTTCCATCCAGGCCTCGATACCGTTCACTGTCCGCTTAAAGAACTTGGTCCCGTGCTCCATCGCGGCCGAGGCGATTTGAACCAATGGAGAGCCCAGAAGCATGTACATAATGGCGTCCATGGGTTCATAAATCCCCCCGACCCCCACGATGGGCACAGAAATTTCCCTCCTCATCTCCACCACCCTGGCCAGGCTCCATGGAAGCATGGACCGACCCATCAGATAGCCTCCTGCACCCAGGGTACCGAATGGGAGCTCCGTCTCGATATCGATCATCATGCCGTAGGTGGTGTTATGAGCACATATCAAGTCGGCTCCGGCCTCTTCCCATCTTTTCACGTGATGGAGAAAGGGCCCCAGGGTGATGGAAAGTTTCGGCATGATCGGAATGGAAACCGTTTCCTTCAACCTCTTGATAATGGCCGCCACTGCATCCGGGTCCTCGCCCAAAGTTCTTCCGCTAAGCTGTCCTGTTTGAAACGAGGCATGGGGGCAGGACAGATTCAACTCCAGCATGTCAGCCCCGGCGTCCTGAAATCTTCTTCCCTCCCGGACCCATTCTTCAGGGTCGACACTGCACATGATACTGACGATGAGGGGCACGCCCGCGTCGTGGCAATGCCTCGCCATCGTCGGCATATGTTTTTCCGCGTACACCTCCGGATCCTTTACGTCCACGCTTCCTTTGGATATCCAGTTGCGGTTCAGTCCCAGCCCGAACCGACGAAAATAGAAGTGGTAGGGGCGAGCCTTAGTCCGGAAGGCAGTAGACGTTACGGTCTTGGTGACGATGCCTCCGACGCCGCTCTTTAGGCATCTCACGACGCCTGTGTCGTCGCATACGAGATCCGACGATCCTGGCATGACAGGATTAGGAAAGGTTACTCCTTTGACCGTTACCGAAAGATCCACCTTGGACATACTAAATCCTCATTAAACGCCGGGGGCTAACTCCGGATTGCTCGGGATTCCGAATTTCAGGTGCACTGCGGCACGCTCTGGAGCTCAATTCGGAACCAATCAATGGCAAAGCCCAGCACACTGGAGCTTGTGACACGCGACGGAATCTCGGGAAAATCATTTCGGACTCGCTTCTTTGTGCCTGGCCCTGAGTTTCGCGGTATGCCGTTCATCCAACTTAAGGTTATTTTCCTCCCTCACGACAGCCACCCCGTACTCCTCAGCGGCTGCCTCCGTGGTTATATATCCGCTCTTCACGTCCTTGCGAACCTGCTCCGGATCCCTATCCCATGGATCGCCGTACCCGCCTCCGCCTGGTGTCTCGAGCCGAATGCGATCTCCGGACTTGAGCTGGATCCGGTGACCCTTGGTCAACAGGGGAGGAACGTACTCCTTGCCATCCAGACGAAAGACGAAACGGTTCGTCTTCGCCGATTTCCCTCCCAGGATGCCAAACGGGGGTGTCTTCGCCCTGTCTCCGACAAAGGATGCAGCTGCCTGCCCTTCCAGCAGCTCGAACTCGTAGATCGTGCCGAACCCGCCGCGATGCTTGCCTGCACCGGCAGATCCTTCCCGGAGCGCGAACTCGTGAAACAGGATGGGGAAACGATGCTCGTAGATTTCCACCGGCTGAGTCTTTCCGGTGGACGGTGGCGGGGGCGCAGCGGTCAGTCCGTCGCCAGAGTACGTGCCGCCCGCCCCCCCCGCATGAAACATGAACACCACAAAGTTTCCCTTCGAACTTCCCGTCCCGCCGATTGTCAGGTTGTTGCTGGTGGAATAAGAGGCGCCGTAGGACTTCTCAGGCAGTGCCTGGGCAAAGGCGCCGAAAACCGTGTCAATGATCCGCATGGCCACCTCGTTGTACGCGGCAGTGGCCTGAGGATGCTGGGCACTGATGAAGGTCCCCGGCGGTATGACAAAGCTGATCGGCTTGAAGCAGCCGGCATTGATGGGAACGTCGGCAAACAAATGCTTGATTGCCACGAAGCAACTCGACTTGGTCCCGGCTTCCGCAATATTCAGCGGCCCTCTGGATTGGCCCGAACTGCCTGAAAAATCCAGCAGCAGGTCGCTTCCCTTGACCCGCATCTTCAGCTTTATGGCCAAGGGTCGGTCTTCGATGCCGTCGTTGTCCAATTGATCGTTGAAGGAATACTCACCATCAGGTATCTCCTGAATGTAAGAGCGCATCTGCTGCTCCGCGCGAGCCTTGAACTCCTCGATACAGCCCAGCATCAGCTCGGGGCCATAACGTGTGAAAAGCTCGGTGAGCCGACTCTCCCCCACGTGCAGCGCGTTTATCTGGCTCATCATGTCCCCGTACCCTTCTCGAGGGGTACGGATGTTGATCAATATGATGCTTAATACGTCCTTAACAATTCCGTCACGGCCGTAGATCTTTACCGGCGGTAGCCTGAGCCCCTCCTGAAATACCTCGGTGGCTTGAGTGTCGTAACCGCCCGGCACACTGCTGCCCACATCAACCCAGTGGCCCGTATTGGCCAACCAGGCGAGTAACCTCCCCTGATGGAAGAAAGGCTTGATCAACTTGACGTCCATAAGGTGCGTACCGGCGCAATAGACGTCGTTGACGATGAAGACGTCGCCTGGGGAGACGCTCTTGATGTCGATGCGCCTCAGGAATTCCTGGACCGTGAATTGCATGTTGCCCACGAACATAGGAAGCGAGTCCGGCCCCTGGGCGATCATCTCGCCGGTTTCCCCTTCGTAGATGCCGTTGGCAGAGTCATATCCCTCGGCAATGGAGGTCGAGAAGGCACCGCGTGCCAGACTGGAATCCATTTCCTGAGCTGCCTGTTCGAGAGCCCCCCGTACCACAGCCAGCGTTATTGGGTCTATGCGCATTTAAGCCAGCTCCATCACCAGGTTGTAGTAATCATCGACGAGCACCTTCGTTCCGGGCTCGATTACCGTAGTGGTATCCCTCTGCTCGATAATGGCAGGACCAGTGAAAGAAATGCCAGTAGCCAGGCGGGAGCGTTCCACGATCGGGCAGGAAACGAACTGGCCGCCAAAATAGACAGGTCTCTTCCCCTTGATGGCCGCCTCAAATCCTCCTGCTTTTTCTGGCCCCAGCCCTTTCAAGTCGACCTTTGGTCGAAGGCCCAAGACCGTAGAGCGCAGGTTGACCATTCTGATCGGGACTGCCTCCAAGAGGTCGAAGAACTTCTTCTTATATGCCAAGAAGAACGCCTTGGCCGCGTCGTTCCGGGTGAGGTGAGAGGAGGGCAGAGGAACCCGCAACACATGGGTCTGGCCCTCGTAAGACATGTCCGCCTCGAAGATGGTGTCAATGCGTTCGAAGCCCACGCCAGACTGGGAGATGATCGCCCGGCCACGCTCAACTTGAGAGGAAAAGACCTTGTGAACTTCGCCCATGTCCAGCTCTTCCAGGGGCTGGTTAATGGTCTGCACCAGGTCGTGGCGGAAGTTGGCGAGCAGACAGCCCAGAGCTGAAATGACTCCAGGGTGAAACGGAACCACCGCCTTGCCGATTCCCACTTCCCTCATCAGGGCGCAGGCATGCATGGGACCGGCGCCTCCAAAAGGCACCAGCACGAACTCCCGCGGGTCGTATCCGCGCTCGATGGAAACCTGGCGGATGGTTCCGGCCATCTTGTGGTTGGCTATTTCAATGATCGCATGCGCTGCCTGGAAGAGATCCAGGCCCAGGGGCTTGCCGATCGTGCGCTTCAGGCATTCCTTCGTCGCTTCCAGATCCAGATTCAGAACCGTCTTTGCTCCCACCAGAAGCGGCGATCCAATGCGTCCCAGTATCAGGTTCGCATCGGTGATGGTGGGCTCCTTTCCTCCTCTTCCATAACAGACCGGCCCGGGGTCCGCACCCGCGCTTTCGGGCCCCACCCGCAAGAGGCCGCTCCGGTCAATCCGTGCGATGCTGCCGCCGCCAGCGCCGATGGTCTTAATGTCGATCATCGGAACCTTCACCGGTATCCCGAAGTCGATCCGCTGTTCTGTGGTGTAGATCGGCTTGCCCTGGTCTATCAAAGAGACGTCACAGCTTGTGCCTCCCATATCGCAGGAGATGACACGGTCAAAGCCAGCAGCTTCGGCAATATGGGTCGCTGCCGTGACGCCGGCGGCCGGGCCGGAGAGGAAAGTATTCACCGTGAACTTCTGGGCGGCCTCCACCGACATCATGCCGCCGTTGGACTGAATCACGAGAAGGGTGCCTCGGTAGCCTTTTTCCGTCAGGGCCTGGGAGAGGGAGGCCAGGTACCGGCTGATGACCGGTTGCACGTAGGCGTTTGCAGCCGCGGTCGACGTGCGTTCGAACTCCCGGAATTCCGGCAGGATCTCGGAAGACAGGACGATGTAATCATTCGGCCAGACCCTCTTCAAAGCGGCAAGAGCCTTTCTCTCGTTGTGAGGGTTTAGATAGGAATGGAGAAAGCTGACCACCACGCCCTGGACACCGGACTTCAGCAGGGTTCTGGCCAGAGCCTCCACCTCCGCTTCACTAACTTCCTTCAGCACACTCCCTTGGGCATTGGTCCGTTCATCCGTCTCCAGCCGAAATTCGCGGGAGATAAGCGGTTCAAAAGTTCCGGTAAGCCCATAGGTGAATGGCCGGTCCCGGCGTCGCAGTTCCAGCACGTCCCGGAAGCCCTTGGTGGTTATGAGTCCGCAAACCGCCCCCTTTCTCTCCAGAATGGCGTTCGTAGCCACCGTAGTGCCGTGGATGAGTATGCCCAGATCGGGTATATCCGCGCCGATCTCTTCCAGGCCGTTGATAAGCCCTACCGACTGATTCGAAGGAGTGGAAAACACCTTGCCCACTCTGAGTTTCCGGCTTTTTTCATCCAGAAAAACGAGATCGGTGAACGTACCGCCAATATCCGAACCTACGATCTTCATTTCATACGGCCTTTTTCTGTTTGAGAGCGATTACTTGAGCTTCACCGTAATTCAATTCCTTGAGCACCTCCTCGGTATGTTGCCCCAGCATGGGTGGTGGCCTGTTAATGCCCCCTGGGGTCTCCGAAAGCTTGATCGGAATCCCTACCAAACTGATTTTCCCCAACTTGGGATGCGCGATCTGGATGAGCATCTCGCGGAACAAGGCCTGGGGGTCCCGGAAGACTTGGCCAATATCATTGATGGGGGCGTAAGGAACGCCGGCAGCCTCGAGCAAGCGAGAAGCCTCGGCCATATCAAATCCGGCCAAGGCGCGGCTAAGGAGCTCGGAAAGATCAACCCGGTTAGTGCTCCTGTCCTGAGCCGTCCTGAAGCGAGGGTCGTCGACAAGCTCCGTGAGGCTCAGAGCCTCGCATAACTTGATCCAGAACTTCTGGTTCAATGCCCCCACCATGAGGGCTCCATCCCTGACATTGAACGACTGGTAAGGCACGGCGGAAGGGTGAGCCGTTCCCAGCTTTTGCGGCATCACCCCGCTACTTAGATAGTTTTGGGCGTGGTAGGTAAGCAGACTGATGAGACTCTCGAAGAGAGAGGTATCGACAATTTGACCTCTTCCAGTGATCTCTCTGGCTTTGAGCGCTGCCAGAATACCGATTGCTCCCAGAAGACCACTTGATAGGTCAACCAGCGATACTCCGGCCCTTACCGAAGAGCGCCCTGGTTCTCCGGTGATGCTCATCAGCCCGCCATGGGCCTGAACAATGGCATCGTAGCCGGGTTTGTTTCGGTATGGCCCGGTACGTCCATATCCGGAAATACCGCAGTACACCATTCTGGGATTTACCTTATGAATGGCATCAAAGCCCAGGCCCAGACGTTCCATGGTGCCGGGCCGGAAGTTTTCCACCAGAACGTCCCGGCTTGCGACCAATTGAAAAAAAACTTCCTTTCCTTGCTCCGTTTTCAAATCTAACGTCATGCTTCTCTTGTTCCGGTTCACGCTCAGGAACGCGCACGACTCACCGCCCACAAAGGGAGGCCACATCCGGATTTCATCCCCCTTCTCTGGCTCTTCGACCTTAAGTACGTCGGCGCCCAAGTCTCCCAAGACCATGGTGCAAAAAGGGCCGGAAAGGACCCGGCTCAAATCCAGCACTTTCAGATCCTGCAAAGGCATAACCATGCATCTCACCTTCTTTCGCGGAAAGCACCGTCAGTCGCTACCCGGCCGGCGCCCCAACATGGTCCAGGTTCACCCACACGAGTTCACGAAGATCCCTGAAACAGGGATCACATCGGCAGCAACTTGCTAACCAGTTACTTGGCCATCATGAACCGCCCATTGCGGATCTCAATCATGCTCAGCGACGAGTAGCTCACGCCGTTGTGATCCTGTGCGCTCATGTTGTAAACCCCGCTGGTGCCAACGAGATTTCGGGTCTGTTCAATGGCATCACGAATACGTGTCTTATCGTTGGTGTTTGCCCGCTTGAGCGAGTCAAATACGATCGCCAGAGCATCGTAGGTATAGCCACCGAACAGCGAGGCCGGAATCTTCCATCGATCGGTGTATTCCTTTACGTACGCCATTAGCACCGGCTTGACAGGATCACTATCAGGAAGCTGATCGGCAACCACCAAACTCGAGCCCGCGAATCTGATTCCATTCGCAGCGGCTCCCGCAAGCTTCAGGAAATCGTCCGAAGCGACGCCACTGCTCTGGTACAGAGGCGACTTGATCCCGAGTTGCGCAAAGTTGCGCGTCACGATTGCACCGGTCTGACCGAATCCAGTATTGAGAATTGCTTGAATGCCGGGCATACGACTGATTTTGGTCAGCTGCGCAGTCATGTCGGTGTCGCGCGGCCCATAGGATTCCTCGGCAACCCACTCGATGCCGAACTTCGCCTTTTGGGCACGGCACTCCTTCTCCATGCTCTGACCGTAGCCGTCAGTGCTCGAAAGCATCCCGATCTTCCGGATGCCGCGCTGCTGCATTTCAGCATAGATGCGCTGGCACACCATCCTATCGGTTAGCGGTGTCTTGAACACCCATTTCCTAACCGGTTCGGTGATCCCAATCGCGCTAGCCAATGAAATATAGGGCACCCGCGATTCTTCGATGATCGAGCTCACGGCAAGACTCGCACCCGACAGGCTTCCACCGACGATGACGTCCACCTTGTCTTCGTCGATCAGGCGGGCTACGAGCGTACGCGACTTATTCGCGTCGCCTCCATCGTCGTAAATCACGAGCTCAATTTTTCTCCCGGCCACACCTCCGGCCGCATTCGCCTTCTCGACGTATTGCCGCAGCGTCTTTTCCTCAGGATCGCCCAGAAACGCGGCGGGGCCGGTGAGCGACAGGAAAGAGCCAATCTTGTACGTTCGTGATTGAGCGAGCGCGTGAATCGAGTATGCGCATAGCAAAGACAGCAGGGAAACCAGCATCAAGCGTTGCAGCCAATTTATCGCCATATGACCTCCAGTGGGCAGTGTCTGGTTAAGAGCGGAACGAGTTCAGGTGGCTATGGATTTCGCGGGAACCCAGGTCGGCCGATACGAGGCATCAGTGGCTGACGCAAGGGCGTTCGTTCGAATAAGGTCAGGCTCAGGACTTAGTAGGACTCTCATAGAGTGAGGTGCCCAGGTAAACCACTTCTCGACGCTGGCAACCAGCACGTCGCATCGCCACCGCGATCCAGATCTGGGTCTTGACCGCATTCGCGGAAGTACCGAATAAAGATTGGAACGCCCGCCGTCTCGATACCCTTCGATCCGCCTTCGAGCAGCTCCGAGCCGAACAGAGCGGGGTACCAGTGGTTATTCAGCCCCAACGTTGCGCGCATGCACGGCCCTTTTCGGTTGCGCCATCGCTCTCATTTGAGCACATTGCATAATATACATAGGCGATACTCAATATGCAATTAGGCAAACTTTATCGTGTTGCGAGTTCGTGCCGTGTTGCGATTTCGTGATCTGTCCGGTTGACTTTCGGCTTGACGTTCTGGGACAGCGCGCTTCGGACGCACATGAGAGATGACTCCGAGCCTGAGTTAGACTTTAACCCACCGGCGGAACGCAGTGCCTCGGACAGAAGATTCGCCAAGAGCAAAACGCACGAGAGCGGAATCATTCTCGATGTGATCAGGGCGCTGCCGTCTGAAATCGCCATCCTCATCATCGAGCACGACATGGACATAGTGTTTCGATTCGCCAACCGCATTACGGTGCTCGGGAGTGGGGCAATTCTGGTTGAAGGCACCCCCGCTGAAATCGCCCGCAACCAGCAAGTGCGGGAAGTCTATTTGGGCGAGACCGTCCATTGCTGAAGCATAGAAACTCGAGTCTGTTACTGCCAATTACGGCGAGACCGTCGTGTTGAACGGCGTATCGATTGCGCTGCCCGAGAGCGGGACCGTCGCTCTGCTCGGCCGCAACGGGGTCGGTAAGTCGACGCTCCTCCCTCTCTGCCAATATACGTGAGACACCGACCTTCCTTTAAATTAGTGTAGAGGGCGGTGGAGACGATCATGGAACGGAACGACAGAATGGAAGAGCTACAGGCGGTGGGCGCGGGAGAAACGCAGGGAGCCCGTAGGGCGAGCGGAGTTTCTCCCGCGCGCGGCGGCAGCGAGGGGCGGGGGCGTGCCCCGGACCCGGAAGTGCCGGCAAAGGCCAAGCGGCGCATCCTGCGCGAGGCCGCGGCGGCGAGGGAAGCGGGCGAGATCGGGGCGTTGCTCAGGCGCGAGGGACTGTACGCCTCGAACCTGATCACCTGGCGGCGCCAGAGCGAGCGCGGCGAGTTGGCCGGGCTTTCGCCGAAACGGCGCGGGCGCAAAGAGAAGGCGGCCAATCCGCTGGCCAAGCGGGTGATGGAGCTGGAACGCGACAAGCGGCGCCTGGAGCGCAAGCTCGAGCAGGCCGAGCTGCTGCTGGACATCCAAAAAAAAGCTTCGCGGCTGCTGGAGATCCCGCTGCGGAACTTCGAGGACGAAGACGGGAGCGCCTGATGCAGGCGGTCGAAGAACTGTCCAGGGCAAGCGGGACGCTGGCCGCGTGCCGGGCGCTTGGGGTGGTGCGGGCAACGCTGTACCGGCATCGAAGGGGCACGCATGCTGCGCTGATCGAGCAGCCCGCCGAGCGCAGGCACCCGCGTGCCCTGGCCCTCCAGGAGGAACAAGCCGTGCTCGCGGAACTGCATAGCGAGCGTTTCGTCGACCAGGCGCCCGCCGCGGTGTACGCGGCGCTGCTCGACGAGGGGCGCTACTTGTGCTCGGAGCGCACCAAGTACCGACTGCTGGCCGAAGCGGGAGAGGTTCGCGAGCGGCGCGACCAGTTGCGCCATCTCGCGTATGCCAAGCCCGAGCTGCTCGCGACGCGCGCCAATGAGGTCTGGTCCTCGGATACCACGAAGCTGCTCGGGCCGGCGAAGTGGACCTACTTTTACCTGCACGTGCTCTTGGACATCTTCAGCCGCTACGTGGTGGGCTGGATGGTGGCGCACCGGGAATCGGCCAGCCTTGCCAAGAAGCTGATTCAGGAGATCTCCAACAAACAGGCGATTCGCCCCGGGCAACTCACCGTGCACGCCGACCGCGGCAGCTCGATGACCTCCAAACCAGTGGCGCTGATGCTCGCCGACCTCAGGGTCAACATGACGCATTCCCGGCCCCACGTGAGCAATGACAACCCGTTCTCGGAGGCGCAGTTCAAGACCCTCAAGTACCGGCCCGAGTTCCCGGAGCGATTTGGCAGCCTCGAGGATGCACGGGCCTTCTGCGTCGGGTTCTTCGACTGGTACAACAACGAGCACTACCACTCAGGCTTGGCGCTGCTCACGCCAGCGACGGTACACTACGGCGAAATCGCGACCGTCCTGGCTCGTCGCCGCGCAATCCTCGCGGCGGCGTATGCGCGGCATCCGGAGCGCTTCGTGCATCGGGCGCCTCAACCCGCCGAACCGCCGAATGCGGTCTGAATCAATCCGCCGAAACCGAGCGACGCAAACGGAAATCTACAGTAATTACCCAATGGCCAGTGTCTCGAAACTATTGACAGGCTCCGCAGCGCTGGAATCCGAAACGGTATCTGGATCAGCTTCTCCAAATAGTTCCTTGCGTAGTCGCGTGGACCCGTGGTCTCCGGCAGGTCGGGGAAATGCTTCCGCACCGCATACTCGATCATGGCCTCATCCGCGGCCACGACGAACGCCGTGCGCGCCGTGAAGACAAATAGCCGTATGGCTTCGAGTGTTTCGATCGCAGTGTCCGGCAAACACCGATCAAGGTCATCGATCAGCACAACGAGTTGCTCGACGCCGGCGTCCTTCAGCAGCTTGTCGAATGCCTTGCGAAACACCTCAACTTCCTCGGGCACGTTCTTGGTTTCGGAAGGCTTCAATATCGCCTTCACACCGTCGATCGCAGAGGACAGGTTTTCCTTGGACGCGAGTTGGCCGGGGTTTGCGAGTACTCCTTGTAGTGTTGTCACGATGGCGCCTATTTGCTCCGGCGTCGGTATTCCCGTGAATGCAGTTAACGCGAGTCCGCCCGCATTCTTCGCGACCTTCAGCCAGTCGATGCGAGCGAAGACATCCTTAACCGCGCCGGCGGCTTTCGTCAGTGCCGGCCGCTTCTCGACAAGACCCGTGACTATGCCTTCGATCAGCGCGATCTTGGCATCCTCGAAGCCCTGAAAGCGCCAACCATTGAACTTGAGGCAGAGAACTTCGTCTTGCCCGGAAAGTCCGCCGTCGATCATCTCCAGAACACTGGATTTTCCCGCACCCCAATCGCCATGCACGCCGATGGTGACGGGTCGATCAGGACGCTCACGTAGCAGGCCGATGATCGTGGTGGCGATCGCCTCGTTGTTCAGAAGATCGAGCTTGGTTTCGTGGTCTGTCAAGATCATCGGACTCTCCCTTCCCCGCATACATGTTTCGGCAAAGCCAATAACACCGAGCGGATAGCAGCAAAGAGTGCATCACGCGGGCCTCGAACCCTCAAAGGCATCGTCATCTCGATCTGCACGCCGACTCCCCGTCGGCCACGATTGCAGATGTTCATTGGATCGGTGGCAGGGAATGGGTGATCTACCAACAGCGCTTGGACCCCGAGCGCAGCTATCGACTGGGCCACAATCGCCTTCAGCCCCCCATCGAGCCCACCGACAAGCGCTTGTTGCGCTTCACCGCCGCAACCATGAATTGCGATGATATGATCGCAGTTGGACAGCAGCGCCAAGCATCGCGGCTCGTCAAACCGATGACTTGCCAGATGGAGCGCCGAATAGTTCTGGGAACGGCGGATGCCCTCGAACACATAGAGATTGAGATCGTCGCCGGCTATTGCACGCGCGATTTCGGACGTGCACCTCTCGATGCCGCCACCATGCGGTGCGATTACTGCTATCAACGACTGCGCGTTCGCGCGCACGTGGACCTTGTAGTCTGTACCCTCGATTTGTGCGTCGGCCAGATCGGCATAGCCTCTGTAGTCGGCAGCGGGACTGTTCATTACGTCGCGACACTCCGCGCCAAACGGTTCGCAGCCAGAATGTTCACCACGTTGTCCGCACTCTCCGAAGGAGCCGACGCCAGCAGAGTTTGTAGAAGACCGGGGCGGACTCGCATCTCGCGCGCGACAGCCGATTGCGGTACGCCAAAGTGCTCTTTCATCACCTTCAAGCTCTCGGCGATGACCTCTGGCTCTTCATTTGCAATCAAATGATCCTCCGACTCTTGCACCGCTTCGCCATGACGATTGAGTCCGATGTACCCCGCCCTCGCCTGGTCATCCGAAAACATACCAAGCTGCCGACCGCGAAAAATGACCGCCGCCTTTGACACGCCCCAACGCAATTTCAGTTCGGACAGACCCGGCCAGTTGAGACGCGTGCCACGTATCGCCAGTCTGCATTCGGTGGCGAACGTGCTTCGCGGCATCAGGAACGCGCTGGCGAAACGATTAGCCTGCGTCTCGGTTACCCGGTCGCCGGTCAAGACGCCGATGTGCAGCGAAAAATGCCCCAGCTCGTGAGCAATGCCAAAGCGCTCACGACACGCCGAACGACCAGAACTGTTCAATGCGATCAAGGGCCGCTTTGTCGCGAACGACACGGCGTCGATTTCGGTTGCTAAGCCATGCACTTTTATCACCACGGCGCCTGCGTTCTCAGCAATGCGCGTGACATTGCTCAGCGGACCCAGACCGAGGCCGAAGAGTGAACGGAATTTCTCGGCCGCGCGCTCGATTGTCTCGGGGGACTCCGGATCGGCCTCGCTGACCTGGTAGTTCGGCAACTCCACGTGCTCATCCAACACACCCACCAAGCGTTTGAGCATTTCGCCTCTAGCACGCGCGACCTGGCGCAACACCACCTTGGTCGTCAGCTGCCGGCGAAAGTGGCATTGCTCATCGGCAATCGGATTGGGGTCGAGGTGATAGAAAAACTCCGGCAAAACGTTCAGTGCTTCGGCGAGCGAATTCTCAAGCTGAGCGGCAGCCGTTTCGGCGCCTGTTTCCACGCGACTGAGGAACTGCTTCGACACGCCGACCCGCACTCCCAACTCTGAAAGTGACAGGTCGTGGAAGAGGCGAATCAGTCGAAGGTTGGGTCCAATGAAGTCGCTCATCGCACTGCTTCGGAGGCGGCATCACCTTCGTCGCGCCGCTTCGGCGCCACCTGTGGCTTCGCCACGTCGACGGCTTGAGGCAGGGTCTGCTGGCCTTCCACCCGCAAGACACGCACGGCATTTGATACCCAACGGCATGCGATATCGCCGCTAGGCGTAAAACCGAGAAACTCGACCCGAGGGTCGGAAGCGCCGTCTTGGCCCCGATCGATGATGAAGCAGAAGCGGGCCGGTTCGCTATCGGCGGCGAACTCCAGGAAGTTCATCTGGAAGCGATTGGCCGTCAGGACGGCATCTTTCGACGGGTTCAACGGATCGTCGTTACTGAACCGGCAAGGCACCCCGCCAATGGTGAAAACGAGGTCGTTGTTGCTGTTCAGCAAGCCGAGCCAGGCGTGCCGCTCAGACAGTGCTTCCGCAATGATCCGGTTTCTCTGTCGCCCGAAGGTGGTGCAGCCGCGGGTGTAGCCGTTATCAGTCGGGCGGGACAGATCATCTTCAGTCGCATAAAGCTCGTCCAACAACCATTGCGACACAAACTCTAATCGATCAGAGGAAAGCTCGGGATTGAAAGTGATGGGAGGTTGCGGGGTCATTTTGTGCGCTTTTTGAAATTCGTCAATCAAAGTTTGGTGCAATATTGGAGATTCGTCAATCTTTTTCGCCAATGTCGAGGCCGTAAGACGGTTTGTTTGACTCTGCTCTCGGGATATTCAGGACTTGAAAAGTGTCAGAAAATGGTTTATATTTCTACCAATCCGGAGATATCACCATGCAGACCCTCGCCAAACAAGTCCTAGAGCACGCCGCCGGGTTGCCAGAGGGCACGCCTTTGGTTGCCAAAGAACTGTTGCACCTGGGCAGCCGGGCAGCCGTGGATCAAGTGCTCTCCCGCCTTATGCAGCGTGGCACTCTGATTCGGGCTGGTCGTGGCATCTATGTCCG
>Ga0082335_1004058_pt1 | contig 22831 bp, 21 predicted proteins | sample Subgrocontami58m_FD_72375 | JGI IMG/M metagenome (GOLD analysis project Ga0082335, IMG submission 72375) | Subsurface groundwater microbial communities from S. Glens Falls, New York, USA - GMW37 contaminated, 5.8 m (SPADES assembly) (version 2) ...
CTGTCCCGAAGGGGGCCGCGTTCTGGAGCCGGTTTCTTCGTCCCCAGTTCGTGCTCTAGAGCCGTTTTCACGAGCGTGTAGTGTCCGCCTTTAGGCGGACCGCCGCAGGCCGGCTGAAGCCGGCCACTACGTGGTGGTGAAAACGGCTCCAGACCGGTCGAGGGGAGGCAGCCATGCTCCGACACCGTGTATGGGCGTTCGTCGCGGCGAGCATCGTCGTCGCGCTGGTCGCTGCGCCGAGGGCCCTGAGCGCCCAAACCGTCCCATCGCCCACGCCGGCGCCGGACCTGTCGGACCCCTTCTTCGACGACAGCGTCCTGCACGACATCTACCTGACCATCAACTCGCGGGACTGGGAGTCGCTGAAGGTCAACTACCTCGACAACTCGTACTACCCGAGCGATTTCAGGTGGCGCGATCAGGTGGTCCGCAACATCGGGATCCGCTCGCGCGGGACCGGCAGCCGGAGCGGCGTCAAGCCGGGGTTGCGGCTCGACTTCAATCGCTACACGTCGGGCCAGCAGTTCCTCGGGCTGAAGTCGTTCAACCTCAGGAACAACACCCAGGACCCGTCCAACATGCGCGAGCGCGTCAGCATGTTGTTCTTCCGGCGCATGGGGCTCGTGGCCGTACGCGAAGCCCACACGCGCCTCTTCATCAACAACTCGTACGCCGGCCTCTACTCCATCGTCGAGTCGGTTGACAAGACGTTCCTGAAGAAGAACCTGGGCGAGGACAACGGCAATCTGTACGAGTACAAGTTCGACAACTCAGCGCCGATTCCGTACAACTTCGGCTACCCCGGTGCGGATCCGGCGCTGTACACGCCGCTCCCGTTCAAACCCGAGACGAACGAAAACGATCCGCGGGGCGACATCCTGGAACGGTTGTTCTGGACGATTAACGCCGCGGGCGACGCCGTCTGGAAGACGTCGATGGCGGAGTTCCTCGACCTCTCCCAGTTCATCCGGCACCTCGCGGTCGAGAACTTCCTCGCCGAAGAGGACGGCATCACCGGCGACTACGGACCCAACAACTTCTACTTCTACCGGTTCGAGAACAAGAACCTGTTCATGTTCCTGCCCTGGGACAAGAGCAATACCTTCTGGGACGCACCCAGCTCCACCTATTTGGTGTTCCGCAACATCGATGACGGCGTCGAGAGCCAGCGCAACCGGCTCGTCGTCCGCGCGCTGCAGGACCTGCAATTGCGCGAGCTGTATCTCACTGCCCTGCTCGAATGCGCCGATTCCGCGGCGGCCCCTCCCGTCACGACGACGACGCCGACCCAGACGGCCGCGTCGCAGGCGGGCTGGATGGAGACGGAAATCGCCAGGGAGTACGAGCAGGTCAGGCAGGCCGTGGCGTTGGACACGACCAGGATCAGCTCGAACAGCGATTTCGAGACAGCCGTCGCGGACATGACGATCTTCGCGCGTCAGAGAAGCGATGCCGTCCGGGCGCAGGTGGCGGCGGACCGCGCCAAGCGCGCCGCGCTGCGGTAGCTCAGGGTCGCGTTTTCGGCGCTTTTCGCTTCGCGGCCCGGCGCAAGTGGGCCGCCGTGTCCGCGGAGAGTCGGCGGCGCGAGGCGCCGCTGGTCGCGCCCATCATGCGGTCGCAGCTGAACCCCACGAAACCATCCCTCGCGGCGGTCGCGCGTGCCTCGGCGGGAAGCACGAAGCGGCGGTCGCTTGCCCTGGGGACGAACCGGAAGAGATTCGTGAGCCAGCCAGCTTTCAACCCGGCCGCCCGGCCGAACGCCACGGCCGTGTCCACGTAGGGCGCAGCGACGACGGTGCGGCCCTCGGCGAGCGCCGGGCGGATCTGCCACCGCAGGCGGAACGCGAGGTCCGCGGCATAGAGCAACAGCAGCGTGCGCGCGGAGGGCGCGCCGGCCGCCTCGTCGGCCACCGCCAGGTCCTGGAACACGCCCGACGCATCCCAGCGGCTGATGCCGCCGCGTGAGGGCGAGCCGAGCGCCGCGCGTGCCGCGGCCAGCAGGGCAGCGGCGTCGACCCCGTCGACCGAAATCAGCACGGGCTTCGCGCGGCTCACCGGCGCCCTCCCTGAAGGGCGAGCCACTCGGCCACCGCGTCCGCGTTCCATTCCGACCACGGGCGTCGCTGGCCCTCGAGAAACAGCTGGCGGATCTGCCGGTGCTGGTCGCCGATCGACTGCTCGGCGTCCACGGTGATGAAGTTGAAGATCAGTGCCAGCGACTCGTACTCGCGAATCACGCGCCCGATGAACCGCTGATAGCTCTCGACCGGATCCGGCACGTCGGTGACGTCCTGGCCCGCCTCGTAGTAACTCGGCATGCGCGTCGCCGTGACGCGCTTGCCGGACGTGATCGGTGACACCGCGAAATAGAACACCAGGTCGGGCCAGAGCAGCGGCTCGTAGAGCTTGAGCACCCAGTCGAGATCGAGCCCGCGCGCGACGTCGCGCGCGAGCCCCGTGAACAGGAAGCGGTCGGCGATCACGAGCTTGCCGTCCCACAACGCCGGCAGGATGACCTCCTCGACCCGGTGCCGGAAGTCCGCGCCGTGCAGCAGCGAGAATTCTTCGGGGCTCAGCGCGCGCACGGTCTTCCGGCTCTTGATGATCGGCTTGATGAGATCCGACGAGTTCCACTTCGTCGTGACGACGTCGTAACCTTCGGATTTCAGCCAGGTCTTGAACAGCTTGCGCTGCGTGGTCTTGCCCGATCCGTCCGGCCCTTCAAACGCGACGAGGAGGCCGCGCCGGCGCGAGGGGTCGGTGAAGTGCGCGCGCGCGGACCGCCGGGCGATTCTCAGAGAAGAGGGAGGGCGCGGCATCATAGTGTGGGGTGAGCGCGGCACATGATACCCCAGCCGCCGCCGAGTCGTGCAGGCCCTCGGGCCTGCCGTGGCCCGGGACGATCAACGCAGAGCCCGCAGAGTCCGCGGAGGGATTCTGGCCACGAACACACCGAAACACGAAGAAGATCCGATGTAGCGCAGGCCTTCAGGCCTACCGGTAGCGCAGGCCTTCAGGCCTGCCAGTAGCGCAGGCCTTCAGGCCTGCCAATCAGTAGCACCGCTTCGGGAGGTCGACAATCACCTTCCGCCGCACGAGCTCTGCCCGTTCGCCGGAAACCTGGCCCGTCGCGATCGACGCGATGGTCGAGCGGTCGAGCGGTCGAGCGTGAGCTGCCTCAGGATGTTCGGCGATCGCTTCGGTGCAGCGCGTTGAACGTGATGTGCACCGGTCAGATCCGGGCTCGTGCCTCGCGAAACACCTCAGCTGCGGGCATTCTCTTGAGCCGCGAGTGACACCCGACGCCGGCCGCTGATCGATGCATTCCGTCGTCTTCGTGATCGTCGTGTGTTCACAATTCCTATCGGCCCAACGATCGGTGCTCAGCCGCGAGCCGGCCTTGCGCGCTTCGATCTTGGCCGGCGCGCCTTCCGGCTCGTCGGCTGCAGCGCCTTGCTAGACTGCCGTGGCTGGTTCGGCAACTCGTCACCTGGCATCGGCGGAACGTTCGGCACTCGAGCCAGGATCCGGTCGAACTGTGTGCGGCTGCCGCGGCGCCCCCGAGCTTCCAGATATTCAACCGTTAGCAGGGCGGCGGCTTTTTCGGCAACGGCGGTCGCGATGAATTGATTGATCGACACCTCGTCGCGCTCGGACAGTTCCCGAATCTTGTGGTGCAGTGATGCCGGGAGGCGAAGACTGAGCGTACTCATAAGCTTTTCCACATTCTTGCGAGAAACGCCGACGGTGTCAGCACCTGCGGCTTGAACTTCTTCGCGCCGACGAAGTCACGCACATTGTGCGTGATGATGGCCTCACAATTGGCTGCGACCGCAAGTTCCAGCACGAACTCATCCTGCGGATCGGGCAAACTCGGCCGCCAGAGAAAATGGATTTGCTGACGGTGGCCCACGCCACACAAGAAGTCCACATACTGCGTGCGCTGGGTGCGCCGGTTCCTGACGAGCCGAGACACATGAGCGTAGTGAACGTGACGAATGGGCCGGCGGAACTCCGTCACCGGTGGGCTTGGAGAGATTCCACTTGAACGCAGAGACCGCGGAGCCCGCAGAGAAGAAATGCCCAAGGATTTCTCCGTCAGTAGTACCGCTTCGGGAGGTCGACAATCACCTTCCGCCGCACGAGCTCTGCCAGCTCGCCGGAAACCTGGCCCGTCGCGATCGACGCGATGGCCGAGCGGTCGAGCGTGAGCTCCTCGGGCAGGTACCTGCGGATGGCGCCGTACTCCTGCTCGTAGTCCTCTGATGGAAAGCCGAGGTGAAGCCGCACGCGTTCGCCGTCCGCGGTGACGGTGTAGAGCGGGTTGATGCGGAGCTCGCCGCCGGCAGAGGTCGCCTGCGGCAGCGGATGCCGTGTGAAGACGCGGGCGTCGCGGGTGGCGATGATGGTGAGCGCCGGGTTGGCGTCCAGCGTCTCCGGTGGATCGCGCCGCGAGAGATCGAGCGGCCCGCCGCCCACCACGTCGTCGAAAAGGCCCGCTTCGCCGAAGATTCGCGGCTCGATGGTCTCGAAGAGCTCGGCGTAGCCTTCGTGCGACAGGGGCTGGCCGTGCGAGGGGCTCCACGTCCGCTCGTTGTGCGTGTGGCCGATGAGGACCGCCCCCGGCGCCGCGCCCCTCCGGCGGTCGTCGACGAGCCGCTCCATCTCGCCGGCGAACTGGCGTTTGGTCCAGATGTACATGAACGCGTCGGTGCACATGGCGAAGCCGAACGCGCCACGCGCGAATGGCATCGGCGCGTTGCCGTCGCAGCAGACCGGCTCGCAGCCGGGCGCGGTGAACCGGCGCGCCAGCCACACCTTCGCGAAATAGAGGTCGGCGAGCACCGGCGGCGGCGACGACAGGCCGAGGAGCGAGCGCGTCACGTGTCCCGATCCGCCGCAGATGTCGATCGCGCGCCGCGTGCCGCCGAGCACCGTGGCGGCGACCGCGCGGACGACCGCCTGCGCGACGAGGTAGGTCGGGTCGGAGAAGCGGTACAGAAAATACCCGCCCTCGAAATTGGGCCCGAGCGCCTCGACGGTCTCCCGATAGGTCGCGGTGCCGGAGGACGCGACCGCCTCGAACGCTTCGGCCTGCGTGTCGTCGTCGAGGCCGAACATCGTGCGCCGTGCCAGGTCGGCGCGGCCGGCCTGGACCTGATCGCGCGCGGTGGTGGCCGCGGCCTGGAGGTGCAGGACCGGGATGCCGTCCACGACCGGAAAGATGCAGCAGTGACAGCCGAGAACGCCGTCCTGGATCGCGTCCCCCGCCCGGCGGTGGTAGAGCGAGTCGACGAGCGACAGCCGTCCGCCGCAATAGGGACAGCGAAGCAGCTCGAGCGTGTCAATGCGCATGTTGGGTTTCGGCGAGATGTTCGAGCATCGGGTCGCCGGCGGCGTCGAGCGGCGCGCGGCGGAACTGTTCGACGCCGAGCCAGCGTCGTGCCTCGTCGTCGTTGATCCACGCCATGGGATTGCCCGGGCCCATCTGGGTTCGATGACACCGGAGCGCGGCCAGCTTGCGCGGCACCCAGGCGCGCACGTCGATGACGAAGGTCGGCGGCCTTGCCCCGAAGCCGAACGCGTCGGGCTCGATGCCCCAGAAGCTCGAATCGGGCGCCACGCCGCCCTTGGCGTGCGCGGCCACCGCCACCTCGCGCATGACGCCGTTCTGCAAGGTGACGTAGTACAGCGGCGGCGCGTCTGGCCCGAGCGAGCGCACGGCCGTGTAGGTGCGCTCGTGGACCCCGACGTGATCGAGATGCCAGTAGAGGCCGTCCTCGGCGAAGGTGATCACCGCGTCGGGCCGATAGCGTTCGATCGCCGCGACGATCTCCGCGTGCAGCTCCGGCACGTCGGCCCAGCGCAGGGCGCCGTCGGGGTGATTCAGCACGATGACCTCGGCGACGCCGAGCACGGCGGCGGCGTCGCCGAGCTCGCGCGTGCGCACGTCGCCCAGGTCGCCGTCGGGCACGAGCGCGGGATCGCTGATCGAGCCGGCCTCGCCGCGGGAGGCGCACAGCACGATCACGCGGGCGCCGGCGTCGGCCAGGCGCGCCAGCGTTCCGCCGCACGCCAGCGACTCGTCGTCGGGATGCGCGAAGATTCCGAGGACCGTGCGGCCTGCCAGGGGGCGTGCGGGCTCAGCCACGATGCGCCTCCACGATCCGACGGTAGACGGCGACGTATTCATCGACCATGCGTCCGGCGCCGAAGCGCGCAACGGCGCGCTCGCGCACGCACCGGCGATCGAGGTCGAAGACGCGCGGCAGCTCGTTGACCATCTGCTCGAGGTCCTCGAAGATCATGCCGGTGACGCCTTCGTCCACGACCTCCCGTACGGCGCCGCGATCGAGGGCGACGACCGGCGTGCCGCACGCCATCGCCTCGGCCAGCACGAGGCCGAACGGTTCGCCCGCCTGAATCGGATAGAGCAGCGCGCGCGCGCCGCCGTACAGCCTCACCTTCGCGTCGAAGTCCGCCTCGCCGTAATAGACCACGTGTCTGCCGTCCACATGCGGTGCGACTGTCTCGCGATAATACTGGTCCTCCGCCGCCGCCAGGATCAGGCGCATGCCGACGCGCCTGGCGATCTCAATCGCCTGCAGCACGCCCTTGCCCGCGGTAAAGCGGCCGAGAAACAGCAGATAGTCTTCCGGCTCCTCGCGGAAGACGAACCGATCCGTGTCGATGCCGTGCAGCACCGTCTCGACGACGTTGAGTCCGGCCAGCAGGCTTCGCTGCTCCTTGGAGATCGCGACAAACGGCGCTTCGGGATATCGCAACCACAGCGTGATCTCCGCCGCACTCGGCGAGTGGTGCAGCGTCTGAACGATCGGCGCCCGCGAGAGCCGCGTGAAGGCGAGCGACATGGGGTAGTACATCGCCTCGTAGTGGATGATGTCGAACTCGGAGGCGCGCTCCACGGCGGCCGCCAGGTTCAGCATCTCGTACAGCTCCCACGGCCACATGTGCTCGTCGTGCCAGTAGCCGTGCGGGTAGATCGCGCTCAGCGTGGCCGAGGTCTTCGAGTCGGCCGTCGCGAACAGGGTAACGTCGTGGCCGCGGGCGACGAGCCCTTCGGTCAGCAGCGACGTCATCGTTTCCACCGATCCCGACTTGAGGGGCGGAATCGCGGTCGCGACCGGCGCGATATGCGCGATTCTCATCCGACGGCGACCTCCAGCAGCTTCGGCAGGACGACCCGTGCGTCGAAGTGCGCGCGCGCGATCTCGCCCGCCCGGCGCGTGTGACGATCGTAATCGCTGTTGATGCGGTCGACGCCCGCAACCGCCTCGTCCATGTTCGTGAAGGCGAGCAGCCCGTCACCCGACGGCAGATGCGCCGTCCAGCCCGTATCCTGGACGAGCGCCGGACGGCCGGAGGCCAGGTAACATTCGGTCCGGTCGCTGAACCAGCCCGACCGGCTGGCGACGTAGGTGTGTTTGGCGACGCCGAATTCCGCTTTCGAGCCGTGGATGAAGTCGCGGTATCCCCACGGCGTGCGCGACACCGCCATCGCGTCGACGGTGTCCCAGCCGTGCTGACGCAGCAGCTGCTGCGGTCCGTTGATCGCGAGCTCGAAGGGCTGCCCCGTCCGCGATGGCAGCTCGATGAACTTCACGAACTCCTGGTCCTTGTTCCCGCCGACGTCCGCGAAGCTCTCGATCTGCCAGGTCATCACGGTCGTGAAGCGATCGCGCGGCGCGACGTCGGTCCGCCAGTCGTCGAGGGTGATCGGCTGCCAGGTCTTGTGCCAGGTGAACGCGCCGGTGGGAATCAGCGACGCGGTGGTGCCGATGTTCGACCCGAACGTGAAGAGGCGATCGAACCGCTCGAAGAACGCCACGTACCACGGCTCGGCCTTCGCGATCGCCAGCTGCGTGAACGCCGGATCCGAATCGATGAACACCTTGTGCGGGATCCGCGCGTACTCGTCGCGCCAGAACCAGGAACCGCCCGAGAGGTTGATGAACAGGTCGGCGTTCGCGGCGAATCGCCGCACCTCGTCCGCGCTCCGGCCGTGATAGCCCCCGTCGTAGTTGACGAACGACCAGCGATCGCCGAGACCGAACGGCTCGAGCGCGCCGTGGATGTAGGTCGTGCCGTAGCTCGGGTCGGTCGCGCGGGTGTTCAGCACCGGGTCGTAGACGCATTCACCGGTGTCCTCGATGTAGAAGACCTCGTGACCGAGGGCGCGCAGGCCCAGGAGATACATGAGGGAGCACCAGGTGACCCCGCCAAACGGGTACCGGGCGATGATGCCCGCGACCAGGATCTTCATTTCGTCATCTCTTGGCCGCCTCCATGAGCTCATCGACGCTCTCGGGATCATCGAGCGACTTGCCCACCGACAGCCGGGCGCACATGCGCCGATACAGCTGGCTCGTCTTCAGCAGTTCCTCGTGCCGGCCCTGCGCCGCAATCTGGCCGCCGTCGAGCACGAGAATCCGGTCCGCATCGCGGACGGTCGACAGGCGGTGCGCGATGACGATGGTCGTGCGTCCGGCGCGGAGGCGGCGCAGCGCCGCGAACACGATCTCTTCCGAGATCGAATCGAGCGACGAGGTCGGCTCGTCCAGGATGAGGATCGGCGCGTTCTTCAGAATCGCGCGCGCCACGCTCAGGCGCTGGCGCTCCCCGCCGGAGAGTCCGCCGCCCGCCTCGGCAATCTCCGTGTCGTAGCCGTTGCGCAGGCGCGAGATGAACTCGTGCGCGTGCGCGGCGCGCGCCGCCTGCTCGATGTCGTCCTGGGTCGCATCGAGCCGCCCGTACCGCAGGTTGTCGCCGATGGTTCCCGCAAACAGCACCGGGTCCTGCAGCACGATGGCGATCTTCTCGCGCAGCGGCCGCACGCGGTACCGGCGCACGTCGGCGCCGTCGACGAGCACGCGGCCGCTCGTCGCCTCGAAAAAGCGCGGGATCAGGCTGACGAGCGTCGTCTTGCCGGCGCCGGTGAGGCCCACGAGCGCGACCATCTGACCCGGCTTCGCGTTGAAGCTGATGTCGTGCAAGACCTTCGTGCCGTCCGGATACTCAAAGCCGACCTCGTCGAACGTGATCTCGCCGGTGACCTTCGTCGCGTCGAGGGCGTCGGGCGCCTCGACGGTTTCCGGCAGGAGCGCGAACATCGCGCGCACGCGTTTCGCGCCGGCCAGCGCGCTCTGCAGCTGGCCGGTCGTGTGCGCGATCGCGGCCAGCGGACCGTAGACCGCTGCGAGATAGCTGATGACGACGGTCAGCCGGCCCACGCTGAGACGTCCGCTCATCACGAAACTGCCGCCGACGATGACCACCAGCGCGGTACCGAGAATCGTGATGGTGCTGACCACGACCGAGAACAGCGACTGCTGCCACGTAATCGCGATGCGCGCGTTCATCGTCGTCTCGCCCGCGCGGACGTACCGCTGCAGCTCGTGCGGCTCGCGCGCGAAGCTCTTGACGAGCCGCATGGCGCCGAACGTCTCGTACAGACGCTCGAGCAGCTTCGTTTCGAGCTCCTTCACGCGTTCTTCGCGGTTGGCCAGCGTCGACGTGTAGTACCGCAGGCAGAGGTACATGAACGGCACGACCGTCAGCGAGAGCAGCGCGATCGTGACGTTCATGCGCAGCAGGATTGCGAACATCACCGCCAGCGACGTGATCGACGTCGCCAGCGGAAAGAAGCCGCTCATCACGAGGTTCTCGATCGCGTACGCGTCGACGTCGACCCGGTAGACGGCGTCGGCCGTGCTGGTGGCGATGTGGTGGTGGAGACCGAGCGCCGTCAGGTGCTCGAACAGGCGGCGGCGCAGGTCGTAGACCATCCGCTGGCCGGTGTCGACCTGCACCTGCGTGCCCCAGGCGGAGACGAACTGATTCGTCACCTGCAGCAGCACGCCAACGACGACCAGGATGACGAGCAGGACGAAGCGGTCGCCGCCATGGATGGCCAGCAGCCAGTGACGGAACGGCTCGGGCATCGGATGCTGCTCGAGCACGTAGTCGATCACGACGGCGAGCGGCCACGGCTGGAGGGCGCCGAGGCCGATTTCCGACAGCAGCAGTGCGGCGAGGAGCGCGACGCGCTTCCGGTGGGGACCCAGAAACGACAGCATCCATGGCAGCAGGGGCCGCTGGTCGCTCGTCGTCATTGGCCCACGGTCTTGAGCGCCGGCGCCGGCGGCGCCGGACGCGGCACCAGAATCGGACCTGACGTGATCTTCGGGATGTTGACGGCGACGACGTTGTTGTTGCTCTGGTCGGTCACGTACAGCCATCCGCGCCTGGGACCGCCGAGCGCGAACGCGACGCGCGACGGCGCGCCGAAGGCCACGCGTCCTTCGTCGCTGACGTTGCGCATGATGCCGTCGGGCCCGACCGCGCGGACCTGGCCGTTGTAGTAGTCGGCGATGAAGATCGTGATACCACCACGCGGCTCCGGCACGAGCGCGATGCCGGCCGGACCAGCGAGCTTCGCTTTCGTCGCCGGCCCATCGTCGCCGCCCGGTCCGAATTCGCCGCTGCCCGCGACCGTGGTAATCCGGTGCGTCGCCCGGTTCACCTTCCGAACGCGCTGATGGTGCATGTCCGCGATGTAGATGTCGCCGTTTGGCGCAATCTGCACGTCGCTCGGCATGTTGAGGTGAGCGGCGGTCGCCGGGCCGCCGTCGCCAACGTGCTCGGCGTCGCCGGGCGTGCCGTCACCCGCCACGGTGTGGATGAGGCCCGTCTTCGCGTCGATCATGCGCACGCGATAGTTCAAGGTATCGGCGATGTAGAGATCGCCGTTGGGCGCGCATGCCACGGCGTTCGGTGTGTGCAGCGCCGCGCTCACGGCGGGCTGATCGTCGCCGTCGAATCCGCTCTCTCCGGAGCCGGCCACGGTCGTGATGACGCGCGTCGCCCGGTCCACGCGGCGGATGCGATCGTTGTGAGAGTCGGCGACGACCAGATCTCCGTCGGGTGCAATGCAGACGCCGTTGGGCGTGTCGAGCTCGGCCCTGACCGCGGGACCGTCGTCGCCGGAGAATCCGGTCTTGCCCTTCATGCCGGCGACCGGCACCGGCGTTGAGGTGCGCGGGTCGGCGCGCAGGATCACGCCGTTGTTCGAGTCCGCGATGTAGATGTCGCCGTTTGGCGCGATCGTGATGCCGCCGGGCGTGTCGAGCCACGCCGACAGCTCGGGACCGTTGCCGCCGGTGCCCGGCTTCGCGCCGATGACGACCTCCGCGATCGCCGCCTCGCGGAGCATCACCGCGCCGGCGCCGAGCGAGAGAATCATCACGACGAAAATGACCGCGCTGCGCATGCCGTAGCTGCGGAGCAGCGACGGCGCGACCAGCGGCACGCGGGCCGGGCCCGATGGCATCGCGACCATGCCGGATCCGAGCGTGACGCGCGCGATGCCGCGCCGCACGATCGCCGTCGTCTGAGCCGTGCGCCAGGCGACGACCACGATGAGCGTCAGCGTGAGCCCCGACACGATCATCCCGGCGACCGGGCTGGCCGCGGCGACGCCGGAGACCGCGCCCACCATGAGCGCCGCGCCCAGGCCCATCGCGCTGACGATGCCGAATGTCGTCGGACGCAGGTGCGTGCTGACGCGGGCGAGCGACGTGCCGCCGCGGTGCTCTTCGACCAGCGCGCGCACGTCGAGCCACGCCCAGCGGCCGACGAAGACGCTGACGTCGCGGTCGTCGGACCATCCCTCGTCGATCTGAATCGTCCGGACGGCGCGCGAGCGGCGCAGCCAGTCGGTGAGCTGCGCGAGCACCCGGTCGGCCGACGTCCACGTCTCGCTCCAGAAGCGATCCTCGGTGACGCTTCCCGAGACGAGCAGCAGCGCGCGCCACGCCTCGGCGAGCGACGGCCGCGGCCCGCGGCTGGTCTGCGGCTCGGCTTGCGGCAACGCGAGCTCGGGCGGCGACAGCATGCCGCGAATGTGTCCGCGCAGGCGCGCGAGCGGCTGGATGAAGTGCAGGTAGGCGACGACCGCGCGATACCAGAGCGTGCTGCCGCTGAGCGAATCGACCTCGGACCGCAGCGCGTACGTGATGTTCTTCGACACCGTGGCGGCAAGGCCGATGAGGCCCATGCCGAGCAGCAGATACGCGGCCCAATGGTGGCCCTCGGTCGCGGCGACGCCCGTGCCGGCAATGGTGAAGATGAACGAGATCACCTGCCACTTGATCGAATGCGGCAGGAACGCGAACGGGTGCACGTCCGTGCGGTAGACCGACGGAAACGCCGCCGTGCCCCAGACGCCGGCGTTGATGCGCGTGCCCCAGAGCGAGCGCACGAACGGCAGCGGGCTGTAGATCCGGCCGCGCCAGAGCATGCGGCCGTCGAGGAATTTCTCCGGGTGATGCGCCATCAGCCACGTTTCACCTTCGCCGTAGCCGGCCTGCTGCCGCCAGTAGGCCTTCACCGACGAGCGATGGTGGTGCCAGACGAGCGCGGACGAGGCAAAGCCGATCCGGCCGCCGCGCGCCTGCAGCCGCCAGCACACGTCCACATCGTCGCCCGCGCGGAGGTAGACGGGGTTGAATCCGCCAATCGCCAGCAGGGCGTCGCGCCGGAACGCCATGTTGCAGCCGGGCACGTGCTCGGCGATGCGATCGTCGAGCAGCACGTGCGTCGGGCCGCCGGGCGCGCGCGCGATGCACTGCGCCATCGGCGGATCGTCGTCCGGCACGACGTTGGGCCCGCCGGAGCCGACGACCTCCGAGGTGAGGAACGGCTGAACGAGGAAGGTCAGCCAGTCGCGATCGACGCGCGTGTCGGCGTCCGTGTAGGCGACGATCTCGCCGGTCGCCGCCGCCAGGCCGACGTTGCGCGCGGCGCTCAAGCCGGCATTGGGTGTGTCGATCACCCGCACCCGTGCGAAGCTCCGGCCGATGTCGCCCGTGCGGTCCGTCGAGCCGTCGTTGACGAGGATGATCTCGTAATCCGGATAGGTGAGCTGCTCGAGCGATCGCAGGTTGTCTTCGAGCGTGTCGGCGGCGTTGTACGCGCACACGACGACCGACACGCGCGGCCACGCGCGCTGCCGCTCGGGCGGGAAGGGCGCGTCCGCGAACGCTGAAGCGACGGCGAGCGCGGCCGGCTTCAGCCGGCGCTCGCGATCGACCAGGCCGAACTTCCAGTCCTCCACCGGATGGCCGCCGCGCCACCACTGGTCGGTCCACGCGAACGCGATCGCGCCGCAGGCGCCTTCCTCGAATGCCGCGCGGACGTGCATCGAGGTGATGTCGGCCTGGCGCTCTTCTCCCTCGCGAAGGCTGTCGGCGCCCGCCTCCGCCAGGAGCAGCGGCTTCTGCCCGGCGATGTGCTGCAGCCGCGCGAGGTACGCGCGCAGCTCGGGCTCGCGGTGCAGGTAGACGTTGAAGGCGCAGATGTCGAGAAAGGACAGATCGAGGAATTCAGTCGGGGGGAAGTTGACGTAGGTGAACAGGCTGCCGGGCGACGCGGCCTTGGCGTCCTCGAAGAGGTCGCGCAGGAACCGCTCGACGCGCAGCCGCCCGTGCCAGCGCACGACGCCCGAGGGAATTTCGTTGCCGAGCGCGAAGGTCAGCACGGCAGGATGGTCGCCGAGCTCGGCCACTTTCGCGGCGACGTCGCGCCGGATGGCGCGCTTCAACGTGCGGTCGTCGAGAAAGGCGACGTGCTGCGACCACGGCAGCCCGATCATGACGCGCAGGCCGTGACAGGCCGCCTCGTCGAGCAGATCGCGCCGCGGCGGCGTGTACGTCCGGACCGTGTTGATGCCGAGCCCCGCCATCAGGCGGAAGTCTTCGGCGATCCGTGGCAGGGACGGGAACTGATAGCCCTGGGCGTCGGGCGCAAACGTGCCGTAGGTGACGCCCTTGACGAGGAATCGCTCGTCGCCAGCGCGCAGGAACTTCCCGTCGGCGGTGACCCGCGCGGCTGACACGTGCCGCGGATCGCGGCGGACTTCCGGGTCGGCCTGGACAGCAGTGCTCACGTTTAGGCAGGAGCCCCTTCTGGGGTCAGAAGGGGCAACTCCCTATTGTATCAGTCGTTTGGGGCTAGCGGTCGATCCTGACGCTGCCGCTGAAGGTCTTGAACCGGAGCGTGCCGTTCCCGCCGCTGCCCAGCTCGGCGCGGAGGTTCCGGCCTCTGGAGCTGTGCAAGGTGAGCGGCACCTCGGAATTCAGGCGGCCGCTGAACGAGTTGAACGTCACGGTGCCGCGCGCGCTCTCCGGCACGTGCAGCTCGACGTTCCCGCTGAAGGTGTCCACGTCGATCGTCTGATTCGGTTCCCACGACTTCTCGCGAATCACCACCGCCCCGCTGAACGTATGGGCCTGAATCGGGCCGACGACGTCCGACAGGCTCAGTCGCGAGGAGAAGCCGTGAAGCTTGTGCGAGCCTTCGACGCCTTGCACGGTGACCGGGGCGCTGAACACCGACACGTCGAGGTTCGTCCGGCGCGGCACCTTCACGTCGAGATCGGTGTCGACGACGTTGTTCCTGCCGGAGAGCTCGAACCACGAACGGTCGCGGCGGTTCGCGTCAACGACGACCACGCTCGAGCCGTCGGCGTGGATGTCGAGCTTGATGCGATCCAGCTGCGCGCGCGTCCCGTGCCGCACGGCGTCGATGACGACCTCGGGCCGATCCGAAGCGGTAATCGTCACGCGTCCCGAGAAGCTCTTGAGACGAAGCGTTCCGCCCGGCTCCATCTTGAGCGTCTGGCTGATGTGTTCGGTCTCGTCGAAGGCCGCCCAGACAGCAGGGGCGGCAAGCGCGAGCAGAGCCAAGACGAGCAGGTACTTTCTCATGCCTGGTTTGACGGAGCGGACACCGGAAACGTTCGCGGTCTCTTGCCCTCAGCCCTTAGCCCTCAGCCCTCAGCCCTCAGCCCTCAGCCCTTCTGTTCGCCCTGCCCGGCCGCGTCGGGGTCGAGCGCGCCGGTGTAGATCGCCATGCCCACAACTGCGTCGATGCCGAGGGCGTGGAGGTCGTCGATTTCGCGCTGCGTGGTGATGCCGCCCGCGGCGGTGATGCGACGGCTGGTCGCGCGCTGGACGGCCCGGATGGCGTCGAGATCGGTGCCGCCCATCAGGCCTTCGGCGTCGACGTGGGTGTAGAGGAACTCGTCGCAGTAGGGCTCGAGCGCACGGACGGCCTCGGCGGCGGTCAGCGGCAGCGTCGTCTTCCAGCCGTGAATCACGACGTGTCCGCCGCGGCTGTCCACCGCGGCAATCACGCGATCGCGGCCCACCGCGTCGCTGAGCGCCCTGGCGAACTCGAGATCCGGCCGGCCGTCCCTGAAGAGCGCCGAGCCGGCGATGATCTGCTGCGCGCCGGCAGCGAGCACGTCCTCGGCTCTGGCGGCGGTGCGGATGCCGCCGCCGACGCGGCAGGAGAGCGCCCCGGCGATCTGGCGCACGATCGCGAGGTTGTCGCCGCTGCCCATCGCCGCGTCGAGATCGATGACCTGGACCTTCGGGAAGCGGGCAAAGCGGCGCACCCAGCGGAAGACGTCCTCGTCCCTGATCGCCAGCCGCTCGCCCTGCACGAGCTGCACGACGGCGCCGCCTTGGAGATCGATCGATGGGATGAGCATGGCTAGAAGCTGGCTCAGAGGGGTGTGTCGACTGAATCAGTACCGGAAACAACCACAGAGACACCGAGACACAGAGAAGGCACGGCCTCCACGTGTTCTCCGTCTCCGTGTCTCCGCGTCTCTGTGGTTCATTTCCTTCGTCCTTGTCTTTGGCGGGACGTTCCTCGGCAAGTGGTCCCGAAGCAGCAAAGACAGCCTACCGGTCTAGAAGCGGCGGCTTATCACGAAGCCACGAAGAACACGGCTTCGTGACTCACAGTCGTACGGGTATCCCGTGTTGTTGAAGATGGGTTTTCAGCGCGCGCACGCTGGTTTCGGCGTAGTGGAAGATCGACGCGGCGAGCGCGGCGTCCGCCCGCCCCGCCGTGAAGACCTCGACGAAGTGATGGAGCCCGCCCGCGCCGCCCGAGGCGATGACCGGAATGGAGACGGCCGACGAGACCGCGGAGGTCAGCGGGCAGTCGAAGCCGGCCTTCGTGCCGTCGCGATCGATGGACGTCAGCAGGATTTCGCCCGCGCCGCGCGACTCGGCCTCGCGCGCCCATTCGACCGCGTCGCGGCCGGCGGCGGTCTGCCCGCTGCGTGCGTAAACGGCGAACCGCTCGCCGTCCAGTTTCGCATCGATGGCGACGAGAACCGCCTGACTGCCGTAGCGCTCGGCGAGCGTCGTGATGAGCGACGGGTCGGCGAGGGCCGCGGTATTCAGGCTCACCTTGTCCGCGCCGGCCTCGACGGCGGCCGCGGCGTCGGCCTCGGTCCGAATGCCGCCGCCGACGGCGAGCGGGATGAACAGCTCGCGCGCGACGGCGCGGATGGTGTCGGCGAGCGCCTGCCGCGCCTCGAGCGTGGCCGTGATGTCGAGGATCACCAGCTCGTCGATGCCTTCGGCGTTGTAGCGCCGCGCGAGCTCCGCCGGATCGCCGGCTGAACGCAGGCCCTCGAAATTGACGCCCTTGACGACCTGGCCGTTCCTCACGTCGAGGCAGGCGATGATGCGCTTAGAGAGCATGTTCGTCCTCTCTGTGTGCTCCGCTTGCTCTGTGTGCTCATCCAGCCAGCTCCAGGAAATTTCGCAGGATGCGCAATCCGACGTCCCCGGATTTTTCGGGATGGAACTGCACGCCGGCGATCTGACCATGCTGCACGATGGCGGCAAACCTCTCGCCGTGCTCGGCGACGGCCACCGTGTCACTGGTCACCGGCGCCACGTAACTGTGCGTGAAGTACACCTGCGCGTTGGGGGCCACTCCGTCCACGATCGACGCATCGCCGCGCTCGATCGCGAGGCTGTTCCAGCCGACGTGCGGGACCTTGATGGTCTGGTCCGGCTGAAGCCGGACACTACCGGTGTCGCGACCGGTGTCGCGACCGGTGTCGCGACCGGTGTCGCGACTGGTGTCGCGCGCGTTGGCTTCGGCGCTCGGGTTGTCTTCGGTGGTGTCCGGCTTGAGCCGGACCGTGCCCAGGCGGTAGCAGCGGCCGGCCAGCAGGCCGAGCCCCGGACACTCCGGCGCTTCGTCGCTGCCTTCAAACAGCCACTGCATTCCCAGGCAGATGCCGAACAGCGGCCGCCCCTCGCCGACGCGGCCCAGGACGGCGTCGATCCAGGCCTGGTCGAGCGCGCGCGTCGCGCCGAAGTGGCCGACGCCGGGGACGATGATGCCGGTGGCCCCGGCCAGATCCTCCGGCGCCGCCGGCACGAACACGTCGGCGCCGAGCGTCGTCAGCGCCTTCTTCACCGACGTCAGGTTGCCTGCCTTGTAGTCCAGCAACGCGATCACAGCAGGCCCTTGGTGCTCGGGAGCAGGCGGGCCAGGCGGCGATCCTTCGCGCAGGCGACGCGCAACGCGCGCGCGAACGCCTTGAACACGGCTTCAATCTTGTGGTGGCTCGATCGGCCGTACAGCACCTTCACGTGCACGTTGGCCCGCGCGCCGATGGCGAACCCTTCGAAGAAGTCGTGCACGAGCTCGGTCTGGAGATCGCCGACGCGGGCGGCTTTCACCTGCAGGTCCACGACCGCGTGGGGCCGGCCGCCGAGGTCCACGGCGGCGACGGCGAGCGTCTCGTCCATCGGCATCACGAAATAGCCGGCGCGGTTGATGCCCTTGCGGTTCCCGAGCGCCTTCGACACCGCCTCGCCGAGCGCAATCCCGAGGTCCTCGACGGTGTGATGCTGGTCCACGTCCAGGTCGCCGCGCGCGTCGATGGTCAGGTTGAAGGCGCCGTGACGCGCGACGAGCTCGAGCATGTGATCGAGAAAGCGGATGCCGGTCCGCACGCGATACGTGCCCTTGCCGTCGAGCCCGATCCCCAGCGTAATCTGCGTCTCGGCCGTTTGCCGATCGATTAGGGCGCGGCGCACAGGACCTCTTCCATGGCGGCGATCGCGCGCCGCGTGTGCTCGACGATGCCGGTGGCGATGCGCAGGCAGCCGGCGCATCCCGGTTCCTTCGAGCGATCCCGAAAGTAGATGCCGCGCGCGAACGCGCCGTTCACGAGCGCGTCGGTGCGATCGCCGGCGCCGACGAGCACGAAGTTCGACCGGCTCTTCACGTACGTCAGGCCGAGTCGATCGCACGCGGCGTAGAGCAGCGCCTTCGATTCGGCCACCTGCCGCAGGTACCCGTTCAGGTGATCGAGATCGCGAAGCGCGGCCTGCACGGCGGCGACGGCGGCGACGTTGACGCTGTAGACCGGCACCGCGCGCCGGATGGGATCGACCGTCGCGGGCGCGCCGACCAGGCAGCCGATGCGCAGCCCCGCGAGGCCGAACGCCTTCGAGAACGTGCGGCCGACGACGACGCCCGGAAACGCCTCGAGCTCGGGAATGAAGGTGACGCCGGCGAACTCGGCGTAGGCCTCGTCGACGAACACGATCGCCTGCGGAGGCAGTCGCCGCGCGATCGTCCGGATGGCGTCGAGCGGCATGCCGACGCCGGTCGGATTGTTGGGGTTCGTCAGAAAGACCACGCGCGTGAGGGGCGTGATCGCGGCGAGCACCTCGTCGAGCGGAAAGGCAAAGTCCGGCCTGGGCATGACCTGCACGAGGGTGCCGCCGGCGACCTCCGTGTCGAAGCGGAAGATCTCGAATGCCGGCTCGGGCACGATCGCTTCGAGCAAGGGTCCACCCCCCGCCGCGCGGAGGTACGCGACCGACAGCGCCATGATGCCTTCATCGAGCCCGTTGATCAGCGTGACGCGATCGGGCGCGACCCCCAGGTAGGCGGCGACCGCTTCGGTGGCCTTGGCGTAGGGTGGATAGAACCCAATCTGGTCCGCGCGCAGTCGCGCCAGCGCCTCGAGCACGCGCGGCGAACAGCCGCCGGTGTTCTCGTTCTGATGAAGCCGCAGCCCTTCGTAGAGCTCGGGCGGTTTCTGGTAATGACTCATGTCAATCTCACTTCGATCGACTCCGCGTGCGCCTCGAGCCCCTCGGCGCGCGCGAGCGGCAGGACGGTCGGCGCCAGGCGCGCGAGGCCCGCGCGCGTGACGCGCTGCACCGACATCACGCGCACGAAATCGGCGGCCGACAGACCCCCGCGGAAACGGGCGGCGCCAGAGGTCGGCAGCACGTGGTTGGATCCGGTGGCGTAGTCGCCGGCCGCCTGCGCGGTGTACGCGCCGATGAACACGGCGCCGGCGACGAGCGGCCGCCGGGCGAGCGCCTCGCGATCGACGACGAGGTGCTCGGGGGCGAAGCGGTTCGCGAGCGCCATCGCTTCCTTCGCGCCGCGCGTCACGATCACCGCCCCGTTCGCGCGAAGCGATCGCTCGACGATGGCGCGGCCGGCGCTGCGCGCGGCGACCGCCTTCACGACGCGCGTGGCCAGCAGGCGGCTCCAGGTAATCAGGATGGCGCGCGCGTCGGGATCGTGTTCGGCCTGCGCGATGAGGTCGGCGGCAATCCACGCCGGCTGGCCGGCGCCGGCGACGATCACGATCTCGGTCGGTCCCGCCCAGAAGTCGATCGCGCAGCGGCGGGCGACGAGCGCCTTGGCGGCGGCGACCCAGCGGTTCCCGGGACCGACGATCTTGTCCACGCGCGGAATGGTCTTCGTGCCGTAGGCGAGCGCGGCCACGGCGTGCGCGCCGCCGACGCGAAACAGTCTCGTGACGCCGGCCTCGAGCGCCGCCGCCATGACGGCGGGCTCGGGCCGCGGGCAGACGGCGATGATCTCCCGAACGCCGGCGACGCGCGCGGGCACCGCGGTCATCAGCAGGGAAGAGGGCAGCGGAAAGCGGCCGCCGGGCACGTAGCAGCCGACGCGCCCGAGCGGCTCGATGCGCTGCTCGACCGACACGCCGGGCGCGACCTGCAGATCGAAGTGCTTCGGGATCTGGCGAAACGCCACGCGCGCGATGTTGGCCGCCGCCTGTTTGATGGCGCGGCCGACGGCCGGTTCGACGCGCGCGGCGCCCTCGCGCATCTCCTCGGGGGACACCTCGAGCGGCGGCCGGACGCCGTCGAACCGCTCTGCAAAACGCGCGAGCGCCCGGTCGCCGCCCCTCCGCACGCCGTCGACGATGGCCTGCACGCGGCGGTCGAACGCGCGGTCGTCGTCCCGCGCCGGCGCGAGCAGGCGATCGATCGCCCGGGTGTCGCTCGCGTTGATGATCCTCACAGCACGATCTTGTTCAGCGGGTATTCGACGAGCCCCTCGGCGCGCGCGGCCTTGAGCCTGGGAATCAGCTCGCGCACGGTCCGTTCTTCGATGATGGTGTTGACCGCCACCCACTGCTCGTCGCTGAGCGCGGAGATGGTCGGGCGCTGGAGCGCGGGCAGCAGGCCGAGCACGGCCGCGAGGTCGGCGCGCCGCACGTTGAGCATCAGGCCGACACGCCCCTGCGCCTCGATCGCGGCCTTGAGCAGCAGCGCGATGTTTTCGAGCTTCGTGCGCTTTTCAGGGTCCGCGAGGGCCGTGTGATTCGCGATGAGCTGCGTGTTCGACTCCATCAGCGTGTCGAGGATGCGGAGCCGATTGGCCCGGAGCGAGGATCCCGTTTCGGTCACCTCGACGATCGCGTCGGCCAGCATCGGAGGCTTCACTTCGGTCGCGCCCCACGAGAACTCGACGTTGACGTTCACGCCCTGCCGCGCGAAGTAGGCGCGGGTCGCGCGGACCAGCTCGGTCGCCACGGTCTTCCCTTCGAGGTCTTTGGCCGATCGGAACGGCGAGTCCTCGGGCGCCGCGAGCACCCACTTCACCTTGCCGAAGCTCTGCTTGGCGTAGATCAGGTCCGCGATGCTCGTGAGCACGCCGGTCTTCCCGTCGCCCGCTTCGTGCTCCGCGATCCAGTCCTGGCCGGTGAGGCCGGCATCGAGCACGCCGTCCGACACGTAGCGCGCCATCTCCTGCGCCCGGATGAGCATGCACTCGATCTCGGGATCGTCGATCGTCGGGAAGTAGGACCGCGGGCTGACGTAGATGTTGAAGCCGGCGCGCGCGAACAGCTGAATCGTCGCGTCCTGCAGCGAGCCTTTCGGGATGCCGAGCTTGAGTTTCATTGATCCAGCGTTCGGAAAAAGCACGTACGTTGACCCGTGTGACACACGTTACCGTCGCCGCGCCGCTTCACCTTCAGCAGCACGGTGTCGTCGTCGCAATCGACGAGGATCTCGACGACTTCGAGCGTGTTGCCGGACGTCTCGCCTTTCATCCACAGCTTGTTGCGCGTGCGGCTGAAGAAGGTGGCGAAGCCGGTGCGCCGCGTGTCGGCGAGCGCCTGCTCGTTCATGAAGCCGACCATCAGGACCTCGGCGCTCTCCGCGTCCTGGATGACGGCAGGGATCAATCCGTCCAGTTTTGTGTAGTCCATAAAAACAAAAAAGCCCCGCCGGGTCGGGCGGGGCTGCGTGTCGTTCCTGGTCCCAGGTGCCTGGTGCTTGGTTCGACCTAGATCACGCGCGCTCCGCCGGCCCGTGGCCGCGGTGTGAATGGTGAACGTGATGATGCGCGTGACGGATCAACAAGGTCCGCTCAGCGTAGCCGATCGCCAAGCGGCGTGTCAACGCGCCCGGCGCATTCTGCCTGGAACTCCTGATCCCCAGCACATAATCCACGCTGGCGAGCACAACGCGGCGGACATGGCCGACCATCCTCCCGACATCGTGATTCTCGAACAGCGAATCGACCACGAGACGCTTCGTCGCCTCGTGCAAGACGGCTTCGGTGACATGGTGAAGTTCGTCGCAGACGTCCGACGCGGCAGGATCGCCATCGGCGGAGAGCTGCATGCCGACGCCGAGCAGATCCTGCTCGACGCCGGCAGCCGGCAGGAAGATCTGTGGGGCGCCAACCGGGTTCGCAACCTGACGAATGCGCTCGTCGGCGAGGGCGAGGAGCACTGATGGCACAGCATGCCGCGCTCACGGCGGAACGCTGGTCCACGTTTTCATTCGACCAGCAGATCTTGATGATCGCCAACGAGATGCATCGTGCGGGCAAGTTGACCGGGGCGGACGATGGAGGGCGCCGCGCCAATGCGTACGAACGCGTGCTTCAGCTCACCGACCTCACGATCCGGACATCGCCCCGCCGGGCGGCCCGCCGCGAGCTGCTCCGATGGCGCGATCTAGCCGCTGCGCTCTACGTGCAGCCGGTGGGCAACGCGGCGGAACACGAGGCTGCGTGGCGCTGCCTGCTCCGATTCACGCCGGAAGCCTCACGACAACTGATGGCCTGAGGTGCCGCGACCGGGCGTGGCTTCTCTGCGCGCTCCGCGGTTTCCGCGTTGATCGTTGTGATCAGTCTCCTTGGCCTGACGGCGGTTGACATGACGGTGCCGGTGGATCAGAGACGCAGCGCGGTCGAATCCGTGTGCGGCAGGAAGCTGGCGCCGACGAACTCGTCCATGTAGCCCGGCAGGTCGGACAGATCGACGTAGGTGATCCGTCCGAGATATGAGCTGAGCTCGGCGAGGAACTCACGCGACAACAGCGCGAGCGCGGCGCCCTCGAGCGACCCGTTGTCGACGTAACTGTAGTGCCCGAAGGGCAGCGCCGGCAGGAGCCCGATGCCGATCGCGGCGGGGAGGTTCAGGTACCGCCCGAAGTTGCCCGACACAATCACGCGATCGACTGGTGCCGCACTTCGATCGAGCGCGGTCGTCAGCGATCGGATGCCGGCGAAGATGGCCGCTTTCGCGCGCATCAGGCTGGCCAGATCGCGCTCCCACAACCCGACATGGCGCCGTTTGTCCAGCGCCACCGCGATGCCCCACTGTCCCTCGAGCCGGTAGTCGCGCGGCAGCCTG
>Ga0082335_1004059_pt1 | contig 22829 bp, 13 predicted proteins | sample Subgrocontami58m_FD_72375 | JGI IMG/M metagenome (GOLD analysis project Ga0082335, IMG submission 72375) | Subsurface groundwater microbial communities from S. Glens Falls, New York, USA - GMW37 contaminated, 5.8 m (SPADES assembly) (version 2) ...
CTCGCCGGGAGCGCGGACGCACCCGCGGACCGCCCCGACCGCGCGGCCATCGACGACGGTCCCGCCGGCCCGAGTTCCCCTTCGGCCAGTCACCCGGTCAGCCGCGGCGAACCCGACCCCACCGCCGCCGGCACCCACCCCCGCCCGACGAGCGCGGACGCCGACCCCCCCCCCGCTCCGCCCGAAGACGCCGTCCGCGAACTGCCCGACCAGACCCCGTTCTCGCCCGATCGCCCGGCGCGCCGGCCCGCATTCACCGAAGACACGCGCCCGGGCGCGGAACCCAAGCCCGATCGTCCGGCCGGGACTCCCGCGGGCGGCGATCCCGCACCCGGCTTTGCCGACCCGTTCCGCGAGCCCCATACCCCCGGCAACCTCACGCCCGAACCCGCGGGGCTCGGGGCCAGCGGCGACGCCGCGCGCGAGGTCATCCCGGTCCCGAGCGGCATTCACCGCAGCGAGCGCACGCTGTTCCTCACCCAGTTCGATTGCATCGAGATGGCGCTGAAAAACAACACCGACATCATCCTCAGCGCGTTCGACCCCGAGCTCAACCACTACGACCGCCAGGGGGCCTACGGCGCCTTCGATCCGACCGCGTTCGGCAACCTCACCCTCAAGGACGAGGACCGCGAAACCGGCAACGCGCTCTCCGGCGCCGGCGTGCTCAAGGACGAGCAGACCACCTGGACCACCGGCCTGCGCGGCCTCCTGCCGCTGGGCACGACGTACGAATTCAGCGTCTTCGCCAACCGCCAGCACACCAACTCGGCCTTCGCCAGCCTGAACCCGACCTGGACCACCGCCGCCGGCTTCACCCTGCGCCAGCCGGTGTGGAAGAACTTCGGCCTGGATTTCAACCGCCGCGCCATCGAGATCGCGCGCAAGAACAAGCACGCGAGCCAGGACCGCTTCGTCACCACCGTGCTCAAGACCGTGTTCGGCGTGCAGGAGTCGTACCTCAGCCTGGTCTTCACCCTGCGCGACAAGGACGTCCGCGATAAGTCGCTCAAGCTCGCGGAGAAGCTGCTCGAAGTGAACCGCAACAAAGTCCGCGTCGGCGCGCTCGCCCCGATCGAGGAACTCCAGGCCGAGACCCAGGTGGCCGCGCAGATGGAGGGGATCATCCTCGCCGAGAAGGCGATCGAGGACGCCGAAGACGCCCTCAAGCGCCAGATCCGCGCCGACACCGGCGACCTCGCCGACTGGTCGGTCCACGTCTACCCCACCGACCAGCCGGTGTACGAGCGGATCGAGCCGGTCCTGGACGAGCATCTGAAGCTCGCCTTCCAGTTGCGCCCCGAGCTGAGCGAGTTGGACAAGCTCGCCGAGATCCAGGACATCAACATCATGGCCAAGGAGAACGACCTCGACCCGAGCGTCGACCTGCAGTGGAAGTACCAGTTCAACGGCCTGCAAGACTCGGTGAGCGGGTCGTTCCGGCACCTGAGCAGCTACGAGTACCAGACCTATGAAGTCGCGGCCTTCGTGGAGTATCCGCTGGGGACGCGCACGGCGCGCAGCGCGGTCAAGCGGGCGCAGGCCGAACGCCGCAGGGTCGACGTGCAGCGCCGCGCGCTCGAGCAGACCATCACCGGCGAGGTCCGCGAAGCCGTGCGCGCGATCCTCACCGCCCAGCGCCGGATCGAGGCCTCGCAGAAAGCCAGCGAGTTGGCGCGCCGCCAGCTCGAGGCGGACCAGAAACGCTTCGAGCTCGGGTTGTCCACCAGCTTCCAGGTCCTCCAGTTCCAGGAAGACCTCGCCCAGGCCGAGCGCAACGAGACCAAGGCGATCATCGACTACATGCTGGCGCGCCTCAAGCTCCAGCGCGCCAACGGCACCCTGCTCGAGAAGATGGGAGTGTACGTCCGGTGACCAGGACCACCAGCAATCCCCGCAAGCGCGCGCAGGGCGCGATCACCCCCGGGATCGGAGCCGGAAACGCCGCCGGCGCCAGGCCCGGGACCGCGAGCCGCACCCTGACCCGCGACGTCCAGCGCAGGACCCGCATGGCCGGCGGGGACGCCAGCCGGACCGCGACGGCGGCCGGGACGCGCGAGGCGGGCATGGCCGCGACCGGAGACGTCGTCGGCGCCGGCAACGGCCCCCGCTTCCTGAGGATCTTCCTCGGGCTGAGCCTCGCCTTGCTCCTCTGCGGCCGCGCCTTCGCCGAGCCGATACCGGAACTCATCCGCACCAACCTGTCCAACAAGGAATCCTCCAAGCGCATCTCCGCCGCTCTCCTCCTCGGCGACAGCGGAAACATGGAGGGGATCCCGCTCCTGCTGTCGGCCTTCCGCGACGAGAGCGAACCGGGCGTGCGCGCCGCCTTCGCCGACGCCCTGCACAAGCTCACCCTTATGGACCTGGGGAACGATTACCGCACCTGGGCCGATTGGTGGAAGACCGAGGACTCGCGCCACCTCCGCGACCCCCTGATCAAGGCGCAGCGCCCCGAGGGACTGCAGAGCCTGGTGAGCGACTTCATGGCGTCGATGGTGATCGCCATGATCGTCATCCTCGTGCTCATCGTTCTCACCCTCGCCCTGATCGGGGGCTACAAGATGAAGCAGATCAAGGAGCTGATCCGGCGCGCGGAGACCGCGGTGCTCGCGGCCGAGAGCATCGCGGCCAGGAGCGACTCCATGGTGAAGGAGATCGACACCAAGAAAACCGAAGTCGCCGCGTTCATCTCGAGCGTGAAGTTGGAGCAGGAGTCGGAGATCGAGCGCTTCTCCGACCACATGGAAGACAACGTCGAACACCGGATGCGCGAGGTCACGATGACCCTGCGCCAGAAGGCGGAACGGGAGCTGGGTCAGACGCTCTCCGAACTCAAGCAGGAAAGCCTCGAAGCGGTCACCCGCCTGGTCCAGGACCACCGTGAGAAGCTGTTCCGCGAGTTCGAGAACCGGGAGAAGAAGTTCTTTCTGGACGTCGAGGCCCACACGCTGTTCATCGAGGCTTCGTTCCACTACGTGCAGGGCCGCCACGAGGAATCGCTGCGGATCTACAAGCGGCTGCTGGTGCTCAAGCCCGACCACTACGTGGCCTGGAACAATCAAGGGACCATCTTGCGGGCGCTCGGGCGCTTCGAGGAAGCGGTCGAGTCGTACGACAAAGGCCTGGCCCTGGCGGCGGACAACCCCGGACTGCTCTACAACAAGGCGGCCACGTTCGCGATGCTCAAGAAGACGCCCGAGATGCTCGCCCTGCTCGAGCGCTCCGTGCGGCTCGACCCCGAGTACAAGGACGAGGCGCTCAACGATGAAGCGTTTCGGGGCTACTGGCAGGAACTCGCGTTCAAGGACATCGCCGAGGGGTAGGCGGCACGAAATCCCTCCCAACCCCGCCCGGCCGCCCGAACGCATCCATTTTCGCTTGCCTCGACCCGCCACGCTCCGTAAGATGCCGCGAATCACCCACGAGGAGCCGCGCATGGCCGACATCGTCCACGTCCTGCTCAAGAAGGACGTCCGCCTCGAGGTCCCCGCCGTCGCCCCCATGGTGGCCGAAGCCCTGGGCCTGAACGTCTTCGACTCCCGCCACATGGTCCGCTACGCGCGCGGCCTGCTCTTCGAAGAGTTGGAACGCGGGCGAGCGGAATCGGTCTGTGCCGGGCTCGCCAAATTGGGGATCGACTCCGTCATCGTCCCCCAGGGCGAGTATCGTGCGCTCGCCAAGGCGCGGCGCGCCGTCACCGCCGAGCTCAGCGACGCGGGCTTCGCCTACAAGACCGACTTCCGCAAGCCCTTCGAGACCATCCCCTGGTCCCGCCTCTCCTTCATCAGCGCGGGCATCGTGGCCACCCCGCACTATCGCGACATGCTTTCCAGCAAGCAGTTCAAGCTGCTCCCGGCGATCTACAAGATCGAGGACCAGGAAGCCAAGCAGGAGCTGCGCGAGAAACTCGCCAACCTCTCCCTCAAGCGGAAAAAGGTCACGGGCGGGACCTCGATCCGCTACCGCAACCGGCTCAAGGAAGACGACCTCGACTTCCTCTATAAGGAGCAGACGTACGGCTACATCGACCTCCACACCATCGAGCCGTGGGACCACTTGCGGATCAACCGGCACGAGTTCCGCTTCGACTACCTCAAGGAAAAGGCCAGCCCGAACAGCCTGGAGAATTTCAAACAGATGACCCGGGACCTGGTTTCCTTCGCCAAGGACAGCCTGATCTCCAACATGACCATGGCGCTGGTCGACGGCGTGGGGATGCACGAGCTGGTGTTCGACAACATGGTCGAATTCGAGAAATACAGCACCTGGTTCCTCCACATGGGCATCAACACCGTGGATTCGCTCGGCCGGGCACCGACGAACCTGCCGGAGAAGGACTTCACCCAGGCGAGCGTCGAGGTGACCCGCGAGCGCCGCGGTACCACCATCTATCGGAAGCGGCCGGCCACCCCGGTCGAACCCAAGACCGTGGCCCCGGGTCAGACTCCGGACCCACCTCCGGCAGCGTCGCCCGCGGCGAACGCGCCGATCTCAGCGACCGCGCCGATCGCGCCCGACACCGCCGCTGCCCCCGCGACGGCCGCAGTCGCGCCGGTGGCGGACGCTCCGGCTCCCGCCGCCCTCGCCGCGCCTCCCGCCGCGCCCGCACCGGATTCCGCGGGACCCGCGGCGCCGGCGGAGGGAGCCTCCTAGCCCCCGAATCCCGGGATTCGTCCGCGCGCTCGGCCGCGAGCGAAGCGCGACGGGATCTTGTGACCGGCGCCCGTCGGCGGTAGCCGAAATCCAGAAAAAGAGACGATGGCCGGCGCCGACCCAAGCGTGCAACGAGTGCAACGAAAGGATCGCACGCGGATGGGGGGGATCCCCGCCGCCGTACGGCGACGCAAGGACTCTCACCCGTGAATCCATCCTCGGCCCCGGAGGACACGCTGTTGGGCGAGATCCTCCTCCGCAACCGGCTGGCGACGCGCGAGCAGTTGGCGGAGGCGCTCGAACTGCAGCAGATCACCGCCGGACTCGGCGCCAAGATGCGCCTCGGCGAGATCCTGCTCCAGAAGGGGATCATCGACACCTGCACGCTCGACGCCCTGCTCAAGGTCCAGGAGCGCCGCCTCTCGGGCGACCGCCACCCGCTCGCCCTCCGCCGGCGGGGGCTCACGCCGAAGGAAGACCTGGCGATCGGGCGGTTGGCGGTGGACAATGGCCTGATCACGGAAGAGCGCCTGCAGTTCGCCCTGCGGATCCAGTCGGCAGTGCGCAACGTCGGCTTCGAGCGCCGCATCGGCGAGATCCTGGTGCGCGAGGGGATCCTCAAGGATCAGGATGTCGAGGCCCTGCTCCAGATTCAGCGCACCCGCGCCCGCGAGGAGGATGCCGAGCAAATGCGCCTGCGGCACGCCGTCTCCCAGGCCCCGCTCACCCACGCCGACCTGCTGTTCGGCAACGTCGCGGTGGAGCACGCGTTCATCACCGAAACCCAGCTCGGGGAAGCGCTCGAGGTCCAGCGCATGGCCCGCGAGATGGGGATCGAGCTCGCGATCGGCGAAGTGCTGTTCGAGCAGCGCGTGCTCACCGAGGAGAACCTGGAACAGATCGCGCACATCCAGAACGTGAAGAAGGAGGACTTCTTCGGGATCTCGATGACGCGGGTGATCTTCAAGCGCATCGACGAGCACAGCCTGGGCGGAATCCTGCGCGACCGCGGCGTGCTCGACCCCTGGCAGATCGACGAGTGCGCCCGGATCCAGGCCGAGCTGGGGCGGCTCGGCATCAATCGCCCGCTCGGCCAGGTCTTCCTCGACCGCGGCTACGTCTCCCCCGAGATCCTCTACGCCTGCCTGGACGAGCAGATCACCGTGCGCGCGGAGAACGAGGCCCGGCGCAAGCGGGCGGAGACCCTGCGCCACCAGGCCAAGTATGCCACGGCGATCGCGCTCCCCGTGGGCTTGCTCCTCGCCGGCATGTGGACCGTGCTGCACCCGACCCCCCTGCCCCCTCCCGTCGCGAACGACGCCGCCTCGGAGCCACGCGCCTGGGGACCGCGCCGGCACGCGCTCACGATGCCGACGAGCAGCCACCCCCGCACCATCCTCGACCTGCTCGCGACGCACGAGGTCGCGGGGGAAGCGCGCGAGGCCGAGGAGCGGGTCGCCGCCGCCGAGCGGGTCGAGCGCGCCGGATGGCGCCGCATCCAGGAGCGCGCCCGGCGGCTGCTCGCCGACCTCGATCCGGAAGACTTCGGCGTCGTGCTCGTACTGAGCGAAACCCGGGACGGTCCCGAATTCGAAGTCTTCGGTCAGGCGCCCTACCCGGAATTCGTCCCGATCGAGACCATGATCCTGTACTACGGTACCCCGGTCTCGCGCGGGGTGAAAGTAGCCCGCCTGCGCGGCCACCTCTTCTACGCGCGGACCGCGCCCCCCGCAGGCCGCTGCTGCACCCCGCCAGGACTCTACACCGCGCGCGCCGAGTTCGACTCCGACCGTACCCCAGAGACGCGCGAGGCGATCCGCGCCGCGGGCCTCCCGAGCCGTACCACGGCCGAGTTCTCGGCCTTCTTCGGCACCCCCGAGGCCGACCTCGAGTACGCCGACACCCTGCGCATGGTCCACGAGCGGCAGACCGCGCGCCTCCGTGCCCTCGAAGCGGCTTTCCGCGAAGCTCTGAACGAGCCGACCCGGTCCGCCGACGCCTGGGGCGAAAACCTCGAGCTGTGGGACCGGGAGCTACGCGAGATCGAGAGCCAATGGAGCGACTACGAAGCCGCCGCCCTCGCCACCCCCCTGCCCGAGGCCGACCGCAGGATGCGCGCCGCGCTCTCCCAGGCGCGCTCGGTCCTGCGCCTCGTCGCCGGCCACGTCGGCGAACGGTTCGGGTTCCGGCTCTCGGAACGGCTCCGTCCGGACCCGATCGAGGGGGACGCACGCCCGATCCCCGCGGAGGTCGTGGCCTGGTTCGGCGCCATGCTGGACGAACTGACCCGCGCGCTACCTCAACCGGGACTGGAAGATCCCCTCGCGCGCCACCTGCACCAAGACCTTGATCGCCGCCTCGCGGGTCTGCGCGCCCGGCGCAAGGAGCTGGAGGCCACCTCGGACCTCTCACCCGAATGGCTCGAGCCGTGGCGGTGCGAGGTCGCGACACTGGGTCGCCCGGACGCGGGGCTGGTCGACGTGCTCACCGTCCCGCGCACGACCTACGAATACTCGGAGATGGAAAGACTTGCAGCTCTCATGGTAGAGTATGGCAAGCGAAAAGCACATGGGGCGGCACGGGGACAGGGCCAGGACCTCCCCGAAGCCCTCCGCCCGGCGCGGAACGCAAGTCTGGAAGCGGACGGCGCGGCCTGCGAGGCGTTGCTCGCCGAACTGGAATCCAGGCGTCAATAGGTTCGACGGGCACGGGAGACCGCTGGATCGGCAACGGGAGGGTGGGCCATGAATCGCCATCGCCAGGATCGCCCGGCCGGCCGGTCGCGCCGCGCCTTCGCCCTGCTCGTAGCGCTGGGGATGCTCGGTCTGCTCTCCGTGCTCGCGAGCGTCTTCGCCGTGCTCAGCGGCGTGGAGCGCAAGACTGCGGGAAACTACGTCTCCCAGACCCGCGCCTACATGCTCGCGCTCTCCGGCGTGGAGACCGCCTTCGCGCTGCTGAGATCCTCCGATGCGATCGGGCCGAGGAGCCGCTACCTGGGAGAGGATTGGAACGGCGACCTCTCCCCCATCGGCACGCCGGACGGCGACGCCGACGACGCCAACGGCAACCGCAACGGGATGGTCGATACCGCCGAGTGCGATCCGCGCCATGCCCGCCGTCCGTCGTTCTTCGTCGACCGGGACAACGACGGGCTTCCCGACCTGATTCCGGTGAACGAGAACGGCGTGATCCGCATGCGGGGCTACAGCGGCTCCGTGGCCGGCACGCACCACGAGTTCGGCGACACCTTCGTGCTGAAGGTGCTGGACACCAGCGCCCTGGTCTCGATCAACCAGGCCGGGGACGGGTACCGGCGGCTTTACGATAACCTCGGCGCGCTGCTGATCGGCAACGGCGTCCCCAACTTGGGCGCGGCGATCCAGGCCGGCCAGCCCTACGCCACCGTCGACGAGCTGGTCTCCCAGGGGGTGATCACCCCGGGCCAGTTGGAGGTCCTGCGCCCCTTCATCGGCGTCATCGCCTGGCAGGACCCGACCACGATCCGGCCGGATCCGCAGACCGAGACCCACGCGCGGCCGGAGAACCTCCGGCGCGCCGACTGGCTCGAACCCCGGGCCCCGATCAATGTCAACACCGCCCCGTTCGTGGTCATCAAGGCGGTCCTGCTCGGGATCGCCGGCTACAATACCGACCGCATCGTCCCGCGCAAGCGCTCGTTCTCGCTGAGCGCGGCGCAGGCGGACCAACTCGCCCGCGCGCTGGTCGCGGCGCGGGAAGAGACGTTCACCGACACCAACGGCAACGGCTTCTGGGATGCCGGCGAGCCGATGGCGGACCTGAACGGCAACGGCGCGTACGACGGGCCGTTCCGCACCTGGCAGCAGTTCGAGGAATTCGTCGGCACGGTCCCCGGCTTCGGCGCGCGCAAACGCGGCAACGGCCAGGGTCAGGGCCAGAACCTGCCGCCGGGGCAGGCGAAGAAGCTGACCTGGCCGCTCGACCTGGTGATGGCCAACTGCAATCCCAACACCGACCTCAACTGCCTCTTTCCCGAGCACCAGCTCTGGCGCGCGATCGACAAGTCCGACCTGATCGCAACCACCACGGAGTTCACCTTCCAGTCCTCGGGCCAATACCTGGTGCGCTCGCTCGGTCGGGTGACGACCGCGGATTTCGCGACCGACGGGGAGCGGGAGATCGAGGTCACGTTCCGCCTGTACGATATCGTGCGCCTGACCTCGCAGGAGGACTTCGAAAACGCGGCGGCGCGCGTGGGTTCCCCTTCCCCGGACGTGATGTCGTTGCCCGAAGAAGTCGCCCAGATGACGGTGGAGCCGTACGTCGACGTCAATCGCAACGGCCGATTCGACGGCCCGGACACGTTCACCGACCTCAACGGCGACGGGATGCGGGACGGACCCGCGATCTACGACGGGCAGATCGTGCTGCGCCCATCCGACCCGCCGGGGACGCAACCCTGGGGCGACCCGCCCGCGCAGCTGGGCTTCCGCTGCCTGATCAACGACAGCCCCTCCGTGGGCGGCCTGGGTCCCGCGGTCTACCCGAGCTTCACCGGCGACACCGCCTCCCCCACCCCGGCGCGCGGGATCCCGCTCGCCTCCGGGTCGCTGCGCACCACGGTGGACCAGGGGAACTCGCTGCTGCGCGATCTCGACGGCGCGAACGACTATCCGGATCTCACGCCGAACGGGATGCTGCTGCGCGCGGAATTCGGCGAGGCGATCTACTGGGATTCGATCCTCAACTGGCCGGTGGGCTCGGGCAGCCTGAATTTCTGGATCAAGCCGCACTGGGACAGCCACCCGCAGGCGAACCACTACAAGGACGTGCTGGCGATGAACCAGCAATTCGCGCTCGACCCGAACCGCGGACGGTTGCTCCAGCTCTACGCGGTGCACTTCGGACTCAATCCCAGCCTGTTTTTCCTCGAGGGGCACTACTACACGCGGTCGCGCCGGACCGCGGCGACCGAGACGGCGGACGACGGCGGGATCGGGTCGAACTGGGCCAGCACCCGGTACCGGCTGCACGCGAAGGGGGACTGGATCCCGGACCAGTGGCACCACTTCGCGATCCGCTGGAGCGAGCAGATCCGCTGCGCCGCGTGGATGGACGCGCTGCCCTTCGAGGTCGGGCACGAGACGAAGAACCCGGGGGGCGGAGGCTCGCCCATGAACCATCCGTCGCCGACCCACAATCTGATCACGCTGGGCTCGCACATGCCGTGGTCCGACGCGATCGGGACGGGAACGTACGACGACTTCCGGACGTTCCGGAGCGCGGTGCCGGCGACGGACGTGGGGTTGACTCCGGCCTGGCGGTACGATGACACTCCGATCGCGGGATTCGGGACCTGGTCGGGGCGGGCGCCGATACCGGCGAACGGGACGGTGCGGAGCTTCGCCTGGACGGAGTGGCGGCCGCTGGAGAACTACCAAGGGGACGAGCTGGCGTCGACCGGGGTGCCGGCGCGCCAGCTCCGGCCGGACGTGCGCCTGCAGTATCGGGCTCCGGGGGAGACCGCGTGGCGCGACGGACCAGGCCCGGCTACGCCGGACGGCCCGGACGGAGGCGAGTTCCTCGCGGCGCCGGACCTCGGGCCGACCGGCAGCGGAGTCGAGTTCCGTTTCGTGTTCGACCGCCAGGGCCAGGACCCATTCCGCAACACTCCCGTGGTCGACGACCTGACGATTACCTATACGACGGGTGGCGGGGTGCGGATCCTGAGCTGGCGGATCGTGCCGTAGGCGGGCTGGGATTCGATCGACGGATGTCCGCGGATGCCGAACCTGATCGTGGCGATGACCGGTGCCAGCGGCGCGGCGTACGGTCGGCGTCTGCTCGCGCGCCTGGCGGGCTACGAGGCGCTGCACCTGCACCTGGTGGTGTCGGCGGCCGCGCTGCGCGTGCTCCAGGAGGAGGAAGGCCTGCGCCTGAGCACGTCGCGGCCACAGGAGGCGCTGGAGGCGCTGGCGGGAGCCGCCGCAGGCCGCGCGGTGTGGCACCCGGTGGAGGACATCGGAGCCTCGATCGCTTCGGGGAGCTTCCGCACGATCGGCATGGTCGTGGTGCCCTGCAGCATGGGGACGCTGTCGTCGATCGCCCACGGCGCTTCTCGTAACCTGGTGGAACGCGCGGCCGACGTCTGTCTCAAGGAACGCCGGAAGCTGATCCTGGTCCCGCGCGAGACTCCGCTCTCCCTGGTTCACCTGGAGAACATGACCGCGGCGGTCCGGGCCGGCGCGGTCGTCATGCCCGCCTCGCCCGGCTTCTATCATCGGCCGCGCAGCGTCGAGGACCTGCTCGACTTCCTGGTCGGCCGCATCCTCGACCACCTCGACCTGCCGCACGACCTCGTGCAGCGCGGCACGGTCTCGGCAGAGGAGTAGCGACGAAGCCTCGCTGGGGCGCCCACCTGCGATTGAGCGATCCAAGGGTCGGACTACTCGTGAATTTCAACGTCCTCATCCTCGAGGACGGAATCCGGCGGATGGTCAATCGGCTCTGATCCAGCGACGGGAAACCGTTCTCCGCGTCCTCTCTCCGGTCTCTCTGCGTTCTCTGCGTTTTGTTTGCGGCTCTGCCGCGCTATGATTTTGGATTGGGGATTTCGCATCCGCCGGCCGCGCCCAGCCGATGCATATAGGGTGGGCATCGCCCGATCCGGAGAAGCTCCGTGCAGGAAAGACCCGACCGCCCCGGGACGGCCTGGCCGCCGACCCAGTGGACGCTGGTGTGCCGCTGCGGGGCGCTGCCTCCGGGGCGCCGCCGCGAGGAACTGGGTCGCCTGGTCGCGCTCTATCACGCGCCGATCGAGTCGGCGCTCGCGCGCATCCTCGCGAACCGCGGGGTGCCGTGGGCACGGGCCGGGCAGTGGGCCGAAGAGCTGGCCGCGCAGTTCGTCGCCGATCGCCTGGTCGCCGGCGATTTGCTCGCGCGCATCGACCGCAACGGCCCGGCGCGTTTCAAGACCTTCCTGTGGAAATGCCTGACCGACTGGGCGACCGACGCGCTCCGGCGTGCCGGCCGCGGCGAGCGCGCGCGCCGCGCCGCGCCCGTCGCCGGGGACCCGTTCGCCGACGCCGCGCGCGGCTTCGAGCGCACCCTGGCGCTCCAGGACCTGCGCGAGGCCTTGCGCGAGACCCGCGACCACTGCCGCGCGAAGGGCTGGGATGCGGTCTTCGGCGCCTTCTGCGAGGCGTTCATGGCGGGCCGCGCCCCCGATCCGGCGATCCCGGCGCGCACCTGGCGCGACCGCTGCGCCCGCATCCGCGCGCACCTGCGGGATGCGCTGCGTCGCCGGGTCTCCGCCGCCTGCCTCGATCGCGACGAGGCCGACCGCGAACTCGCGCGCGTCGAGGACCTGCTGCTCGACCTGCGCGGCGTGCGCTGGAGCGTCCTGCTCGAAGATGGGGATCTCTGGGTCGAGGACCGCGAAGTGGTCCCGGGAGCGCACCCTGGCTAGCCCGCCGTCGGAAGACCCCGGACTCGGCCGGCTGGTGGGCTTCCTGCGCACCGGCAGCGAGATTCCCGCCTGGACCGGCGTGACCCTGGCCGACGGCACGCGCGTCGGACGCCCGATCGGTCTGGGCGGCTTCTGCGCGGTGTTCGAGGGGACCGCCCCCGACCGCCGGTCCTGCGCGGTCAAGGTCCTGCTGCCCGATCTCGCGCGCCATCCCGACCAGCGCCGGCGCTTCGCGCGCGAGGCGCGCCTGCTGCTCGCCCGCGGGATCGAAGGCCTGCCCGGCGGCATCGCCGCGGGCGAGCACGAGGGCCTGCCGTGGGTGGTGATGGAGCGGGTGCTCGGCCGCACCCTGGCCGACGCGCTGCGCGAGGAGGGCCGCTTCGAGGCGGCTCGCGCGACCCGCGTCGCGCGGCAGGTGCTCGACATCCTCGGCCGCGCGCACGCGCACGGCGTGGTCCACCGCGACCTCAAGCCCGAGAACGTCTTCCTGCGCGAAGACGGAAGCGTGTGCCTGCTCGACTTCGGCGTCGCCAAGCTCGAGCGCCGACCCGAGGACGCGATCACCCGCCCGGGGGAATTCCTCGGCACGCCGGCGTACGCCGCGCCCGAGCAGATCGATGACGCCCGCCGGGCCCGCCCCGAGAGCGATCTCTTTTCCGCCGGTGTGCTGCTGCTCGAGATGCTCGCCGGGTCCACGCTCGCGGAAAAGCCGCGCGGGACCCGTGCCCGCGCGGGCCGCGCCCTGCTCGTGCTCGCGGGCGTCCCCGAGCCGGTCGGCCGGATCGTCGAGCGCGCGCTCGCCGAAGATCCGCGCCGCCGCTTCCACCGCGCCGCGGCCATGTCCGCCGCCCTCGGCGGGACGTCCCTGGCCGGCCTCGTCGCCTGGCTGCTCGACCGCCCGACCGTGGTGGTGGGCTGCGAACTCGCCTGCGTCGCGCTCGTCCTCGGCACCCTCCTCTTCCGCGCCTGGGGGCTCGAAGGCCGTCTCACCGCCGAACGCTCGGAGCTGTCCGAGCGTGCCGAGCGGCTCGCCGCGGAGGCGGAAGCCCTGCGCGCCGAGAACACGCGTTTGCGCGAGCAGCGCGAGGGACCGATCCGCCGGCTTCTCTACGAAGACCTCCGGGACCGGTACCGCGCCCTGCTTCTGGCCGATCGCGTGCGCGGCCTGCGCGAGCTCCCGCGCTTCCTCGCCGCCTGCGAGAGCTTCCTCCCGCAGGCCGCGGGAGGGGAAGCGCGCGCCGCGGTCGAGGCCATGAAGACCGCCACCGCCTGGCGCTCGGTTCCCCGCCGGGCTGCGCTGAAGATCCTGCGCGGCCGCTTCGCGGATTCCTGGGGGGACGTGCCCGACACCCGCGTCCGGGTATCGATCAACGGCCGCGAGGTCGCCGTCTCCGCGGCGGTCGACGATTCCCGGACCCCCGAGTACCGCCTGGCCGTGGACCTCGTCCTCGGTCCCTTCGATACTCTCGCGATCCAGGTCGAGGAACGGGATCTCGAATGGGAGCCGCTCGCGCGCGTCGGCCCCGCGCCGGCCGGCCCGGGCCTCGACCCGGTGCTCGCCCTCGAACGCGCAGCGAGGGGCTCGCCCCTGGAAATCGAATGCCGTTGGGAAGAAGACGCCCCGGCGCTGCCGGAAGCCCCGTGACCGGCGCGGACCTGGGCCCGGCCTGGCCGCCGCAGGAGGGACACGCATGAACCCAGGCTCTAAGTACCGCACCCCGGAGAATTGTGCCCAGTCTGCTCGGCGATTCTGGTTGCGGCCTCGGCCGCGCTGAGTGACGGTCCCCGTTGACCGATGGCCCACACGGGTCGTGCACGCGCAGATTCCGCCAGAAAGCCGGAAATCGGGTTGCCGGATCGACGCCGCCGAGCGGGTGCTTCCTGACCCATCCAGGAGGCAGCCATGAATCAGCCCCGCTCCCGGTCGCCGTTCGCGCCATCGCTCCTCGTTCCGCTGGTCCTGCTCGCCGCCGGTCCCGCCTTACCGCAGGAAGGCGTGCTGCTCGCGCGGGCCGCGCGGGCGCTCGCCCACGCGTACGGCGACGAAGCTGCCGAAGCGCTCGCGCGGCGGTTCGGGCCGCGCGCGGCCGAGGTCTTCGCGCGCCACGGCGACGAGGGCGTGCGCGTCCTCGAGCGGCTCGGGCCGGAGCTCGCCGGCAAGCTGCCGGAGTCTTGCGACGACCTGGTCCGGGCGGTCGCCAGGCACGGCGACGCCGCCGTGGAGGTGCTGCGGCAGGGCGGACCGGAGGCGCTGCGGGTGGTCGCCGCGCTCGACGGACCCGGGCTCCGTTTCGCCCAGGTCGCGGGCGCAGATGCGGGGGAGGTGTTCGCGCGCGGCGGCGCCCGCGGTGTCCTGCAGGCGCTCCGGAACCCGGAGTACCTGGAGGCGTTCCGGGAGGCGCGCCGGGTCGGGCGGCTCGCGGCGTTCCTCGAAGGCGCGCGGGTCCACGGCGACCGCTTCGTCGCCTGGATCGGCCGGCGCTGGAAGGAGGTCGGGTTCATCGCCGCGCTCGCGACCTTCGTGGCGGTGGCCCCGAACGCGGTCGAACAGGCCGGCGCGACCGCGCGCGCAGGCGTGCGCGAGCTCGGCAGCGGAGGCACGCTCGCGGCCGTCGGATTGGCCCTCGCCGCCGCCGTCGCGTGGGACCTCCTGCGGCGGCGTGGGTCGCGAATCCAGAATCCGCTGTCCTACCCATAGGTCGTGGTGGGGACGAAACTCGGGAGAATCACACGCTCTGCCGTTGGGCAATCCGTGCAATCCGGACAATCCGTAGTACACACCGGCAACATCGTCGCATTTTCGACGATATTGCGAGGAATCACACGCTCTGCCGTTGGACAATCCGTGCAATCCGGACAATCCGTATAATCCGTAGTTCCGTCGGTTGCGGCGGCAGCCGCGCTGGGTAATCCGTAGTTCCGTCGGTTGCGGCCGAAGCCGCGCGGGGGACAAGTGGTGAAAGCGGCTGCGATCGCCATTCTCTTCCTCGGCGGTCTCGCCTTCGGCGGCCAGCCGCCTCCGGGGTCGCCGCTGCGGATCGGCGCGCGCTGCGCCGTGGCGCGGGACCGGGTGCGCGCGCGTTTTCCGGAGGCCCTCCGACCCGTTCGCGAACTCTTCGGTCGCGCGCGCACGGGTGTCCCCGGCTTCGCCCAGTGGAGCAATTCGTCGTGGACGGCGCTCTCGCTCGCGGGCGACGCCGCCGTCGATTGGTGGGCCGGGCCGGTCGCGGGCGAGCGGCGGACGTCGCGAACCGTGCGTCGCCAATTTCAACAGACCGTTCTCGCCCCCGCGGATCTCGCTCGCGCGCTCGCGGAAGCGGAGGCCGGCCTGCGGGCCGCGATCGACGCCGAACGCGTGCAGATGTTCCTCGACCTGGGAGCGGATTCGCGCGCGTTCGCCGACCTGCCGGGGGGCCTCGGAGATCCCCGGAGCGAGCCCGATCGCGGTGGGTCGCACAACTCCGCGGCTCCGCCTTCGCCCGCGGCCTTGCCCCTGCCCGCGGCCTCGCCCCTTCCCGCGGCCTCGCCCCTGCCCGCCGGCGTGCCCGCGATGGCGCCGGACCACGCCCGCGCGGCGCTCGCCTATCGTCTCGCCGACCTGGGCCTGGATCGGCTCCTCTCCGGCGTGCTCGCCCCGGCGCTGGTCCGCATCGCGGCCCGTTTGGGCTTGCGATTGACCAGCCTGGGGACCGGCGTAGCGTCCTTTGGCCTGTCGCTGCTGGTCACCATGATCCTCGAATACGCGTACGACCGCGCCGTCGAAGGTGCCCTGTCGGATGCCCTGGGAGAAGCCCTGGCTGGGGCCGAGAGGGAGTTCGCGGCGGCCCTGAAGTCGCAAGCCGAAACCCTGGCGCTGCAAAGCTTTCTCGCCGACCAGACGAGGCTCGGGGTGGGCCGCAGGCCGACCGCTCTTTTCCTTGAAAAAAACCCCCCCCCTCCCTAGATTGTCGCAGCAGTCCGGTCGATCCGGATCGATGCGACGAAGGGAGGCCATCCCGATGGCGTACGACCCACTCCGCCAATCTCCCACCTCCAAGCCGGTGCCGGGGGACGGACCCGGCGCGACCGCGACCGCGCCGGGCGCGCCCGAGGCCGCGCGATTGGTCGCCGGCGGTCCCAGCGCCCCGCGCCCGCGCGGGGAAAAACCCGGCGCACCGATGCCCACCGGCTCGCCGGTCGGCAAGCGCGTCCTCGCCGAATACCCGCTGCCCGAACCGGCCAAAGAGATGACCGACCCGGAATTCATGAAGCGCCGCTGGTTCCTCCGGCTGGGCTGGGGCGGAGTCGCCACCTTCATGGGCGGCCTCACCCTCGGTTCCACGCGGTTCTTCTTCCCACGCGTGCTGTTCGAGCCGCCCACCGTGTTCAAGGCGGGCTTCCCGCAGGAATACACCATTGGCGAAGTCAACACGAACTACCAGCAGAGCCAGCGCGTGTGGATCGTGCGCGAGCCCGAGGGTTTTTACGCACTGCTTGCGAAATGCACGCACCTCGGCTGCACCCCGGTCTGGTGGCCCGGCGAGAACAAGTTCAAGTGCCCGTGCCACGGGAGCGGCTTCACCAAGGAAGGGATCAACTACGAGGGCCCGGCGCCCCGCCCGCTCGAGCGGGTGAAGATTGCGTTCGCCGACGATGGCCAGTTGCTGATCGACACCAGCCGGGTGTTCAAGCAGGAGTTGGGCGATTGGGAAAAGGAAGGCTCGTTCCTGCGGACTTGATCGCCCACGGAGTTCCGCCCGCGCGCGGCCGCATCCGGCGCCGGCACCCCGGGTCCGGCGCACGCTCATGAAAAGAAGACCGAATACCCGACTCTGGACGCCGCCCATGTCGCTTCGCCTCTGGTCGTCACGCCTGCCGGCGCCCCGCGCCTGCTCGCTGCGGCTCCGATCGCTGCGCGCGTCCGGGTTCCTTCCCCTCCTGTTCGCGCTCATGCTCGCGGCGGCCCCGGGGTTCGCGGAGTCGCCGGCGGAGCCCGCGGGAGACTTCGGCGTGCTCCTGCTGTCGCACGGCGGCTCGCCGGAATGGAACGCGACCGTGGCCGAGACGGTGCGCCCGCTGCGCGAGCGCTGGCGGGTGGAGATCGCCTTCGGGATGGCCGACGCCTCCACCATGGAGCAGGCAGTCCGGCGGCTCGAGGACGCGGGCGTCCGCCGGATCGGCGTGGTCCGGCTCTTCGTGTGGGGCGAGAGCTTCCTCGACCGCACCCGGCAGGTGCTCGGACTGCTTCCGGGCGCTCCCCCGCGCCCGGCGGATCCGGATGCCGCAAAAGCCCATGCCGCGGAGCACCCGCACGGGCAGGGCCCCGAGCGCCTTCACGGTGCGAACGAACTGCAGGCCCACCTCGAGGGGATCCCGTTCTGGCGCATCGAAACGCGATCGCGCTGCGTGGTCAGTAGCGAAGGCCTGGCCCAATGCGACACGATGGGCGAGGTGCTGGCCGAGCGCGTACGCGGCCTGAGCCGCGACCCGGCGCGCGAGTCGGTGTTGCTGCTCGGGCACGGGCCGGAGGACGACGCCGAGAACGAGCGCTGGCTGGCCGCGCTCGCCGCGCTGGGAGACATGGTGGGAAAAGGCGCACCGTACCGTGCCCTTCGGGTGGAGACCTTGCGGGAGGACTGGCCCGACAAGCGCGCCGCGGCGATCGAGCGGATTCGTTCCTTCGTGAAGGAAGCCGGCCGGGACGGCGGACGCGCGCTGGTGGTGCCGGTGCGCATCCAGGGATTCGGTCCCTACGCGCAGGTTCTCGAAGGGCTCGACTACGACTCTGACGGCAAGGGGTTGACGCCCCACGCGAACGTATCGCGTTGGCTCGCGGAGCAGGCCGAACGACTCGAGCGGGAGCTCGACGACCAAGAGAATTGACAGCTCCCTGCCGAGTGCAGGGGCTCCGATAGGAGGAAGGTCACGTGCCTCAGTTATTCGACCAGATCAAATCGACCCAGCTGTACCGGTCGATCATGCGCCACGGTCTCGAGCCGACGCCGCGAAACCGGGTGCTGACGATCCTGAGCAACGTGTTCCTGCACCTCCACCCGCCGATGATCCGGCGGCACGGGTGCAAGCTCAGCTATACCTGGGGCATGGGCGGCATCACCTTCTATCTCTTCATCGTGCTGACGTTCACCGGCGTCCTGCTGATGTACTACTATCACCCGGACAAGGCGAATGCGTACAAGGACATGAAGTACCTGGAATACGACGTGCCGCTGGGGATCATCATGCGCAACATGCACCGCTGGGCGGCGCACGCGATGGTGATCAGCACCTGGCTGCACATGATGCGGGTGTTCATGACCGGCTCGTACAAGCCACCCCGGGAGTTCAACTGGGTGGTTGGCGTCTTGCTGCTGGTCTTCACCCTGCTCCTCAGCTTCACCGGCTATCTCCTGCCGGACGACCAGCTGGGCTTCTGGGCAGTCACGGTCGGCACGAACATGGCCCGGGCCACGCCAGGTTTAGGGCATGAGGGACCGTTCGGTTCCGAGATGGGCATGACCCCGTACAACGACGTTCGCTTCGCGCTGCTCGGAGGCTCGATCGTGGGCGGCAACGCGTTGCTGCGAGCGTATGTCTGGCACTGCATTTCGCTCCCGATCATCGCGGCCCTGTGCATGATGATCCACTTCTGGCGCGTCCGCAAGGACGGAGGCATCTCCGGACCGGTATGACGTTTCCGCTCGGAACTTGCGAACCGCGCAGACTGGAGGTCGGCCTGCAATGATGCAGATGTTCAACAACATGTGGTCGATCATGGCCGTGCCGGACAACTTTCCGATCCTGGTCATGGCCGTGCTGGTCGCCTACTTCCTGTACCTCTCGTTCAAGATGGGGCTCGCCAACGACCGGCTTCGGGCGATGGCCAGGAACGCCGACGGCGGCCTGGTGGACATCATGTATCCCGAAGCCGAGCGAGGGCTGCCGGACAAGGTGCACGTCTGGCCCTACCTGGTGCGCATCGAGTTCATCGCGGTGATCCTGACGACCGCCCTGTTGATCGTCTGGTCGATCCTGCTCGACGCGCCGCTCGAGGAGATCTCCAACGCGAACGCCACGCCGAACCCGTCGAAGGCGCCCTGGTACTTCCTCGGCTTGCAGGAACTGCTGGTCTACTTCGACCCCTGGATCGCCGGCGTCTACCTGCCGACCATCATCGTCGTCGGCCTCATGACCATCCCCTACATCGACACCAACTCGAAGGGGAACGGCTACTACACGATCAAGGAACGGCCGTTCGCCCTGTCGGTCTTCCTGTTCGGCTTCGTCGGCCTGTGGGTGGTCATGGTGGTGATCGGCACCTATATCCGCGGCCCGGGCTGGATGTGGTTCTGGCCCTGGATGGAATGGGACCCGAGGAGAACCGTCTCCTCGACCAACATCGACCTCTACGACGCGCTCGGCTTCCAGAGCTGGTCGTTCCCCATGGGCGCGGGGATCTTCGATGTCTTCGGCATGGTGGTGACCCTGGGCTTCTTCGCGGTCGGCATGACCGTGCCGTACTTGTGGCTCAGGAAGTACAAGCCCCACGAGTACGCGCGCCTGGGCTTCGTCCGGTACAACATCGTCATGATGATGCTGCTCCAGATGATCGGCGTGGTGGTGAAGATCGTCCTGCGCCTGGGGTTCAACATCAAGTACGTCTGGGTCACCCCCTGGTTCAACGTGTAGACCCCCGCTGATAGGAAGCGCGCGCGATGGCCGCCACCAAAGAAAAGAAGCACGATCCGATCACGGACGTCTCCATGGCCAAGGAGTTCTTGATCTGCTCGGGCATCCTCTTCCTCACCATGGTGTGGGGGGCGTACGACGAGATCTGGGTCCGCCGCCCGTGGAAGGCGGTGCAGATGGAATTCAAGGAGATCGCCGGCGCCAAGTACGACGAGGACCTCGAGCAGGCCCGCCGGGTGCTACAGTCGCCCGGGTACCGGTCGGCCCAGAGCGACGTGGACAAGGCGAAAGCCGCGTTCGACGCACACCCAGAGGTCAAGCGCATCAAGCAGGCCCTGGAACAGAACGCCAAGGACTACGACGAAGTGCGCAAGAAGTTCCAGGTCCTGCGCGGCGATCTCCAGGAGGCCCAGTACTTCTGGGAGCAGGCGCGCACGGACCTGACCGAGCAGAACCGGATTGCGGAGCGGATCAAGCAGCTCGAGGAGGGCGATCCCGCGAAGAACCATACCGGCACCAACACCCTCTCGCGCAAGATGACCGAGTTCGACCTGCGGAAGAAGGAGCTCAAGTCCGAGCTGATCGTACAGCGCAAGGAGCTCGACGCCGCCGAGCGCAAGGTCGGCCACCTGGTCGCGCCGATCAGCCGCATCGAGGGCCAGAAGGCGTCGGTCGAGAATTCCCGGATCGAAGTGCGCCAGGTCGTCAACGACCAGCTCGGCCTGGTCGACCGCTGCGAGAACTGCCACGTCGCCGCCCGCCTCGACGGTTTCCCCAAGGGCGAGCGATTCCCCCATCCCTTCGCCTCCCACCCGGGCAGTTTCCTCGAGCACCACAACATCGACGCGATCGGCTGCGCCACCTGCCACCGCGGCCAGCCCTACGCCAACTCGAACCCCGACGAAGGCCACGGCTGGGACAAGTACTGGCTCGAGCCGATGCTCCCGGCGGTGGACTCGCAGGCCCTCTGCTTCAAGTGCCACGACGAGCAGACGGTGGTCCCGGAAGGCGACCGCGTCAGCCGCGGCCGCCAGCTGATCCAGGACCTCGGCTGCTGGGGCTGCCACAAGATCCGCGGCTTCGACCGCGAGGAGATCCGCCTCTCGGACGCGCGCCTCGCGCGCGATCAGGGTTCTGACGCGCTCGCCTCCGCCAGGGAACAGGCCGCCAAAGCCGCCAACGACCCGCGGCTGCTCGCCCGCGTCGAAGAGCTCGAAGGCGGCATGCGCCGGGCGCAGAAGAGCTGGGACGAGGCCGCCAAGGAATTCCGCCAGGTCGGCCCCGACCTGACCCGGATCAAGAGCAAGGTCTACCCCGGCTGGATCGAGGTGTGGATCTCCCACCCCAAGGGCTGGCGCGACACCACCACGATGCCGAACTCCCGGCTGCTCGAGCGCGACGACAACGGCGTCAACGAGATCCAGGCCATCGCCGCCTACCTCTGGCAGAACTCCGATGGCCCGACCCTCGCCCGCCATCCGCTCGAGGCGCCGCCCGAGGTGAAGGCGAAGGCCGAAGAGGGCAAGAACCTCTTCGAGACCGTGGGCTGTGTCGCCTGCCACTCGATCAAGGTCAAAGGCGCGGACGGCACCTGGGCCCGCCAGGGCGGCGAGTTCGCCCCGGACCTGTCCAAGGTCGGCGAGAAGATCACCTACGAGTACCTGGTCGAGTGGGTGCTGACTCCCAAGAAGTTCCAGCCGCACGGCCGGATGCCGACGCTCCGTCTGACCCGGGACCAGGCCGAAAAGGTTGCCGCCTACCTGACCACGCTCCAGATCAAGGTCCACGACACCGAGCCGCTGATCCCGAAGCGGGACCTCGGCTACCTGGAAGACCTCTCCCTCGCCGAGTTGGGCAGGAAAAAGATCCAGCGCTACGGCTGCTTCTCGTGCCACGACATCAAGGGCTTCGAGAACGCCGGCAAGATCGCCGTCGAACTCACCGCGGTCTATGCCAAGCTGCCCCATCAGTTCGACTTCGGCCTGCTCGAGCACGAGATCAAGGAGAAGTACAAGATCCACGACAAGCACGACTGGCACTCCCACCTCAAACGCATCTGGGTGCGGGAGAAGATCAAGGACCCGCGCCAGTGGGATCACGGGCGCGACCTCACCAAGAAGGGGGACGACCGGCTGCGCATGCCGGACTTCGAGCTGAGCTGGGAGCAGATCGACGACATCGTCTGCTTCGTCCAGTCCCTCGACGGCAAGGAGTTCCCGCTCGCCTACCGCTACCGCCCGCGCTGGCCGAAGGACGGCGTGATCGAGGGCGAGAAGCTCGTGCGTAAGTACAACTGCTCCGGCTGCCACATGTTCGAGGTCAACAAGCTCACCTTGAAAAATGGCGCCGTGGTCCACGGTCTGCCGACGACCCAGTCCGAGACGGATCTCTACGTGCAGCTCCACGCCGACAGCCCGGAGCTCGGCAAGTGGACCGCCGAGACCGCGAAGATCCCGCTCGCGGACATCGTCGACAACCAGAAGCCCTGGGGCGGCGACATCATGCCGCACCTCACCCGGGCGTTGGTCGAGCAGGAAGTGATCGGCGACGAAATGGAAGCTCCGCCCCAGATGCCGCCGCTGCTGCGACTCGAGGGCTTGAAGGTGCAGTCCCCCTGGGTGTTCCAATTCCTCAAGGAGCCCTACCCGCTGCGCCCGTGGTTGGCGACCAAGATGCCGACCTTCGAGCTGTCGGATGGGGAGGCGCAGGCGCTGGCCCGCTACTTCGCGGCGCGCAACGGCGAGGAATTCCCGTTCGAGTTCAACCTGGAGAAGCATCGGCAGTACCTGGACGAGCAGGAGAAGGCCCACCCCGGCCGGCTCGCGAAGGCCCAAGCGCTGTTCGAGCGGTTCGAGTGCCAGAAGTGCCACGTGAAGGGGAAGCAGACGCCGAAGGGCGATTCGTCGAACTGGGCGCCGGACCTGCTGATGTCCAAGGAGCGCCTGCGTCCGGAGTGGCTGGTGAAATGGCTGACCAACCCGAAGAAGATGCTCCCCGGGACGAAGATGCCGCAGTTCCAGTGGGGCACGGAGCAGGAGGCCTTCCCCGGCCCCGCGGAGGA
>Ga0082335_1004061_pt1 | contig 22825 bp, 19 predicted proteins | sample Subgrocontami58m_FD_72375 | JGI IMG/M metagenome (GOLD analysis project Ga0082335, IMG submission 72375) | Subsurface groundwater microbial communities from S. Glens Falls, New York, USA - GMW37 contaminated, 5.8 m (SPADES assembly) (version 2) ...
CGAGCTTGTATGTGTTTGCACATCTTCAGGCGTGTGGGGATTTTTTATATCAAGGCTATACCCATTTGATACGATTGTATCTATGGAAACCTTCCATGCCTGTTCGTTCTCTTTACGTTTCTTCCACCACTTTTTGAGGCCGTCAAATTCACTTTTATGAATCGGTTTCGTCTTATTGTATGCTTTCACGCCTTCCGGCAATTTATGCTCCCAGTACCAGATATCCTTGGTCGGCTTGCCTTTTTCAAAGAAAAGCAAGTTCGTGGCAACGCTGGCATAGGGCTGAAAAACTGAATTTGGCAAACGCACGATTGTGTGCAGATTGCAGTTTTCCAAGAGGTGCTGGCGGACGCGCTGTTTTACGCCGTCGCCGGTCAGCGAACCGTCCGGAAGAACAATACCGGCACGGCCTTCGTCTTTCAGATACCGCACCATGAGCATTAAGAAAAGGTCAGCGCTTTCCGTTGTGCGGAAATTTTGGGGGAAGTTAGTCTCTGCCCCATCGGTAACCGAGGCGCCGAAAGGTGGATTGGCAAGGATAACGTCCACCCGGTCTTTTTGCCCGATGGAGGTGTATTCCCGGTTTAAGCTGTCGGTATAATCTACATTCGGCACTTCAACATCGTGAAGGATTAAATTGGTAACGCACAGCATAAAGGGAAGCGGTTTAAACTCCATGCCATGAATGGTCTTCTCCAAAGTCTTGAGGTCGTCAACTCCTTTTACATCTTGTTTGCGGATATTTTCTATGGCGCTGGTTAAGAATCCACCGGTGCCGCAGGCGGGATCTAAAACTTTTTCGCCTAAGCGTGGATTGATCATTTCCGTGATAAATTCTGTCAAAGCCCGAGGGGTATAAAATTCGCCGTAATTCCCGGCACTCTGCAGATCGCGCAAAATCGTTTCATAAATATCTCCGAACACATGCCGGTCTTCAGCCTTGTTAAAATCAATTTGATTTAATGCGTTAACAACTTGACGGATAATTGTCCCGTTCTTCATGTAGTTATTCGTGCCGTCAAATATTTCACGAATAATGAGCGCGCGTTTATTGCCGGAACTCACATCGAGATTTTTAAGCTTTGGTATCAAAGCACCGTCAACAAAGTTTTTAAGCTCATCCCCAGTCATCCCCTCATCATCAGCCGCCCAGTTGCGCCATTGCAATTTCTTGGGCATCGGGGAGATATATTTATCATTAAGAAGTTCCAGTTCTTTGTCCTTATCATCCAGAATCTTGAGGCTGAGCATCCAGCCTAATTGCTCAATGCGCTGAGCGTCTCCGGACACACCCGGATCCTTGCGCATAATGTTCTGTAATGTTTTTATGATATTCCCAATGTTTTTCATTATTACCCCTTACGCTCAATGTCGTTAAGTTAAGGGTTATTTTATATAAACAACCCCCTTTATCCCCCTTTTCTAAGGGGGATTTTTACGGCCGGTAGTTTAACTTAATGACACACCCTTAAGCTGCTGTATATAGTTCATGCTCCAGTTCTTCAATAACATGGAGATACTGATCTCTCCCGCCGAAAATCTGTACGATTTCCGTGGGTGTTCCGATTTGATTAAACGGTTCTATTCTCAAAATTGCAAGGTCTTCTATATTTTCAATGCCCTCATCGGCATATTTATCCAGGAGCGCCTCAATAACCTTCCGCGCTTTCTCCCCATATTTCGTGAAATAATTGCGCTTCTTTACATTTTCCACGCGCTCCAGCCGGGTAAGCGCGGGCATATCCCACGCAATATGGCAGATAAGGTCAAAAACATCCAAATCCTTCTTTACCTCGTCCATAAGGTTTTCAATAATAATGCCATGCGATTCTAATTCCTCGATGACAGCCTTCTTTTTATGAGCGCTGTTCCATCGGGCAAGGAAATCATCGAGGGATTGGAACTCCCGCAAGATGCTCTTCTTTGTGTAATCTTTGAGACTTTCAGTGATAAGTTTGCCGTTCGCATCCAGATGCTGAACCCGCTCGTTTAACACTGAAACGTCCACTCCGGCCACATACACCTTCTGCCGGGGTTCGGACACAATTGGACCACCTTGAATAATGTCCGGTTGCGCGGAGTATTCGACCGGAATTTCTTCTTCAAAATCCACTGGCTGGCCGGTCTCCGGATCAATGATCTCCTGGTCTTCTTCGGGATGAATATCCTGATCCGTTAATTCGTCTTCGCCCGTAACTTCCCTGATCATAACCGGGTCGCCGTCAAACGCCGGATCCGCAAAAAGATTCGTCACATTGCGGAAGTCCATAATGGCGAAGGACGTCTTATCATACTCTTCGTTAATACGAGTTCCGCGACCTATGATCTGCTTGAACTCGGTCATAGACCTGATGTTTGAATCAAGCACGATCAATTTGCAGGTCTGCGCATCAACGCCGGTAGTCATCAATTTCGACGTGGTAGCGATAACCGGATAACGCTCCTCAGGATTTATGAAATTATCCACTTCTCGCTTGCCTTCGTCATCATCACCGGTTATTCGCATAATATACTTGTAGTTCTCAAGCGCCAAATCCGAGTTCTCAATAGCCAGTGCCTGTCTCATGCGCTCGGCGTGTTCAATATCCACACAAAAAACTATTGTTTTGTCAAAACGGTTAGTTTTCCTCAAATACTCCGATACTTTCTTGGCGACAATCTTCGTTCTCTCATCAATCACCAAATTTCTATCAAAGTCTTTGGTGTTATAAATACGATCTTCAATCTCATTGCCATCCGTATCTTTTTTGCCTGCCTCAGGCCGCCAGCCCTCAAGGTCGGTACTAAGACCGACACGAATGACTTTGTAAGGGGCTAGAAATCCATCTTCGATACCTTGCTTGAGTGTATAGGTATAAATCGGATCGCCGAAGTATTCTATGTTTGATATTTCTTTTGTTTCCCTCGGTGTTGCGGTAAGGCCGATATGAGTCGCGGTACTAAAATAATCAAGTATCGCTCTCCATGCGCTGTCAGCGGCCGCGCTTCCACGATGGCACTCATCAACAACCACAAGATCAAAGAAATCCCGGCTGAATTCTTTGTATGCATCCTTGTCTTCATTGTAGTTCGTTAACCCCTGATAGAGGGCAAGGTAGATTTCAAACGCCTTGTCGATCTTTTTCTTTCTGATGACCGTCATGCGGTCTTTAAAATGTTTAAAGTCATTGCGCTTGGTTTGATCAATAAGCACATTACGATCTGCCAGGAAAAGTATTCTCTTTTTGCGTCCGTTTTTCCAAAGGCGATAAATAATCTGAAAAGCCGTATATGTTTTTCCTGTCCCGGTTGCCATTACAAGAAGGATTCTATTTTGACTTCGAGCAATAGCTTCTACCGTGCGGTTAATAGCTATCTGCTGATAATAACGAGGCGACCGCCCCGATCCGTCAAAGAAGTAATCAAAAGAGGCGATCTCTTCCTGCTCGGGCGTTTCAATCTTCTTATACTTTTTATACATCTTCCAAAGCTCAGCAGAAGAAGGGAAAGTGTCTAAAGACAATTCTTTCTCGATTTGCTCAGAGAAACCAGATCGATCATGCTGAACAAAGCCATCACCGTTTGAGCTGAACGCGACCGGAACATCAAGTATCTCTGCATAGCCTAACGCCTGCTGTAATCCGGCTCCTACGGAATGATTGTTGTCCTTTGCTTCAATAACAGCTATGGGAATATTCGGCTTAAGGTAGAGAATAAAATCAGCACGCTTTCTTTTGCCCCGGGTGGTCTTGTTGCCTTTGACAAAAATTCGACCGTCAGTAAAAAAGACCTCTTCACGGATTTGCTTTGCAACATCCCACCCGGACTTTACCAGCGCAGGCAAGATGAACTGCGTGCATATATCTCTTTCCGACAAATCTTTTTTATTACTCATTTATTTTCTGATTTTTTCTTAATAATGCAGGAACTAATATGATTACCCTTCTTCTTCCCTCCGCCCAAGTTGGCTCCGTAACACCATACGGTTTTTTAGAGTTAGAGTTTAACCAATTTTGGAGATTCAAAAGTTGTGTTCTAAGCGTCGTCAGTTAACAAAAACTTATTTTATAAGAATTCTATCCGATTCTTCATTTCCTCTGATGATAAAATTTCAGCGTAAAGTGCTAATCTCCTGATACACTCTCCAACGCTTAGTTTGTTCATTTCTACAAATATTACTCCACAGTGATTTTTGCCAACTCTTTCCAATTTCTTAGCGATTTCCAGAAAATGATGGTCATGCGTCAGCATTGTCCGGTTAGGAATTTGCATGTACCGGCTTTTGTCATACCCGAATGCTCTTATCGGGTATCCAGAGGCTCGACCATCCTAGATTCCCGCCAAAAACATGCGGGAATGACAGCTTTAGAGCAATGGAATAAAACGCGCAAAAACTTAACCGGACAATGCTGGTCATGCGTAAAAATAACTGCTTTTATTTTTGATGCATATTTGAAATGTTCTATGTCAGAGGCGCCAATCATATCTTTTTCGTGAGCAGGAAAAGCCTTAATTCCACGTCTCTTTAATCCTTCGGCAATACGTATATCAGCATTTTCGTCAGTGTATATCTTTAATCTTGCCAAGTTTCTTCTGCAGAATGGTAGAATGTTCTTTCTTCATACCTTCTGTGTCCTGAACTGCTGCTTTCCATGCACTGTCAATCTCGTTCTTGTGTTCATAGTAATACGAAAGCGCGTCATGAACTTGTGGCAAATTTATCTGTGGCAGTGCGACTATTATATCTTCCGGAGACTGCCCCATGATTTCATATCGAATAACTATGTCCAGCACTCGGATACCCGTGCCTAAAATAACAGGCATCCCGCCTCTTATTTTTTTATTCCTTGTAATATAGGGATGCTTTGTTTGTTTCATTACCATACCCATTCCATGTTCTCCTCATTTTCATTTTTTAGAGATTTAAAAGCTTGTTTATAATCTTCCAAAAGTTCTTCTTTGTCTATTTCAATAAAATGAATACCCATTCGTGAGGCAAATCTTACAAATTCAAATCGCTCCATATCGAGGAATGTCTATCGTTATCTTTTCTTTACCCATTTACACCTCCTCTTTTGCCTTGTAATTTATTTTTTTTAGTTCGTGCGATTGGCGTTTTAGGGTTAATTCGTGGGCAAGAATATTTTGGAAAAATTGAGGAGTTTTACAATTTGAGATAAGCAGATTCAATTCCTCCAAATGCACTGACAGAAAAACTTTTCGTTTGGTTTTAAAAAGTCAAAATTATCTTAATCAGACACACAGTAGAGTGGGAATATTTCACGTCCTTACTCTACAACCATAAATTATCTATGTCAAGGAGTAAAAAGGATTAGACATACGAACTATACAAGGTTTTATAATCAAAGTGTATTTTCAGTTGACAACTCCTTTTTACCACACTATCATTTCACCATGATTTCATTTCATAATTTAAAACAATATAAGAAAATACTCCTCTTGTTCTTACTCATATTATGCGTAAGCAGTCTGCTTGCACCCCTGATAAAGATTGCCGTTGACATTGTGGTACCAAAGGGAGCTTTGATGGCTGACCTGCTTAATTACAAGCACGGGAGCTACGATTTCGGGAAGGTTATGCGGCGTATCATCCTGGGTGTTACCATCCTTATTATTTTCTTGTTCAGAAAACCGCTGATGATTAATTCCCTGGCAACCATTGGCATAAAACACACTACGGGATGGTGGGGACATTTGCAGATGGGCTTCTTCCTGAGCACCGGGATATTTATCCTGTACACCGCCTTCCTGTTCATTACGGGCACCAAAATATTACAGGTTGATGCAAAATCTCTTGGAGACTTATTCTTTCAGCTTTTCAAAATTTTGCTAATCGCAGGTCTTGTTGGATGTATCGAGGAAATATTCTTCAGGGGATTTATCTTTCAAAGCTTTTTGCATAATATGCATACCATATCTGCAGTGTGTGCCAGCAGCCTGTTCTATTCTTTATTACACTTCTTCAGGGTTAAACTCCTGGTATCTCCAGGTTTTCAACCGTTTATCGGTTTCGAGGTAATTTACCAATCCTTCGCAAATTTATTAATAAATTTCTCTACCATGTTCCCCACCTTGGTTGGTATCTTCCTTGTCGGTGTGGTGCTGTCATACGCCTGTCTGAGAACAAATTCCCTCTATTTTGCCATAGGGCTTCACGCAGGCTGGATAATTCTCATTAAGACCAATATATTATTATTCGACCACGTGGGAACAAACCTTAGGTGGCTTTTCGGTGACAGCAAGGTGGTTACCGGGGTACTTGGATGGGGTCTCTTAATCATCACCTTGTTCCTTGTGCGTTTTGTGACGAAAACAACCTCGTGTGAAACTGTGTCTTATAGTAAAATACCAATTAGAAAACAATCTAAGCCACAAATTGCCCAGATACAAAATGCGAATACTATATGAAGTCAATTGATGCAAAATTATTCCCCTCTTGGGAGGGGTTAGGGGTGGGTCTCTTTCCCCGTTTTCACGAGGACAAGGGTCGTGAAATCTCAATGAGTAACTCACGAATTACCGACTTACCCACCCCTAAATCGTTCGACTGAGCTCACGACGAAGTCCCCTCCCAAGAGGGGACTTTCTAATTTAAATTAATGGGAAGTCGTGCGTATCTCCTGCCTGCTTCAAGAAAGGCAACCATATTTTCATGCGGCGTATGAATAGGCACCTCACATCCCGTGGCTAAGATAAAACCCTTTGGATTGCTAGCAGCCTTCGTTACACAATCCTTCACCATATCGTTGATAATTTCCGGGTTCCCCTTGAGCATGCCGTCTGCCGGGCTTACATTTCCCATTAAACAGACCTTCTCTCCGACCAATTCCTTGGCCTCAAGGAGGTCGATATTGTCAATACTCAGAATATCTGCGCCGCTCTCGGCCATACATTGTATTACCCGCTTCGTTTTTCCGCAGATATGAAGTACGCCGGGCAGGTTATATGAATGGATATGCGCATACACTTCCTTGAGATACGGCAAGACGAATTCCCTGAAATGTCTCTCGCTTATCATAGAGCCAGTAGCCACAGGCTCAACGGTAACCGGAATACCTCCGGCTTTTACATAGGCGTCAATCAGGTTTTTCACCGATTGGGTGGCAACCTTCATCAGGGTATGGACCAGTTCAGTGTCTGTATAGAGTTCTTTGATAAATATCTCCGTCCCTCTTAAAGCCGCAGATGTGGTAAATGGCGCACCAATGACAGGTACGATAAAGACTTCATTGCCAATTGCATCCACACAGCGCTTTACTGCTTCAAGGTATACGGGGAGTCTCCCGTCTTTTTCAGGGTTTACGGGTTTAAGTTTTTTGAGGTCTTCACGTGTTTGTATAAACGGGGTTTCTACCTGCGGCGCATCATCTTCAGGAAAGTACATCTTTGTGCCCATGGCCTCCGCAAGGGTAGAGGTGGTAGAGAAGAGGTAAACAATATCATGCCGATATTTTTTAAAACAGGCAATATTGGCATTTCCCATATTCTCACCGTTTGTGCAGAAATCCCTGACAGAGAGATTTAAACTCCGGGATGCAAAATTAAGGATTAACGGGCTCACCAGGAGCCGATCAACCTCTTTTCCTTGCAGGATTGCAAGCATTCGTTCTTTGGGTGTTATTTCATCTTTGGATTTCACCGCACGCCCTCCTGATTTCTTCTTACGCTGACCAGTTCCGGAGTTTTCAATATTAGCGGCACGTGAATTTCCAGAAACAAGCTCTTTGCAACCTTGACCGCCTCGGCTGCATTTTTTGCATATCCGTCAGCGCCAATATTTTTTGCAAATCCCGGCGATATCGGCCCACCGCCAACCATAACCCTGGAAGCTATACCCGCCTTCTTTAAATCTTCGATAATTACCTGCATGCCATCCATCGTTGTGGTCATGAGGGTAGAAAGGCAAACGAGATCGGCTTTTACCGCGCCGGCCGTGTCAACAAACTTCGCATGAGGAACATTCCTGCCCAGATCATGTATTTCGAATCCGGCGTTATCCAGCATTATTTTTACCAGATTTTTTCCAATATCGTGGGTATCACCTTTCACAACACCAATGACTACCTTTTTTTTGTTCCATGTCGTTTCCTTTGGCAGGTAAGGCCTAAGCACTTCAATTCCTGCATTCATCGCATCTGCGCAGAGGAGTATTTCCGGCACAAAATATTCTTCGTTTTCAAAAAGTTCATTAACCTTATCCATCCCCTTTGCGAGACCTTCAATAATTGCCTCATAGGGGTCGACATTGTACTGTATTACTGCAGCCGCTGCTTCGGCAGCACGCGTGGCATCCATATCAATAACAGCCTGAGTTAAGCGATAAAAAATATCTGACTTTTCCATGTAAAAGACGCCTCCTGACCATTGTTATATTGAGAAATAAAATTATCCAATAAACTATTGGAGGGATGACGGTGTCTTTTTCGGATGAGAGAAATACAGGTATGGATAAAGGTTTGGTTTCAAGTAAACAAGCGGATGAACTGCGTAATAAAACTCTTGCAAAGGGAAGGACGACGTTAGGGCAAGCCTTTCAAGAGTCCATACTCTATCCAGAAAACCGAGAAATGGCACCGCCACTTCAGTATGGATGCTCACCCATAGCTGAGTACTATGTATTTTCCCGGATTCATAGATTGGTCTCCTGAAAATGTGATAGAAATTGTAATAGTCCTCCCCCTCCCCTAACCCCGCCCACCAGGGGCGGGGAACACTCACTGTCCCCTTGTATTCCTCCCCCTTGATGGGGGAGGTTTAGGTGGGGGTGAACTACTATAAATTAAACAAGCAAAATCACCGAAACATTGAAACGCATTTGATTATACAAATATGTCGATATTTTACCATCGCAAAAAGTTAGTTCTCAATAATATCCTGGCATGTCAATGTGCATTTGCTGTGGGAGTTTAACTATGGTCATGATTATGATTATGGTCGGTATGCGCATTGTGTGCGTTATTGATTTTACATTCACACCCAAATTGAATTACCGTATGCCCAATCTTAAATTTTTCACCCAGGATGCGATTGATTTCCTTGGACAGTTTGGTGGTCTCGCTGATCAGCATGTCTTTTGTATCAATGTGACCGCTCATGGAATACATGCCCGAAGTTATTGTCCAGATGTGGATATCATGCGCATTATCAATACCGGGAATCTGTTTGAGGCTCTCAATAACTTTGTCAATATTGATTTCCTTCGGCGTCGCTTCCAACAGCACATCCACGGATTCCATCACTAATTTATAAGACCATATAAGGATGAGTACACATATCATGACGCTGATGACGGGGTCAACAATAAACCAGTCGGTATAATAAATGATACCCGCCCCGATTATGACGCCTACGGAGGAAAGGGTGTCGCCCAGCATATGGAGAAATGCAGCCCTGACATTCAGGCTGTGTCCGTGTTCATGACTATCCCCTTTCAGGATGTAAGCACATGAAACATTGGCTACTAATCCCACCATGGCCACAATAAACATCTTTCCGCTGGAAATGGTTTCGGGGTGCATAAAGCGTTGATAAGCCTCGTAAAATATCCACACAGAAATCATAAAAAGGGTTAAGCCATTAAACAAGGCTGCCAGTATTTCCAAGCGGTAGAAACCATACGTCTTTTTTTCAGTTGGCGGCCTTGAGGCAAAGAATAGAGCAAACAGGCTTACCAGCAAGGCAAACAGGTGGGTGAGCATGTGGCCTGCATCGCTAATCAGGGCAAGGCTATTGGTGATAATCCCCCCTATAACCTCCACGATAAAAACGCCGCCTGTTATAGCGCTCGTCAGGATCAGCCTTTTCCGTTCATGCGCCCTGTACTCATGTTTGTGTCCATGCTCATCTTCGATGTGATAATAATCTATGCTGTGGATGTGTTCGATGGTATTTCTCCCCCTAAACTAGGCTGCCTTAGGTAGCGGCTTTTTTAATGTAGAGCTAACTTCAGTTCGCTTACATCCTATGCGAACTAAAGTTCGCGCTACAACTGCAACTTTAAAATTCCTAAGGATTAAATTATAAATCTCTGAAGGGATTAAAACAAACTTTTTTTGTTATTGTTATTTATTGACATTGATGAATGAATTTGCTAAAAAGTTCTCAGTTTATATTCGATAATAATTCATTTTCTAAAGTTCTATATGAAATCGCAATAACCATTGGATAGTCTCCACAAAGAGATCGTGGAGGTAAATGACTAATATGTATAATTCCAAAAATAAAATCCTTCGAGCTTATGCGTTATGGTTTCTTGGGGTTTTCATTTTTACCCTGGTTCTGAGCGCCTATGCCGGCGATGAAGAAATTGATTCCCTGTTTACCCCCGTTACTCCCATGTATTCTGCACCTGATGATGCGGAGGTTGGCATGGCAATCCCTGGCAGACTGCAGGATGTTATTATCAACCTCATCCCTTTGAAGACCAAAAGCGAAGCATATGAAAAAGTGTGTATGGATTTCCTGGATCACAGTATCATTGTAAGGCGTACGAAATTTATTGCAGGGTTGAAGGGAAGCGTAACATGGATTGGAAAGCCTGAAAATCTGGATGGTTCGATTGTCATGTCTGTCTGTGGCAGCGCACTTTTTGGCCGGATTGAATTGAAGGATGAGATTTACAAAATAGAACCTGTCCAGGGTACCAACACCCATCGAATTTTCAAGCTCGATCCTGATAAAGCCGCTCCCATTGATGACGGAGGCGCGGTCCCGCCTTATAGCATATTACCTGACGAAGAGAGCAAGGACGCTCCCCATTCTGCGAAAACAGATGACGGCTCGGTTTTTGATGTGCTTGCCTTGTATACCAACGGTTTTGCAGAGGAATATCCAGGTGACGAGCTTATCGCCCAGATCAGTTATCTTGTGGGCGTAGCAAACACTTCCTACACAAACAGCGAGGTTGACCTTACTGCACGAGTTGTTGGTTTTCGGGAGGTTGATTATAAGGACGGCGGAGAATTGAATGACGCCCTTAATGATTTAACATTGGGGAAAAGTGCCTTTTCAGATGTGGCTTCTTTACGGAATAAACTGGGCGCTGACCTGGTTGCTTTATTAAGGGTTTTTTCAAGCGATAACGATACGTGCGGGCGGGCATGGCAGATGACATCACTAAATAGCGTCTTCGAAGGATATGCCTTTTCAGTGGTTCAGGTAGGCAGGATTAGTTATGGCAGCGGTTATATGTACTGTACAGACCAAACCCTTGCCCACGAAATGGGACACAATATGGGCTGTGATCATGAAGAGGCAAATGCAACCGCTGGAGTATTCAAATATTCATATGGACACTGTTTTTATCCTTACAAATCAGTCATGGCTTATTGTACTGACAGCGAGACAAGGATCAGCTATTTTTCGAATCCGAATGTATCTTATGACGGCATTGCTACCGGCGCGGAGGACGCCAATAACGCCCAATCAATAAACAAGGTTAAACAAACCATCTCACAATTCCGGGATTCAAAATGTTTAGGAGCAATGACCGTGTCTTCAAACAGTCTTTTGCTCAATAAAGGGGAGATCAGCGAAGTAACGGTAACAATTACAGGCGAGTACGACTACCCGGTAGAAGGCGAGACAGTGAAGGCGAAGGTTAATACGGCTAGAAAAAAGCTCGTATCCGTTTCACCATCCAGCAATACGACAGACACCAATGGACAGGCGACGTTCACGATAACTGCCGGAAAAAAGAACGGAAAAGCAAAAATTACTTTTAAGTCAGATTGCCTGAAAAAGTCAATAACCGTGAAGGTTAAATAAAAAGGAGGAGTATAAAGGTGAAAAACAAAAATTGCAAAATCGTGACATTCATCCATTTATCTATCGTAGTTCTCGTATTGGGTTGTTCGAACACCAGGGATGTTTCTAAAGACTATAGGGGTCTAAGCGCCCCTGTTGTAGCGTCAAAACCGGTCGTTCATAACGGCAAAGTCAAAAATCTTCACCCCGCGCTCAGCTCCCGCATTTCGGCTGACATCGGGCGCGACAATTCACGCTATCATGCAGTAAAGGTTGACAATGGTTATATGTTTAAGGACGAGGCACGCGGTGTTTCCGCGCTCGTCACGGCTGAGGGCATGACGGTGACCAGGAACGATCTCCAGTGGGGCATAAGCCTTGAAAAAATAGGCGATCTGGAGATTGCCGGGAATTATGGCATCATAAAGCCGAAGGAAAACCGCATCGAAATAGAAAAAGGGGTGATAACCGAATGGTATGTAAACGGGCCTGGCGGGCTGCAGCAGGGCTGGGTCGTGAAAGAGAGGCCGCAATCCGACGGCGGGCTTGTCCTTTGCATGAAAAGCGGCGGGACACTCAAGGCAAAGGAGGAAGACCGCGGAACGCTCGGACTCTACGACGACAATAAGAGTCGCGTGTTGGGCTATGGCGGCCTATACGCCTATGACGCGGATGGAAAAGAGGTCGGCAGCCGGTTTGCGGTAAAGGGAGGTGATATACTGGTAAAGCTTGACGACTCCGATGCCCGCTATCCCGTAACGATAGACCCGTGGGTAGAGACGGCAAAACTCACGGCCTCGGATTTGGCGGAGACCAATCTTTTAGGCTCTTCTGTATCGATAAGCGCAGACGGTGGCACTGTGGTGGCAGGGGATACCCACACTGGTGGCACGACAGGGAGCAACCCTAGCGCTGTGTACGTATACTCAAAACCCAGCGGGGGGTGGACAAACGGTACGGAGGTGGCAAAACTGACTCCAACACAATTAGGGAGTGGCGATTCTTTTGGCGCATACGTATCTATGAGCGCAGACGGCGGCACTGTGGCGGTGGCGTCCTCCTATGGCAATGTGTACGTATACTCAAAACCTAGCGGTGGATGGGCAGACAGTACGGAGACGGCCAAACTGACGGCCTCGACGGGACAGGGCACCTCGGGGTTCGGCAAGTCTGTTTCGATAAGCTCAGACGGCGGCACCGTGGTGACGTATGCGGATTCTACTTACATGGACATAACCGACGACGGCGAAGACAACCCCGAAAACATCAAGGGTGCTGTGTTCGTATTCGAAAGGTCCTCCAGTGGGTGGGCGAACAGTACGGAGACAGCCAAACTGACGTTCCTGGACGGGAGGTTTGACTATGGTAACTTAATAAAGTCCCCGGTATCAATTAGCGCAGACGGCGGCACGGTGGTGACGGGCGGTTACGCTGACGAGATGTACGTATTCTCAAGACCCGGCAGTGGATGGTCGAAGGTTCTGAAGGCGGCCAAACTCACGGCATCCGACTCGACAAGTAGCGTTAATTTAGGATTAGGCAATTCCATAGCGACAAGCTCCGACGGCAGCACCGTGGCGGTAGGGGCTTCAGAGAAAAGCGGCGCCGGGTACTACCGCGGCGCCGTGTACCTATTCTCAAGTCCCAGCGGTGGGTGGTCAGACAGGACGGAAACGGCCCAACTGACAGCCTCGGACGCAGCGGATAGCGATTACTTAGGCTTTTCCGTAGCGATAAGCTCAGACGGCGGCACCGTAGCGGCGGGGGCTCGCAATAAAATCATCGCCGGGTCCAACCGTGGCGCTGTGTACGTATACTCAAAACCCGTCGGTGGGTGGGCAAACGGTACGGAGACGGACAAATTGACGGCCTCGGACGCAGCGGATAGTAATCTAGGCTACTCCGTAGCGATAAGCTCAGACGGCAGTACCGTGGCGGCAGGGGCTCGCGGTACCGGCCGCTTAGGCGAAACCCCCCGTGGATCTGTATACGTATACGATACCGGAACACCCAAAGGCGGATATTACGAGGTTGAGTACCAAGCAAATACCAAGGTTTATCAGGTCTTATTGATTGAGGACTCCACGTCAGAGGTGCTGGCCGGTTTTGATATCGAAGGGAGATGTGAAGGTACCATACAGGATTATTATACCGGCGGGCCCTCCGACCAGGAATTCTGGCTCCGTATTGAAGAAAATACGACTGGAGATACCTTAAAAATACTTTCAAAATTTGGCAATCAACCTATCGTACGGGTTGTATCCTGTGACACTAAAAAGAAGAAACAGGAAGGCCGCGCTGGACTTCCGAGGCCGTGGAGCGGCAATGAAAGCGAGGAGTCCGGAGGGCCTCCTGATGAATGGGTAGACGGAGGCGGCACGCTTGGAAGTGAGATTACAAATCCATATGAACAATGTGACCTTGAGTTTGCCGGATTTATTAAGCTCCGTGTGTCCGATAAAAACGGTAATCGTCGTTCATTGAAAAAGGAAGTTCTTACACCGTTGAAGAACACTGGTCTCTGGGCAGAGGATGCCGTTCAATTAGACCGGTTTAAGCGTGTAGACGATGGCTATGTTGCAGTGATATCTATACAAACCACGTATTGCGCGCAAAAGGTTCAGGATTCGGTTACCCTGAAATATGATAAAACCTCTCTCAATGAGCGGTCACTTGTATTAATCGATAATGATTGATAAATAAGGAGAGGGGACACCATGCTTAATTATTGACTCAGTGTTGAAAAACGGCTAAGATTCCCCTATGGTTAGGATCGCTCATGTGGTAGTCCCAGTCGCATGCTATGTCGGCAGAAGCCCGGCCCGAAGGGACCACAAAAGAAAAGGGAAATATGGAACTCACATTTGAATGGGATGAGGTCAAAGCTAAAGCTAATTTCAAAAAGCATATAGTGAGTTTTGAGGAAGGTAAAACGATTTTCAATGACCCCTTTCTATTTACATTTCCTGATAATGAGCATTCCATAAACGAGGAGCGTTATATAAACATCGGCATTTCTGCAAAAGGACGTGTTTTGGTTTTGATTCATACTGAACGAAAGGGTAAAATACGAATCATCAGTTGCAGGAAAACAACAGCGAGCGAAAGGAGATTTTATGAAGAAGGTAGTTTGTAAAGACACATTAAAAAAAGACGCCATGCAAGCGGAATACGATTTTTCCAACATGAGAGGAGCGGTGCGGGGAAAATATTACAAAGCGTATCGCGCAGGACATAAAGTGGAAATTCACCAAGCTGACGGCGCTGTTTCAGTCCAATACTTTAAGCTTGAGGAAGGAGCGGTTATGTTAGAGCCTGATGTTAAAAAATACTTTCCAAATTCGGAATCTGTCAACAAAGCACTCAGGTCTCTTATTGAGATTATTCCATCAAAGAGGCGAATAGTTACGCATCCTAAATGACAGGTGATTCTATAGTCCGACACCTGCACGCCGATCGTTAACCTATTATTCTTTTCGGTGACATTCCGTTTCTTTCCGTGGTAAACTGTTGTGGTAAAGACGCAGTGGTGTTATTTTGGCATGAAATAAGGACAGCAGTAGCGATCATATCTATATTTGTATCTCCTCCATCATTTCTGGTGCATAAGCATCGAGGTTCAATTGTTCCCGAATGGTCGCGGCAAAGCCGAGGGCGGTTTCTTCTTCGCCATGCATGACAAAAACACGCCGGGGCTTTTTCTTAAACTTGCTGAGCCAGTCCAACAGTTCATCACGGTCGGCATGGGCGGAAAGACCGCCGATGGTGTAAATCCTGGCATTCACGGCAATCTCTTCACCAAATATCTTTACCTTTTTTGCCCCTTCAACGATACGACGTCCTAAAGTGCCTTGTGCCTGGAATCCAACAAAGATAACACTGCATTCCGAACGCCAGAGGTTATGCTTTAAATGATGCCGAATGCGACCCGCTTCGCACATCCCGCTTGCAGACATGATAATGGCTGAACTCTTAATCCTGTTGATTGCAATTGAATCATCGACCGATTCCGTAAACTTTAAGGTAAGCAATTTGGGAGAAATGTTCGTCATTAAAATTTTATGGTATTTCTGTCTATGGATAAATGTTTACATGTGTTTCTAATCGCATACACAATTTGATAATAAATAGTACAGAGGTTTATTCCCTTTCAATACCTATCTTTGCTACTCTCGCACCATCAATGTTCAGTGTTTCCGTTTTTAACCAAAAGCATATTGACATTAAAGAAGATTTAAGCTATATATTTGCCAACTAAAATCTATCACTTTTAAAGTATAAGGTTAGATAGTACTTTTTTACCAAGGAGAGTTACGGTAAGATTTTGAGAAAACAAAACTATTACAAATCGCATATGACATTCCAAAAAGAGAAACATTGAAATTCTCAAACAATAATTTCATTATAAATACACAAAACAATTCATCTCACCCTCATGTGCGATGTGTTTGGTATTTCCACAAAGGTTTACTGTTAGTGGCTGGTAGCCTTTTTTCTGGAGAATATTACTGCACAGACAAATGTGAAATATCCCGTAGTGATATTGACTTGCTATACATAGGAAAACCAAAATTATTTCCGTTTAGTAATCTGACCAAAATTATGACTAAGTTGGAACATTACTGTGGAGTCAAGAAATTTGACCACATTAGTCTTCGGCACATATGTCCAGAAACTTTTAATGAATACCCAGCTTGGATGACAAATTCATGGATACCTGCATTGGTATACTATAGTACAAACATTTCGGTACTCCAATTACCAGCAACTATTTTGCGACCTCGCCCAATAAATTTCGAAGAAACAGTAGAAGCAATTGATTTTGCTTGGCTATATGCCGTACTGGAGCTTACAAAGTTACCGGTTTTGCGTGTAAGTTCTTACATAGCAGCTAAACTTCTCCTAGTTGTTGGGGCGGTGTTTTGCCAACGTCATAGGCGATGGTTTAATTGTTACCGTGATATAGTTACTAATTTGTCTGATCTCCAGTATGTGTCTAGAAACGCATTAGAAATATCATATCAAGTTAAAGTAGGAAAAACTCTTGATTTAAAGGATGAAAATATAGCCGATTTATTAGTAACGGCTAGAAATATTACTGAAGCATTGCTTCCGCAAAGAAGGATACATTGTGTTCAATCAACATGGCACTTGATAGAAACATTGTGTGAGGCAGGGCCCGTTCTAAAACTACGATACCGGCATATCATTGGTAAACAGATACTGTCTAGAATGAAGGCGCTTCCAGCATTTGAACTAGAAAAGCTTCACAGATATGAGGCTGCCTATCGTATTCTAATGGGAGGTAACTGATCATGAAAAAGAACAAAAGTAAAAGCAATATCGTGGATAAGGTTTACGAACTCTTAAAGATGGGTAGATGTTTCGAGGCTGTGCAGAAATTATGGGAATGGAACAGGGAAAACCCTATTATAAATGCACCAGACGTCTATCTGGCTTATGCCAGGGCTGTTGGACAACTTGGAGCTTATTCTGAATGTCTGCGAATCACAGAATATCTACGAACTGCTGACAACTTGCCGATGGACTGGCGATGTCGTGGTGGTATTTGGAGTGCAATCTACTGGTCTCGTTTGGAAGAATGGGAAATATCAGAGAAACTATTGAATGACAATCAGCCTCCCCAAAATGACCCGGAGTTTGTAGTTTATCACTGGTCACATCGTCTCACTATAGCTATCGAAAGGGAAGATAGAAGTAAAGCCAAAAAAATACTGTCTGAAGATCCATTTTTATCATTAAAAGTAGCACCCACAGAAGAACAGAGAGCAGAGAAAGAGTTGTGGGAAACGGTCTTTCAACCATTTTGCAAAGACCTTTCTAGTGAGAATTCGATGTTTAAAATTTTAGGCCACGTGTACGGATTGTATGAAAAAACTGGTAAACCAGAAATAAAAACCTATGTTGAGTATCGCCTTGGTAAAGCATGGGATCATATTCGTAAAACGAATAATGCCCATGAACACCTTTTGAACGCTAAAGAAGCCGCTCTTTTATCGAGCAATGGAATTGCTTACCTTCGATCAACCCTTGATTTAGTTAAATTATTGCAGAAAACTGGTAACAACAATAATATAATCAGTGAGCACTTAGCACAGGCAGTTGTTGTAGCTGGACAAATTGGAATTAGTCTTTTACCATGCAGACTTTCGACTCGTCTTTTGGATCTTGTCGAAACAACTCCCAATAACTCTCGAAAACATTACAGAGCATGGCTTTTGGCGGAGAGGTATCGACCCCCTATTACACGTTTAAAGGGCAAAGCTTTTGAAATTTGGTGTTCCGAATTCTTAAAACGTCATGGTGGTAATTATTTTGGTTTGACTCCAGATCAAGTCTTGGTTGAATCAGAACCTCTAGGAAAAGAGTTTATAGACCTATGGTTTAAACATCGGCACAATCAAAATCTTCTTCTCGCGGCAGCCCAGTGCAAAGGTGGGACACAGAACTGGACAATCTCACGGTTCGACCGTGAGTACCATAACATTGAACGATGCCTCAATCAAATCAAAACTTGTGGTGGGAACCGATACATATTTATTTGCACAACCCATTTAGACGAACGATCTCGACATTCTTTGGACGGTATATGCAAGCAAACCTTAAATTCCCTACCAGTTGTCATACAAGGTGGCGATTTAGAATTGATCTTAATGGAAGACAGTAAGTTGCGTTTGCTTCTTTGTACTTTGTCCGTACAGAATTTTGTTGGTTCCTGAAATGCCTGTTAAAAAAGCTATTATTCTTACTCCTTTTTGGGATTCTCGCCAATACCATCCTCATGTTCGTCGACTTTACCAGTGGCAACAACAGTTAGAAAAACTTGGATTCGAAACCTGTACAGTATCGCTTAGTTCACATAATACTCCTATTCGCTGGGTATCAGGTGGTATAATAACAGGATTTCATCCCCGGTTTGTGGGTTATCAGAAGAAGCTTTTGCTTCCCAAGAGCAATGAAATTACTTTCGAAATACGTGAACGATTAAGCCAAGTTGTATTAGAACTATTAGAGCATCAGACAATCCATCTTATGATTGCCCTTCACCCACTTATAGCAGACTTAACAGATGGTAGGTTGCCTCTGGAAAAAACGGTTATAGATGTAATGGATATTCCATGCACATCCAAAGTTTACCCAAATTTTTTATGTGAAAGGCTACGTGGACGTTGGATATCAGTACTATCTATTTATGACAAAAATACTTTGGCATCGTTGTGTCCCGAAATTCGCGAGATTTTTGTAATTCCTCCCTTAATCCAAAAAATGTGTAATCCCGAACATAGAGCCATACCAACCATCGTTCTATTGGGACGCTCTAGTACAACAGCATTTCAAGAGGTAATGGATGCAGTAAATAAATATATACCACATCTCCAAGCCCGTGAGTTACCAATAGGAACATTGGTTTGCGGAGAAGTCTCACGCTCTCTATCATTCTCGAAATCTATTTTCCCTTTAGGTACTCTTAGTGATTTGAAAAAGGTATTGTCTGGTAATATCTGTTTTTTACCCCCTCCACAAAACTTTACGGGTGTAAGTTATCGGGTACTTGATGCTGTCGAAGCAGGTGCTTTTCTTATTGCGGGAAATCGTGCAGCGCGTGGATATGGACTAAAGCCTGAGAAACACTATCTTTTCGCCGAAACTGGTGAACAAATCGTCAATGCTATTTTCAACATACTAAACAAACCAAAAGAAGCAACTCAAAGAGTCAGGCATGCTCAAGAAACCTTATTCTCTCTATCCGAACATGGATGTCAAAACATTAGGAGCTTGGTATGCCAGAAGATAGACATTTCTTAAATAAAACATACTATGTTACAACCGTTAGGCGAGGAGTATCGCTACATGGTTCTGGCTTTCTTTTCCGTGTTTCACCGTTTGAAGGTATTGCTCATCCTCTCTTAGAGGTGCCATCTCCTGTTTACCAACACGTCGATGTTTGTAAAGCCTTTGGTGGAAAACGTGGGTTCCGTGGTGTCCGAACTTGGGGTGAATTTATTGTCTTAGCAAGTTTTGACAGTCTTTTCATTCTTGATAAAAATGGTCATATACAAAACAAAATCACACATCCCTTATTCAATGACATTCATGGAATAGAGGTGTCAGAAGAAGGGATATGGGTTACTTCTACTGGCATCGATGCGGTAATATGCGTGGATTGGAAAAAAGGTTTGAAAGCTGTATATTTTTTGAGTGAGTTCTGGTTAGAGGAACAAAAAAACAGACGTTTAATTCCACGTTATTGTGACTATCGAAAACCTGTGTTAACAGGAATGCAAATTCACCCCAACTATATTTCTCTTTACAATGATTTTGTGTTTGTCTGTTGCCGACGACCTGGGATATTTTGCCAAATTCAACCTAAAGCTGGGCACGTTCGATGGCGACCAGACCTAGGTCAGTATTCTTTGCCTCACGACGGTCGAGTTAGACAATTAGGTGGTAAGCTTTTCATAGAGGTCTCCGAGACCGGAACAGGAACATTACATGTACTTCGTTGGCATCATAGGAATATTGAGCCATCATTCACGATCCCACTATCTTCCTACGGGAAGATGGATCCATCACGCCCACCAGCCCGCGGGCGCACAAATTGGCTACGAGGACTCTTGTATTTACAAGGTAAAACCTACCTTGCTGGTCAAGCACCAGCACGTTTGCTACTTATTCATGAAGATCTACCAGTAAAGGTCATTACTCTAGATTATCACATGGATTCTGCCGTATTCGATATATCTCCCGCTGATCATTGGTAATATATTTTTAAAAACGAGCCATTATTTTACACGCATATCATTTTCATGTAAAACCAACACTGGCGTTTTCATCTTCAGCCGTGTTTTCTTTCTTGACTCTTATGCTCATTTTCATATAATGATTTTTTCTTTGTATCCGTTTCGTTTGTAATAAGGAATAACACCATCATGAAAAAGAACTATTTATATACACCGGGCCCGACCATGGTGCCGCCCGAGGTCGCACTGGCCGAGGCGCAGCCAATGATACACCACAGGACGCCGCAGTTTTCTCAAATCTTTTATGAAATGAGCGAGAACTTAAAATATCTGTTTCAGACAAAGACAGGCGATGTCTTTACCCTGATGTCCTCCGGAACCGGGGCTATGGAGGCATGCGTTGCAAATGTCCTGTCAAAGGGTAATAAGGCGCTCGTGGTCATTAGCGGAAAATTTGGCGAACGCTGGGCGGAGTTATGTAAGTGCTTTGGTATCGAAACCATCACGATTGACGTTGAGAATGGCAAGGCGGTAAATCCAGCAGACATCGAAGCAGCGCTCAAGAAGACACCTGGTATTAACGTGGTATTTACCACGCAATGTGAAACCTCTACGGGTGTGGTACATGATATAAAGTCCATTTCCCCCATCGTAAAGAAACATGGCGCATTACTCGTCGTCGATGCCATCACGGGAATCGGCGTCCATCCATTATTGATGGACGAATGGAATATCGACGTCGCTATCACCGGCTCCCAGAAGGGGTGCATGATGCCTCCTGGGCTGGCCTTTGTTTGTGTAAACAGCAGCGCATGGAGTGTCATTGAAAAAACAGATTTACCCAGATATTATTGGGATTTCAGAAAGATGCGCAAGGAATTAAAGGACAAAACGACTCCGTTTACCCCTGCCGTCTCACTGGTTATGGCGATGAAGACAGCCCTGGACATGATCAAAAAGGAAGGGATTGAGAACGTGTGGCAGAGACACGCCCGCCTTGCCCATGCAACAAGGGAAAGCGCAAAGGCGCTCGGATTGGAACTCTTTGCCGGTGAACATTCAAGCAACGTATTAACTGCAATCAAGTCACCCAAAGGGGTAGACGTGGATAAGATTATCAAAAAGCTGCGCGATGAAACCGGGGTAACTTTTACGGGTGGCCAGGATGAATTAAAAGGAAAGATTGTCAGGATCGGTCACATGGGTTATGTGAACGACTTCGACATCATTGTAGCCATCGCCGCCCTTGAAAAGGGACTTTATGAAGCTGGATATCCTGTAGAATTAGGCAAAGGCCTTTCTACAGCACAATCATTGCTGGTTAGCAAAAAATAATAGTAGGTAAATGGTGGGTTCGCGCCGCTTAACCCACCCGACTGCTGCTACTGTGCTGGTTCAGGGCTTGTAGCCTGAACCGAAACATTTTGGTTCAATCGAGGACGATTGAACCAGCAAAAAAGTGGTGAGCCGAAGCCCTGAGAATCGAGAAGGGGAAGCAATCTATTTTGAAACCCTTTAAAATCAATGGATTGCTTCAGTCGTTCCTCCTTCGCAATGACATGGTAATAACTTTTTGGACAGCCCCTACGTATCTTTACCGTCCCTACTTTTCATACCCATTATACGCCAATCTCTTCTGGAATCATCCTGCCTTGAAATTATTTGCAATACACTACAAGTTTTCCTATAATTAAAAACAAGCTCAAATTCATTTTCGTGTTAAACTTCCCTTGCCTCTTTGAGATATACGAGGTTCGTATCAGTTTAGTTTTTTGAAAACATTAGTAGTTGGAAATACCTTAGTGACAGTATGTAGGGGTAATTCCTGAATTACCCCTACATTGCATAATAACCGCATTATTACAGGAATTTTTCAAAAAACGAAACTGTTACCTAATTTTTAATTAAGGTAACAGTTCAACACCCCCACCTGACCTCCCCCATCGAGGGGGAGGAAACGTTTCTCCCCCGCCCTTGGTGGGAGGGGTTAGGGGAGGGGGTGAACTGTTACTAACTAAGATACTTCATGCCTAAAAACAAAAAAAGTATATCAACCGATCCTGACACCGGAAAAGCAGGCCGGAAAAAAAGAGACAGGAAGGTCTCCAATCCTGAGCAATCAACTGCGCAGTTAGAGCAGGCATCGCCCTCCGCTGCGAATAAAGAAAAGGGTTTTTTTGTTGTCGGCATGGGCGCTTCGGCAGGCGGACTCGAGGCGTTTGAACGATTTTTTTCCCATATTCCGCCAGACAAAGGGATGGCTTTTGTCCTTATTCAGCATATACTCCCTGGCTATAAAAGCATCATGGTTGATATCC
>Ga0082335_1004062_pt1 | contig 22821 bp, 20 predicted proteins | sample Subgrocontami58m_FD_72375 | JGI IMG/M metagenome (GOLD analysis project Ga0082335, IMG submission 72375) | Subsurface groundwater microbial communities from S. Glens Falls, New York, USA - GMW37 contaminated, 5.8 m (SPADES assembly) (version 2) ...
GCGCCTTGCAGGCCTGGGTGCCTGAATAGTCAAATTCGCAGGCCTGACCGATGACAATCGGGCCGGAACCGATGATAAGGATTTTTTCTATATCTGTTCGTTTGGGCATTTGGGTTCGTTGAGTTTCTTGAGTTTTTTATAACAGCATTGCCACGAAGGCACAAAGACACAAAGTGCTACACGCAAGGCTAAAGCCTCGCCCTACATGTCTCCTCCGACTTGTTTGGGTTAGGAATTTCCGAACATACAACTATGAATTTTTCATCATCTCAATAAACCGGTCAAACAAATAAGCCGCATCGTGCGGGCCGGGCGATGCCTCCGGGTGATATTGCACCGAAAATACGGGCATTGCATGGCATTTTAGCCCTTCCACCGACTGATCATTGAGGTTCACGTGGGTAATCTCCACGTCGCCATACGGGCTTTTGTGTATCGTTCCTTCCGATGGATTTAACACCGCGAAGTTATGATTCTGCGCGGTAATCTCAACCTTTCTGGTGGAAATGTCCATTACGGGTTGATTTCCCCCATGATGGCCAAATTTGAGTTTGTATGTCTTTAACCCCAGGGTAAGCGCAAGCAATTGATGTCCGAGACAAATCCCCATGACGGGTTTTTTGCCCAGCAAACCCTTGATATTGTCCACCATATAAGGCACTGCGGCAGGATCGCCCGGGCCGTTGGAAAGCACAACCCCATCCGGCTTCATATCCAGGACTTTCCGGGGAGGCGTCTTTGCGGGCACTACCGTAACGGAACAGCCAGCGCCGCTCAATTTCCTTAAAATGTTGTATTTCACCCCGCAATCGTAGACTACCACCCTGTACTTTTTTGGTAATTTTTCGCTGGAAGCCTCATCTTTCCATTCATAAGAATCATCGCACGTCACCTCTTTTACGAGGTCTACTCCGTTTAATCCGGAAGAGGACTTTACCTTTTTCATGAGGCTTAAAACATCGGGGTCTGTGGTGGAAATGATTCCTAATTGTGAGCCTGCGTCTCTTATGCGGATGGTCAGGGCGCGGGTATCGATCCCCTGAATGCCAACGATGCCTTTTTCCCTGAGAAATTCATTCAGTCCGGTTTGTGAACGCCAGTTACTGGGGAAGGGGCTGCATTCTTTTACGATAAAGCCCTCTAAAAACATCTTGCGCGATTCGTAATCTTTTTCATTAATTCCATAGTTGCCAATTAGCGGATAGGTCATGACCACCATTTGTCCTTTGTACGAAGGATCGGTAAGGATTTCCTGGTAGCCCATCAGGCTGGTATTAAACACCACCTCGCCGATTGTCTCTCCGGTAGCGCCGAGCGGGTAACCCCGAAAAGTTGTCCCGTCTTCCAGAACGAGTGTGGCCTTTTTTTTGTCCATAGAATCTTGCAAAGTATATTTTCAGCAAAAACATTTTACCGGCATGTAGGGCAAACCTTTCGGTTTGCTTCGTGCAACAAACGCAAGGCTAAAGCCTCGCCCTACATTTTGTTACGGGAGTCTGTAGGATGGGTTAAGCGAAGCGAACCCATCAAACCGTTTTCGGTAGTGTTTCAGGGTAATTATGTGCGAACGATATCAAATTCGATAGATCGTACAATGAAAAAATGGACGTGTCAAGCCAAAGTTGTTTTTCCCTTGACTAAGGCAACTCCTCTGCTATATTAAACCTAAACACCACAACACGATAAATCAGAAAGGACATTTTATTTTATGGCAATACTCGTTACCGGCGGCGCGGGTTTTATCGGTTCTCATCTCACAGAACGGTTGCTCTCACAGGGTAAAAAAGTCGTTGTCATTGATAATTTCAATGACTTCTACCCGCCTGCGTATAAAAGAGAAAATATTTGCACGGCTATTCAGGATTCAAATTTGACAGTGCATGAGGCCGATATCTGTGACGCGACCGCGTGTCAGAAGATATTCGAGGGACACCCCGTCGAAAAGATCATTCATCTGGCGGCATACGCCGGCGTAAGGCCGTCTATCGAACGCCCGCTATTGTATGAGGAGGTTAATTGCAGGGGCACCGTAAACATGCTGGAACTTTCCCGGCGATACAAGGTTCAGCAGTTTATCTTTGGTTCGTCCTCGTCTGTTTACGGGAATAATCAAAAAATCCCCTTTTCAGAAGACGATCCGGTGAACGAACCCATATCGCCTTATGCAGCAACAAAACGCACCGGGGAGCTTTTCTGTTATAATTATCATCACCTGTATAAAATACCCGTTTGCTGCCTCAGATTTTTTACCGTATACGGCCCGCGGCAGCGGCCAGACCTTGCCATACGAAAATTTACAGAACTCATCGATCATGATCAGCCGATTGCGATGTATGGCGATGGGACGACCGAGCGGGATTATACCTTCTTTTCCGACATTATCGATGGAGTGGTTTCTGTACTCGATAAGCAAATTGATTTCGAGATCATCAATCTTGGGGACTCAAAGCCGGTTCAACTGGCGCGGCTCATCAGTCTTATTGAGCAGGAATTGGGCAAAAAGGCGCATATCAAAAGGCTTCCGGAGCAGCCCGGCGACGTGCACCGAACCTATGCGGACATCAGCAAGGCATCCCATTTTTTGAAGTATCAGCCCAAAGTGCCCATTGAACAGGGCATCCGCTTATTTATGGCCTGGTACCAGGAGCGTAAAAACAAACGGTCTTCAGGCTTTTCCAAATAGAAGGGTTCAGGTTACAAACCTGAACCCGCGCAGGGATAATCTGTTTGCAACCAAAGTATGCCCAGCAGAAAGCATATAGACGGGGGTGAATCCCCCGTCTATTGAGAAATACCAAATACTTTGATTGCGGCTACGCCACCTTGTGTTTAGAGAATGGATTAGTGGGGCAGGGAAACTATAAAGGAAAATGCAATTGCAAAGCTCAAAGAGTCCATTGATTCATTCGATGATGTTTGTAAAGAGGAAAGTTGAGTAATAATGGCCCAACGGATAATTGATAAGATTACAAAATCAATTAATGTTGGAGAAAAGGGATGTATGACTATACATGTGAATATTGTGACGGTGTCGTAAAGGAAAAATTGGTAAAAAAGGAAGTGTTTAAGCATAAAACGGGTTTTATTATGCTTGAAAATGTACCTGTTGGCGTTTGTAATAAATGTGGTTATCGCTATTATCATGCTAAGATATTGCAGAGAGTTGAAGAAATCGCCAATGGGAAACGGCTTCCTGAAAGGACAGAAATCATTCCAGTCGGGTAGCCAGGATAAAAACCCGGCCATGTTCAGTCTGTTGTAACGAAAGCAGCATAGACTACCAGTTTAGTTTTTGAAATCGCCAGGGGATGTAATATGGACAAAGTAATGGTTTATTTTTATGATTCTCGTAATAGAAGATTGTATATAAGCAATATAATCTTATTAGGCATCATTCTAAACTTGTATGTACAAAAACCATAAAAAATGGGACGTTTTTATTGCGCACGCCTCCGAGGATAAAGATTCCTTCGTCCGTCCGCTTGCTGTTGCACTCACCCAACTCGGAGTCGAGGTGTGGTATGACGAGTTTTCGCTCAGGCTCGGTGATAGCCTCCATCGATCTCTCGATCACGGACTAGCCAACGCCCGCTTTGGCTTAGTTGTTATTAGCCCCCACTTCATCGAGAAACCGTGGCCAAAGTATGAACTTGGTGGCCTTGTTAGTCGAGAAATCAACGAGGGTCGAGTAATTCTCCCAATTTGGCATCGAGTAACCCGCGAGCAGGTGCTTGCGTTCAGCCCCCCGCTCGCCGACAAAGTGGCACTCAGCACTGAGAATCTGCCTGCTTTAGATATTGCTCTTCAGATACTTCGGGAGATTCGACCAGACCTTTATGAGAATCATCCACGTTGTGAACTCGAACGGCTAGCATCTGGAGAAGCACTCAAGGACCTTCAGCGAGAACTGGAACAAGCGAAGGACGAACTTGCAGAATTTAGGTGTCCCTTTTGTAGTGCTCCACTTGTAGAACGCATCGGCGCACCCGCAGATCCGAATGCCAATCACTACGGACTTCGTGAGGTATTTGAGTGTGGCTACCAGGCATTTGATGGTTATACTGAACAGCCCTGCCCCTCAGACCCTAAATTTCCACGATTCGAGGATTACGAGTTGCAGTTCCACCATAACCCCACTGAAACACACTACTCATGGCAGTGCTATACTCTTCCAAAAACTGACATGGCCCGGAGACTGCCCCTCCATGTTGGCTTTGGCCGTACAAAGGAAGAGGCAGAGCAACGACTTCGAGAGAAATATGATCGTTATGCAACCAAACACAACGACGAACAAATCGTTCCACCGAACAAGTGAAATAAAGCTTTATCCACCAAAAACGTCATTATTGAGAGACATTTAATAAGGAGAACCACTCAATGAAAGGGAAAGGTACTATCCTTGTTCCATTTGTTGTCTTATTCCTGGTGTTGTTTCTATCACAAAATCTACCAGCAGAAGTTAACCTGGTGATGCACGATACAGGATTCAGGATACAGGATAATCGTGCATCTCAAGGAGATCCACAATCCGCAATTCAAAACTTGTCCTCGACTGAGATCGTGGAACCGAAATTAGACAAGGCGGCATTTGCCCAGAAAACAAAGAAACTCCAAATACCCTTTACAGCCAACAACGGACAGGTAGACGACCGTGTAAGGTTCTATGCCAATACCTTTTGTGGAACGGTGTTTGTGACGAAGGAGGGCGAGATTGTGTATTCATTGCCGAATAATAGTTCAGATGTAGAGACGCAATGCCTTGCGTCTTCAATGCATTCACCCAATGGGATACACAATGCAAGATGCATGATTCAAGATACACGAAACACGTCAAGTATCACGGATCGTTTATCTTGCATCTTGCATCATGAATCAAACATCCCATATTGCACCAATTGTCTTTTAGCATGCCTTGCTAAACATACCAGACGAGACACCCAGGGAGTTGCCATTAAAGAGACGCTGGTAGGCGGCAGATTTCAGGAGATAACTGGAAATGAAAAGGCTGTCACAAAGGTGTGCTATTTTAAAGGAAATGACCCATCTCAATGGAAAACCAATATTTCAACATATGATGTAGTATCGCTTGGAGAAGTCTATGACGGTATAGAACTCAAATTAAAGGCGTACGGAAATAATGTCGAAAAACTGTTTTGTGTGAAATCAGGCGCAAATCCCGAACAAATCAAGATCAGTCTGAGTGGCATACAAACTTCTGGAAATCCTCCCCCTTTATCCCCCTCCGTGAGGGGGGCAGGTGGTTGTCCCCCGCTGGCGGGGGCAGGGGGTGGATTGGGGGCAAGGGGGTTGTGGGTAAATGAACATGGTGCGCTTGTGGCAGAGACAGAGCTTGGGGCGGTAAAATTTACAAAGCCCGTGGCATATCAGGAAATAAACGGCAAACGAGTGGACGTTAGTGTGGAGTACAGAATACAGAAGTCAGAATTAAATCCAAAATCAACAATCCAAAACTTGTCCTCGACTTCGATCAGGGATCCGCAATTAGAGTACGGTTTCAAAGTCGCTTCTTACGACCGCACAAAAGACCTCATCATCGACCCCCTGCTGGCATCCACGTTCCTGGGCGGGTCTGTTAATGATTATGGTTATTCCCTTGCTCTTGACACAAGCGGAAATGTATATGTGGCAGGGCGAACTACGTCATCAAACTTTCCGACGACGAGGGGGGCATATGATAACTCTCAAAATGGTAACTCTGATATCTTTGTATCAAAGCTGGACGGTGGATTAACAACCTTGATGGCATCCACGTTCCTGGGGGGATCGAATGATGATTATGGTTATTCTCTCATCCTCGACACAAGCGGAAATGTATATGTGGCAGGGCGAACGGCATCAACAGACTTTCCTACTACAAGTGGGGCGTATGATACTTCTTATAATGGTGGTGATGTCTTTGTCTCGAAGCTGGACGGTGGATTAACGAGCCTGCTGGTATCCACGTTCCTGGGCGGGTCTGGTGATGATGATGGTCGTTCTCTCACCCTCGACACAAGCGGGAACATATATGTGACGGGGTATACTCAGTCAACGAACTTTCCAACCACGAGCGGGGCATATGATACCTCTTTTAATTATTATACCTCTAATAATGGTAATTATTATGTAGATGTCTTTGTCTCGAAGCTGGACGGTGGATTAACGAGCCTGCTGGCCTCCACGTTCCTGGGGGGGACTAGTATTTCTGGTGAAATAGGTAATTCTCTCGCCCTTGACACAAGCGGAAATGTTTATGTGACGGGGTCTACTAAGTCAACAGACTTTCCGACCACGAGCGGGGCATATGATACATCTTTTAATGGTGGTGATTCTGACACCTTTGGTGGTGATGTCTTTGTCTCGAAGCTGGACGGTAGATTAACGAGCCTGCTGGCATCCACGTTCCTGGGTGGGTCTAGTAGTGATTATGGTTATTCTCTCGCCCTCGACACAAGCGGGAACGTATATGTGACGGGGAATACTCTGTCAACGAACTTTCCGACCATGAGCTGGGCATATAATAACTCTCATGGTGGTGGTGATTCCAATGTCTTTATTTCAAAGCTAGATAGCGGATTAACCAGCCTCATTGAATCTACGTACCTGGGTGGGTCGAAAGATGATTATAGTTATTCTCTTACCCTCGACACAGGCGGAAATGTATATGTGGCAGGGCGAACGGCATCAACAAACTTTCCAACTACTAGCGGGGCATATGATACCTCTTACAATTATGACACCTCTTTTAGTGATAATTACAATGTCTTTGTCTCGAAGCTGGACGGTAGTTTGACAAGCCTTGTTGCCTCCACATACCTGGGTGGGTCTGACTCTGACTCTTACTCTTATCACATCCTCGACAAGAGTGGTAATTTATACGTAATAGGAAATACTCATTCAACAGACTTTCCGACCACAAGCGGGGCGTATGATACCTCTCTTAATAATAATACAAGTGATGTCTTTGTCTCGAAGCTGGACGGTAATCTCTCTGCATCAACTGGAGAACCCATACCATCGCCTACCCCCACTCCCGCACCTGTAGCGTCACTAACGCCACTACCACTCCCTTCCGGATTTCCAACCGTATCGCCTTTCCCCACAACCATACCCTCGCAAACGCCCGCTCCTGGCGGCAGTGGCGTGGTCTACGGGTTTGTATATAATGCTGACGAAGAATCTCAGAAGAATGTTACGGTGAACATTACAGGTAATAATTTCTCCGATAGTACCACCACAGACGAAGACGGTTATTATGAATTCAGCGGTATTAAAGAAGGAGACTATACACTCTCGTACGAGAAAGAAGGCTATCAGACCTATACCGAGGATATCAGTCTTGGAGAGGCTGAAGAGCTGGATATGGGAACGATTATTATGGAAACCGTTGAAAATGGCATGATATACGGCTATGTGGTGAATATAAAAGGGAATCCCGTTGAATATGTAAGGTTGAAGCTGAAAGGGATAAAAACAAAGGCAACAAAGCAAGCGTCCTCTGATGCAGACGGATACTTTGAGTTTTTAGATTTAGAGGCAGATACCTATATAATTACCGCAAAGAAAAAAGGTTTTAGGCCGGTAAATCAGAGGATAAAGCTCGAAGAGGGAGATGTGACGGATATTGAGATTGAGATGAAAAAATCGAGCAGAAGGATTGCGCTTGTTGAGCATTAGAACATCCATTCGTTTTGACATAAAAATAATACAGGAGGATAAAATGGGAAAGGAAATAACGAAAGATACCGTTGTAATTCCAAAAGAGGAGTACGGATTCCTAAAAGAATTATATAAAACTGTGAAACGTCAGAATTTTTTGTTAAGAATCAATGAGGCAGAAGAAAACCTGAAGGCCGGTAAAGTAAAGAAGGTTTCTGTTGATAAATTTGTTGAAAGCATCTGATACATGGAACCAAAATATATCTCATATGATACAGCATTTGCGAAAAGATTTGAAAAATATAAGAACCGGTTAACAGATGCCGAAAAGGACAAACTTAGGCTCAAGTTGAGTATATTCAAAGAAAATATTTTTGACAGCAGATTGAAGACCCACAAACTTAAAGGTAATCTCAATAATTATTATTCCTTTTCAGTCAGTTATTCCCATAGAATAGTCTTTAAAGTTCTTGAGGACGGAGGGGTATATTTCATGGAAATAGGAAGTCACGATATTTGTTATTAGAATTGTGTGAAATTAAGATTTCAAAGGAAGCCGCGCAACCTTTGGTTACAAAGAGGGAGTGCAGTCTCCCCTTCGACGGTCATTCACTTTTCGCAGGACAACGAACCTTCCGCGGGTAATAAGGATGGATTAAGCGCCCCCCTTTTGGGTTTATTGTGTTTGTCAGGTTATTCCTCATTCCCCGTTTTCACGAGGACAAGTTTACAACCCCCCATATCCCCCTTTGTTAAGGGTGATATGGGGGTTGTTCCCTTTTCTAAGGGGGATTCTTTATACCATAAATCGTATAACCCGTATAAATAATCGGAGGTTTTTTCACTGTGTTAACCCTTTCTAACAAGATCAGTCTGGGCAGGATTTTCTGTATCCCGCCCCTGGTGTTTTGCATAACCCAGGTACAGCATAACGACCATTACCGGTACGCCTGCCTCTTTATTGTGTTTATTATCGGGCTAACCGACGTGTTGGACGGCTACCTAGCCAGAAAAAGGAATGAGATGACAAGCCTGGGAAGGTATCTGGACCCCTTTGCAGATAAACTCGTGCTCGTGATTTCCTGCATTATCCTTTCGTCTGACCGTATTTGGCCGGAACCAAGATTTCCCAACTGGATTCCGGCAATTATTGTTTGCAGAGACCTCTTGCTTATCTGTGGCACCGTGGCATTGCTCCTTATCACCGGCAGGGTGAATTGCCGGCCAACAATACTGGGCAAGGCGTCAACGTGCCTCCAAATTATTGCTGTCGTATCATTGCTTGTGGGAAACCACGTCCCTGTGCCCGCCCTTACCGTCATCTGGTGGGCGACGGTTGCTTCCACCTTTGCCTCCGGGTTTTTCTATATGTACAGAGGTGTAAGACAACTATGAATTCCCAGGAAAACAGCGCACTTCAACATTCCGGTGGATTTACACAAAAACACTTTACATTATTTCACTTTTTTAATACTATCATTGTAGTTTTCTAGCTATTCTGAAGTTTCGTATTTAATGAGAGGTATTTGCAATGCGATTTAATACAATACAAGAGGTCGTGGAAGACCTGAAACAGGGAAAGATGATTATACTGGTGGATGACGCAAGCCGCGAGAACGAGGGAGATATCACGATTGCAGCAGAAAAGGTCACCCCGGAGACAATCAATTTTATCCTCACTCACGCGCGGGGCATCCTCTGTCTGTCAATTAACGCAGACCGGGCGGAGGCGCTGGACCTCTATCCCATGGTTTCTCACAACACGTCGAACTTTCAGACGCCCTTTACCGTTTCCATTGACGCGCGGGACGGCATCACCACGGGCGTTTCTTCCAAAGACCGGGCGACAACCATATTGGCCGCTATTGATGAAAAAACGAGACCTGAAGACCTGGTCAGACCCGGCCATATATTCCCTTTAAAGGCGCAGAGAGGCGGGGTGCTCGTCAGAACGGGACACACGGAGGGCGCCGTAGACCTGATGCGTATTGCGGGTCTTAAACCGGCCGCGGTTATCTGTGAGATTATGACGGAAGACGGGAATATGGCGAAGCTTCCCGATCTCAGAAAATTTGCAGAGAAACATCATCTCAAGGTCTGCACGATCGCCGATATTATCAAGTACCGGCACGAGCAGGAACGATTGATCGAAAAGCGGGTGACGGTGAAACTGCCCACGGTCTATGGGAATTTTACGTTACACCTGTACCGTTCCTTTGTTGACGACTACCTCCATCTGGCGCTTTGCCTTGGCATCGGCAATGAAGATAAAAACACCCCGTCTCCGTTGCATAATGAACCGGTGCTGGTAAGGGTGCATGATGAATGTCTGACCGGCGACATCTTCGGCTCTCTCCGCTGCGATTGCGGGGAACAGCTCCATAATACCCTTCAGATAATACAAAAGGAGGGAAAGGGCGTGCTGCTTTACATGCGGCAGGAGGGGCGTGGGATCGGACTTGAGAACAAACTGCACGCGTACCTGTTGCAGGAAAAGGGCCTTGATACCGTCGAGGCAAACGAACGGCTTGGATTCCCGGCAGACAAGCGCGATTACGGCATCGGAGCGCAAATCCTGAGAGACCTGGGCATCACAAAAATGCGGTTACTGACAAACAACCCGAAAAAGTTTGCGGCGCTTGCCGGCTACGGACTGGAGATCACGGAGCGTGTGCCCATCATTACCGAGCCAAAAGAGGAAAACAGGCTGTACCTGCAGACGAAGAAAGAAAAACTCGGACACCTCATAGAAAAGATATAAAATCCGGAAGTTAGCGGCAAGAAGCCAGAAAGCAGAAGTATTTCTCATGAAAAAACTATTCGCAAGGAAGGCGTTACGTGACCTCGCGGAAGAATCCGATCACTACCACTTCAAACGGGTGCTCGGTCCCTTCTCGCTGACCGCCCTTGGCATCGGCGCCGTTATCGGCGCTGGCATATTTGTCTTAACGGGTCTTGCGGCGAAAGAATTTGCCGGACCCAGTCTCATCCTCTCGTTTGTCCTCTCCGGACTTGCCTGTATCTTTGTCGCCCTGTGCTATGCCGAGTTTGCATCAATGGTTCCCCTTGCCGGCAGCGCCTACACCTATTCTTATGCGGCGCTGGGCGAGGTCTTTGCCTGGATTATCGGGTGGGACCTTATCTTGGAGTATTCCCTGGCATCGAGCCTCGTGGCGGTAGGCTGGTCACACTACTTCGTAAAATTAATCGGACTCTTTGGTTTACATATCCCCCCGTGGCTTACCAACGACTACTGGACGTTGTCGCATCAGTTGAATGATGCGTTTTCTCAGAGCGTGCCGTTTTTTTTCGGCATTCCCGTCGTATTTAATCTCCCCGCGGCGCTCATTATCGTCATCATCACTGCCCTGCTGGTCGTTGGCATAAAAGAAAGCGCCCGTTTCAACAGCATTGTCGTGGGGATAAAGCTGGCCGTGATCCTTCTGGTGATCTTCGTCGGGTGGTTTTATGTGAAGAACGAAAACTGGGGCAATAGCTTCAGCACCTTTGCGCCTTACGGCATTGGCGGCATTGGCACCGGCGCGGCGTACGTATTTTTTGCTTATATTGGTTTCGATGCGGTTTCAACGACCGCCCAGGAGGCCAAAAATCCGAAGAGGGACGTGCCTATCGGCATCATTGTCTCTCTGGTGCTCTGCACTATTTTATACATTGCCGTTACCGCCGTGCTCACCGGCATGATCTATTACAAGGACATTAACATTGATGCGCCGCTGGCTGACGCCTTCGCACGGTATGGACTGGTCAAGATATCCTTTTTCATCTCGGTTGGCGCGGTAGCAGGGCTTACCAGTGTGCTCCTCGTCTTGCTTCTGAGCCAATCCCGGATATTGTGGGCAATAGCCAGGGACGGCCTCCTTCCTGAGCGGCTCTTCGCGGCCGTTCATCCCCGTTTTGGCACACCCTATATATCCACGATTATTGTTGGTGGGTGCGTTGCCACCACTGCAAGTTGTTTTCCCATAGAAGAGATTGCGAAATTAGTCAACATTGGGACACTCCTTGCCTTCTGCCTCGTTGCCGCTGCGATTATTATCCTGCGTTCTAAAGACCCACACCATCCCCGCGCCTTTAAGTGTCCCTTTGTGCCGGTGATACCCATCCTGGGTATACTATTCTGTGGATATATGATGCTCCGCTTAGAATTTTCAACGTGGCTCAGACTCATTGTATGGCTGGCGGTAGGTTCGGTTATCTATGCCGCCTACGGCAGACGCCACAGCAAACTCGCAAAGAAGCACGCACTGATGGAAAAGCAAAACGAGTCACTCGTGGCATTGGATAAAAATTATTTGTAAGGGTGTATGGTCATACGCCTCATAGTGTAAAAAGGTTTGGAGGAGTTTATGAAATACAAGGTAAATCTCAAAAAAACCGAAGAAGGTTATGCTGTTTGGGTTCCCGGACTGCCTGGTTGCTGGTCACAAGGACATACAGAAGAGGAAGCTTTGGAGAATATTAAAGACGCTATAAAAGCATATTTAGAGACTGTTGAAGAATTAAGCAAAGACAAGGTTTCTCGTTATGTGGAAGTAGAATAAGTTATGCCAAAGTTGCCGGGTATAAACCACCAGCGAGCCATAAAAGCTTTTGAAAAAGCAGGTTTCTGGGTTGAGCGACAGGGAAAACATATTACGATGACTAACGGAAAACGTATTATTACCATTCCAAGGGCAAACCCGATAGACTCTTTTACCATGGCGGGTATTGTGAAAGATGCGGGTCTCAGTATTGAGGAAGTTAAAAATCTTTTATGAGGTGTGATCTTTGTGTTGGCACAGTTCATTTGTTGGGTTTCGCGCCTCAACCCAACCTTATATCCCACTCGGGCGGGTTCGGGTTTGCAACCTGAACTTTGTAGTTTGAACAAGCGATACCCGGTTGAACAGTCACAACGCCCGGAAATACATAAACCTCCAGGTTCGAGTTACAAACGTGAACCCGCAAGGGAAACTCTTGCTGCCACGAAAAAATTCCAAAGTTGTGTTGTAGAACGAAGCGATTGCTTCGCTCTACAAACACAATCCTCTGCGGGTTCGAGTTTGTAACCTGTGCCGTGAAACGGAATCATCCCAAATGTTTCGGTTCAATCGGGGACGATTGAACCCGCGGAATGGGCGGGCTTCAAACCTGCCGCTAGGGTGTCTGGTGATTCGCCGCCACGATATTTTGAAACCTACCCCAGGAGTGGACTGGTGATATAAGAAAGGTGACGAAATCCTGATTTAAAGTTTATGCACATTCCTATCCTACGGATAATATTCAGTCGCCGCATGCTGGTTACGTTCTTCCTGGGCATAAGCTCAGGCATTCCCCTGCTCGTCACCGGTTCCACGCTTCAGGCGTGGATGACCGATGAAAAGGTGAATCTCGCGGTCATCGGGATGTTCTCACTGGTCGGGCTTCCCTACACGATTAAATTCCTCTGGTCGCCCTTCCTCGACCGGTATGTGCCGCCATTTCTGGGCAGACGGCGCGGATGGATGCTGATTTCCCAGATACTTCTCATGCTGGCCATCGGGGGGTTTTATCTGGTACGACCTGCAGAGTCTCCCTGGATTGTGGCTGTTCTCGCCGCTCTCGTGTCGTTCTTCAGCGCGAGCCAGGATATTGTCATTGACGCCTACCGGCGGGAAATCCTGCGGGACGAGGAACTGGGTCTCGGGTCATCCCTGGCCTCAAACGGTTACCGCGTGGGCATGCTCGTTTCCGGGGCATTTGCCCTGTTTCTGGCCGACAGGATTTCCTGGAATTTTGTTTATGTGCTGTTGGCCGTGTCACTCTTTATTGGAATGATTACCTCGTTTTTAGGACCGGATACCGACGGTCAGATAGTTCCCCCGAAAAGCTTACGCGAGGCGGTTATCGAGCCTTTTACCGACTACTTTAGAAGGAAGGGCGCATTCGAGATTCTGGCCTTTATTCTTCTCTACAAGATTGGAGACGTTATGGCGGCAAACATGACGACCCCGTTTATCCTGCAGATGGGGTTTACCAAGACCGAACTGGCCGTTATTGCAAAGACATTCGGGATACTTGCCATTATTGCGGGCGGACTCATTGGCGGTATCCTGTTAATAAAAATGAGTCTTCGCAGCGCGCTCTTGATTTTTGGAATCCTCCAGGCCGGTTCAACCCTGGCATTTTCGGCTCTTGCATCGGCAGGGCATCAGTATTACGTCCTGGTGGCTACCGTCACCTTTGAAAATCTGACCAGCGGGATGGGGGTTTCCGCCTTTATAGCCTTCATGGCGAGTCTCTGCAACAAGAGGTTTACCGCCACACAATATGCGCTCCTGAGCAGTCTCATGGGCATTCCCCGCGTGATTATCGCTTCACCCACGGGGTATCTGGCAGAGCGATTGGGATGGATTCATTTTTTCATCTTTTGCGCCTTGGCGGCTGTTCCGGGCATTGTCTTCCTCTTCCGATATAACCGATGGCAGGAAGTGTCGTCCTCTCGCGATAGGTTGGTGATTGATCAGGGAAGTGGTGGATTTTCGGGTGAATCCCAACCGGCCGCCGATCCAAAAGAGCTTTAAAATTCATTTGATCTTTGCGCCTCGGCGTCTCTGCGGTTTCAAAGAATCCCGGTTCATGCAAGTACCCTTGCAACCGTTTCACCAATGTCCGCCGGACTGTCGGCCATAGTAACACCGGCGTTCTTCAGCGCGGTAATCTTGGAAACGGCTGTTCCTTTATTGCCAGAAATGATAGCCCCGGCGTGGCCCATGCGTCTGCCCGGAGGGGCAGTCCTGCCCGCAATGAAACCAACAATCGGTTTTGTAATTTCCTGTTTTATAATTTCTGCGGCCTCTTCCTCCGCGCTTCCGCCAATCTCCCCGATCAGGACAATGGACTCTGTTTCTTTATCCTCCTGAAACATCCTCAGCACGTCAATAAAATCAACGCCGCCAATGGGGTCGCCGCCGATTCCTATGCAGGTGGACTGCCCAAGACCCCGTTGCGTCAGTTGCCAGACGGCCTCATAGGTGAGTGTTCCGCTGCGGGAAACGACGCCCACACTGCCGGGCTTATGGATATATCCCGGCATAATGCCGATCTTGCATGCGCCGGGCGCAATAATGCCCGGACAGTTTGGTCCGATGAGGCGTGTCTTTTTATTCGAAAGATATTTTTTAACCCGAATCATGTCTAGGGTGGGAATGCCCTCGGTAATGCAAACGACCAGTTCAATCCCCGCCTCAGCGGCCTCCATGACAGCATCTGCTGCAAAGGGTGCCGGGACGTAAATGACAGAGGCGTTTGCGCCGGTGTGTTGCGCTGCGTCAAGCACACTATCAAAAATAGGCACACCGTGCTGCGTTGCGCCGCCCTTGCCGGGCGTAACGCCCGCAACGAGTTTTGTGCCGTATTCCAGCATCCGTGAGGCGTGAAAACTGCCCGCCTGCCCGGTTATGCCCTGGCATATTACCTTTGTGTCTTTATGTATTAAGATACTCACTTTGACGCCTCTACAACAAGACCTGCGGCCTCTTTCATATTATTTGCCGGGATGATGCTTAAGCCGGAATTTGCCAGTATCTTTTTTGCTATGTCAACGTTCGTTCCTTCCAGGCGCACAACCAGAGGGATGTGAATGCCGACTTCTTTAATGGCCTGAATGATGCCGGACGCAATGACATCGCACTTCATGATCCCCCCGAAAATATTGATGAGAATGGCTTTCACCCTGGCGTCTGATAGGATAATCTTGAACGCCTGCGTGACCTGTTCCAGCGATGCGTCGCCTCCAACATCCAAAAAATTAGCAGGCTCTCCGCCATGCAGCTTGATGATGTCCATGGTAGCCATGGCAAGACCTGCGCCGTTTACCAGACACCCGACGTTTCCATCAAGGCTTATGTAACTCAGTTTGTGTTTTTTGGCTAATGCTTCAACGGGAGAGACGTCCTGTCTCTGGCTCATCTCCCCGAATTCAGGGTGACGATAGAAGGCATTGTCATCAATATCCATCTTCGTATCGAGCGCGCACAGCTCGCTACGGGCGGTAACGGCCAGCGGATTAATTTCCAGGAGCGAACAGTCGTTGTTGACAAATGCCCTAAAAAGACTCGTAATGAGTGTGTTTAGTTTTGCGTGAAGCGTCCCTGATAGTCTTAATTGAGAGGCGATGCGACGTATCTGGAACGGGTGTATCCCAAAAAATATATCAACAGGTTCTTTAATAATTTTATCAGGAGACTTTTTGGCGACTTCTTCTATCTCAACGCCGCCCTCAGCGCTGGCAATCAACATCGGCGTTTTGAGGGAGCGATCAATAGTTATGGCGAGGTATAATTCGCTTTTTATGGAAACGGCTTCTTCGATGAGAACGTATTTGATTTCGACGCCTGTTTGATTGGTTTGGTGGGTAATCAGCCGTGCGCCCAGCATGGACGCCGCATGCTTCCGGGTTTCTTCCGGTGTGGCGGCGAACTGGATACCGCCGCCCTTTCCCCTGCCGCCGGTAAGCGCCTGCGCCTTTACGACGCAGCGGTTGCCTCCGATCTCCCGGAATATTTCTGCGGCGTCATCACGGTGAGAAATGACCTTGCCTCGGGGAACACAAACACCGTATTTCTTCAGAATATCTTTTGCTTGAAATTCATATACCTTCAAGGGCGTTTCCGAAGTTTTGAGAAGCAGTGTTTACTTCAGTTTGTCGGATTTGATAAACTTTCCAAGGTGGATGCGCACCTGTTCAACAATTTCTCCGTCAGAAATAGAAGTTATGCGTCCTTCAACGTATTGTTTATCCACCCAATCCTTGATCTTCGTTATCCCTTCGTGGTGTTTGGGAATCTGTTCGTTGCCTGTAAGTTCAAAGTAGATGTTGATCCACTGCGCAATCCCGGCTGCGCCTGACTTGTCGGTTACGGCAACCCCGATGGGTCTGTTTAGGAGCTTTTTGGTGTTGAAAATGTTGTAGATTTCCTCGTTTTTTGACAGACCGTCAGAATGGATACCGGCGCGGGTAACGTTGAATTCTGAACCTACCAAAGGCTGAGTCGGTGGAATCTGGTATCCGATCTCATTTCTGTAATAATCGGCAATCTCCGTAATCACCGTAGTGTCTATAAGTTCATCTTCTCCGCGCAATGCCATGTATTCGATTACGAGCGCCTCTATGGGCGTGTTTCCCGTGCGTTCCCCCAAACCCAGGAGGGTGGCGTTGATGGCGCTGCATCCGTATAGCCATGCGGAGGTGGCGTTGCTTACCGCCAGATAAAAGTCATTGTGCCCGTGCCATTCCATATATTCTGACGGAACGCCGGCAAAGTGGTTGAGTCCGTAAATAATGCCTGGCACGCTGCGGGGCAGGGCTGCGCCGGGATAACTAACGCCCATTCCCATCGTGTCGCAGGCGCGAATCTTTACCGGCATCTTGCTCTCTTTGGACAATTTCATAAGCTCCTGGGCAAATGGCACCACGAAACCGTAAAAATCCGACCGGGTAATATCCTCGAAGTGGCAGCGGGGGACAATGCCTTCATCCAGGGCGGCCTTCACAATGTCCAGATACATCTCCACCACCTGTTTTCTGGTCTTGTTTAATTTTAAGTAAATGTGATAATCCGATGCCGAGCACAGAATACCCGTTTCTTTGAGTCCCATTTCCTTGACCAGCTTGAAATCACTCTTTACCGCCCTGATCCATCCAGTAATCTCCGGGTATTTATAGCCCCGTTCAAGGCACTTCCTTACCGCTTCCTGGTCCTTCTCATTATACAGGAAAAATTCGCATTGACGGATCAGTCCCTTTTTGCCCCCCAACTTGTGAATCAGGTCGTAGAGGTCTACAATCTGTTTCACGGTGTAGGGCGGGCGGGATTGCTGTCCATCCCTGAATGTTGTGTCCGTAAGCCATATTTCATCAGGCATGTTCATCGGGTTGAGCCGGTAGTTGAATGGTATTTTGGGTATTTTGTCGTAGGGGAAGACGTCCCTGTAGAGGTTCGGCTCTATCGCATCCTGTAATTGGAAAATATACTCTTCAGGTTCCAGTGTGTTGCGGCGTTTATTGAATCGAAGCATATTTGAACTCCCCTTATCCATCATAAATATTTTTTACTCGCAAGATGTACGGAAAAACTAAAGTAGGTTTGATTTTTGATTCTATATACAATGTTTTTGCAAGTCAAGCGAAATGATAGAAATTATTGCGGATTGACATTTTTAAGAAAAATTGGGATACTATCCAACCTTTTTACCGTACAAAATTCCAAAATATTTTTTTCTGTTCAGGAGGAGAATATGGCCTTAAAAGCCGGTAGTTATCAATTGACTTCAAATTCGGGAAAATTACATGTCTATACATACAAAGAGGGATTCCTCAGCGCGGTGGCTCACGACCTGCTTATTGACGTGACCGGTTTCACCGTCAGGCTAAACGTCCCGGAGGGGGGGAATCAGTCCGCTACGGTTGAGGCGGAAATTCTGGCAAATTCACTGAAGGTTGTGTGCGCCATGAAAGACGGGCAGCGTAACAATGATGCGCTCAAGGAGAAGGACAAGGCGGATATCGAAGAAGCCACGTCCAAAGACGTGCTGCATCCTTCCAAGTATCCCATCATCAGTTTCCACTCAACCGATATTCAGGGGAATGGAGACGTTTATCATGTAAAAGGAGACCTCACCCTGCACGGCGCGACGCACCCCCTGGAATTTGACGTAAAAACTACGAACGGGAAAGACCTGAAAGGACGGTTCACTATCCTTCAGAAAGACTTTGGCGTAAAGCCATACAAGGCATTGCTGGGGACGCTCAAGGTGAAAAATGAGATTGACGTGGCTTTTGACTTGTCGTTAAGTTAAAAATTAACTTTATTTTCCGGGAAAAACCCTATAAAATTTCTCTTTTTAACCATACAATGCAAGTCAAATACTGGCGTTGAAAGATGTAGCTGTGCTGGAAATGGGGTTAATTTATTGAAGAATCTCAGCAGAGAGAGGTAAAAAAAGTGGAAAATGGTACGAGTGACGGCAGAAGAAAATTTCTGAAAGTGGCGTCTCACGCCATAGGGGGCACGCTTGCGGCGGGCGTAGTAGCGCCGATTGTGGGGCTGGCGATACATCCATGGATGAAAGAAACCGTATACGGCACCGAGGAGTTTGTTAATATTGGCAAACTGGAAGATTTTCCCATTGGCATACCAAAAAAGATGACCATTACGTCTTCAAAGATGGACGCGTGGAATGTCTTTGAGGGATTGGTTATGGGGTCTGTGTGGGTAATCCGGAGGGAAGACAATTCACTCAAGGTGTTTTCCGTTAATTGCCCGCACCTTGGCTGCGGTATAAACTGGGGTGAGGATGTAAAGCAGTTTCTGTGTCCCTGCCATGAAGGCGTCTTTGGCATTGACGGGGGCAAAATCTCGGGGCCTTCCCCCCGTGATATGTATAGTTATGAGACCAAAATTGAAAACAACGACATTTTGGTAAGTTACAAGAGGGTTATATGAGCGCGATACGGAAATGGTTTGAGGACAGAACGGGGATAAGCGCCCTCCTGAAAGTGGCTCTCGATGAGCCGGTTCACGGCGGTGCGAAGTGGTCGTATATTTTTGGCAGCGGTCTTGTATTCCTCTTTATTCTCCAGGCGGTTACGGGGATTGTCATGGCCGCCTATTACTCGCCTTCCTCGACAACCGCGTGGGGAAGCGTGTACTATATTCAACACAAAACGTCTTTTGGCTGGTTTGTGCGCGGCGTGCATCATTATGGGTCAAGCGCCATGATGATACTCGCGCTGGTGCACATGTTCCAGGTTTTCATCTTCGGCGCATATAAAAAACCCCGTGAGCTTAACTGGATTTCAGGGGTTGTCCTGCTCATGTTTATTGCGGCTTTCGGCCTTACGGGTTATCTGTTGCCGTGGGATCAGAAGGGTTATTGGGCAACGCAGGTCGCCACCAACATCATGGGCACTATCCCCGTGATCGGGAAATACATCCAGGTATTCCACCAGGGCGGCGCTGATTACGGGAACTTCACCCTTACCCGTTTCTTTGCGCTCCATGTATTTCTGCTGCCGGTCTCCCTGGTCTTTTTCCTTTTCATACACCTGGCGCTCTTTCGCAAGCACGGCGTGACCCCGTACTGGAAGATGCGCGAGGAGGTAGTGAAAAATCGTGTTGATCCCTTCTGGCCAGACCAGGTGTATAAAGACGTTGTATTTGCCATAGGGATGTACGCCGCGATTGCCCTGATGGTATTCCTGACAGGTGGGGCAGAGTTACAGTCGCCGGCAGACCCGGCATCCAACTATCTTGCAAGGCCGGAGTGGTACTTCCTGTTCCTCTTTCAACTCTTAAAATATTGCCAGGGGAACTGGTTAATTGTAGGCACGGTCATTATCCCCGCCTTGTCGGTGATATTCCTGTTTGTGCTGCCTTTTATTGACAGAAACGACTCGCGTTATCCGTCCAGAAGGGTGCCTTACTTTGGCGCCATATTCTCCGGATTGGCCGGGGCGGTTGCCTTAACCGTGCTTGCGATGTGCCATGACAGCCGGGACGTCCACATCATCCATCAGCGCGAAGACGCTGAAAGGCAGGCGGCGAGGGCAATAAAGCTGGCCGAAAGGGGCATTGCGCCCACCGGCGGCTTATCCATATTCCTGAATGACCCCATATCGCTCGGCGAAAAGATATTCAAGGAAAGCTGCAATGGTTGCCACAAGTTGAAGGGAGAAGGCGGTGAAACCGCCCCCGATTTTACCGATTTTGGTTCGCGGGAATGGGTGGCAGAGCTATTGAAAAATCCAAAAGACAAAAAATATTTTGGAGATTCAGGCGCCATGCCTCCGGTGAAACTGCCGGATGGATCGCTCCTGGGTATGGCGGAGTTCTTGGTAAGCCAGGCCGGAGGGTTGTTTAGTAAAAACACCGACAGTTTGGAGAAAGGCAAAGAGTTGGTTATGAAGGGGAACTGCGTTATCTGTCACGCCATTGGAGACCCGGCGGCAAAGAAGATGGCCCCGAATCTGACGGGGTATTTATCGGAATCCTGGCTGAAGGAGTTCATAAAAAATCCCGCTGATCCTAAATTTTACGGTGCGAGGAACAAGATGCCCGCGTTTGACAAACTCAATGATAGGGAACTGGATGCGCTTGTGCAATACCTGCTTTCTTTATCAAAAGACCGTCCGCTTGTCTCTGAAGGTGGACGAAGCAACAAGGTGTACACCTGTCTTTATCCGGGCAGACTCGGAGTGTACTGAGGTTGGCAAAAACCGCTTGATTAATTTAATATTCAGGAATTTCAATGTTTTTGGTAGGAGCCAACTCCTGTTGGCGAACGGGCGCTTATGCGCTGTCGTACACCGTCAATCGCCGTTGTGAGACGGTGCCTACCAATCGGGCTGATTCAGGTTTGATTGGGCGGGTTCAGGTTTGCAACCTGAACCTTGCAGTTGGAACAAGCGATACCCAGTTGAACAGTCACAACGCCCAGAAATACATAAACCTCCAGGTTCAAGTAGGGACACGGTGCACCGTGTCCCTACTTGAACCCGCAACGGGCAACCGTAGGGCGACCCTTTAGGGTTGCCATCCCTAGCGCGTGTTCGGACAGTTGCAAGGCTAAAGCCTTGTCCTACGTATAAAACAGATAAAAGTTGCCGAAGGCCGAATTCAATTGTATAGGAATTTTTATTTTAATTAAGCGGGTTTGCGGTAGGGTGGATTAAGCGATAGCGAATCCACCTTTCCCGGAAACATTCTTGGTGGATTCGGCGTAAAAACCAACGCCTTAATCCACCCACATAACTTGCCTCTGTTATGCCCGAATGTCTTGTTTCCAAAGCTTGCGATTGGGAACGAAAGAACCAGAACGCGCCGGAAGATAAATGTAGGGCGAGGCTTTAGCCTTGCGTGTATTGCACGAAGGCAACACCTGAAGGTTTGTGCTACCTGTTTGTCTTGAGAAACAATTCAGCGATATTCGGATCAAACATTATACCGGCGTGCGCCTTGATATAATCGCAGGCCTTCTCTTTTGGCCAGGCGGCGCGATACGGGCGGGCGAAGCTTAGGGCGTCATATACGTCTATGATCGCAAAGATGCGCGCCGCCAGGGGTATTTGTTCCCCTTTCAATCCCTGCGGATAGCCGCTGCCATTCCATCTTTCGTGGTGACAATAAGGAATATCCAGCGCATGACGCAGATAGGTTATTGGTGAAAGCAGTTGGTGCGCATACTCCGGATGCTTGCGCATAATAATCCACTCCGCGTCAGTAAGCTCGCCGGGTTTTAGCAGGATATTGTCCGGTATGGCCATCTTGCCGATATCGTGGAGAAGCGCGCCCCGTCTGATATGCGGGAGTTCTTCCTCCTTCACGCCAAACGCGCGGGCCAGCTCAACGGTCATGCCGGCAACGCGCTGTGAATGTCCTTCGGTCTCTTTGTCGCGCAAGTCGAGCGCGCGGGACCAACCCTCGATCGTAATGTCATACGCGAGCGTCAATTCCTCATGTGAACGTTGCATACCTTCGAACAGGGACGCATTATCTATCGCGATGGCGGCCAGCGCCCCCATGGCCTCTAAAAAGCCCAGCCATTCCTGGTCTGCATTGAGTTCAAAACGATGGAATATTTCGAGCACCCCTTTTATCTGTCCCTTTGTGATAAGCGGCACACCGTAGTAAACGGTAAACTTTTCGTTTTCCAGCAGCTTCATGTACGGATGGGAAGTATCAGTCTCTGTCAGTTTGGAAATGTAGATGATGCGGCGTTCCTGGATAACACGGGCGGCGTGGTATTTTCCCAGATGAACTGATATGGATGCCAGGGTGTCGGGACGGAAACCGTGTGAGGCCGCGCATTCCAACCTCTGTGTCTGTTGATTCCAGAGCAATATATTTGCGGCATCCACACCGAGTTTTGTTGTTATCTGTTCGAGAAAGACGCTTAAGATAACATGCAAATCCAGACTGCTAATGATGGTCTGATCAATCGTATGCAGGGTTGTTAGTCGCTGAACATGGCGTTTAATCTGCTCTTCTGCCCGTTTTCGTTCTAATGCATTTACAAATATTTCTCCGATCATTTTCAGGAGGGTGACGTCTTCTTCCGTCCAGGTCTTCTCGATACGCACCGAGTCAAATCCAAAAAACCCGGCAAGCTTCCCGCCGGACG
>Ga0082335_1004063_pt1 | contig 22811 bp, 23 predicted proteins | sample Subgrocontami58m_FD_72375 | JGI IMG/M metagenome (GOLD analysis project Ga0082335, IMG submission 72375) | Subsurface groundwater microbial communities from S. Glens Falls, New York, USA - GMW37 contaminated, 5.8 m (SPADES assembly) (version 2) ...
CCGCCAGAAGAGCACAGGCCTCTCCCACTGTCTTTGGCTCCAGGTAGTCTATCCTGGGCAGCTTCATTTACCATCTCCTCCTTTCTTTTCGTCCAATGCCTTTAATACCCGCTCCGGGGTCATCGGTAGTTCCTTGATCTGTATACCAATCAGACAGAAAACCAGCGGGACCTAGACAAGGGTTATTCGAGTAACCAACGCGAGGAATGGGCTGCCTAGACGGCTGTCTCGCCCGCCGCGCTTTGCTTGCGCCAGTCTTCTAGAATCTGCCTGTCATGCTCGAACGAGAGCTCAGGTAGTTCGTCCAGGGAGAACAGGCCTGTCTCCTGGCTGGCGGGCGAACTGTCTGCTTCGCCCAGAGGATGCCCGGAGTACATGACCAGAGACACGGAATGACTCGAATTGTTGTACACTCCCAGAAGCTGGTCGATGACCACGTCCCGGCCGGTTTCCTCTCGGGCTTCCCTGATCGCTGCCTCCGATGGGCTCTCTCCCAAATCGACATATCCGGAAGGAAATGTCCAGGTACCTCCGCGGGGTCCGGCATCACGACGCTGCAACAAGATCTTGCCCCCGTCTACTACAACCACGCCTGCAGCAAGCTTTGGCCCTTGATAAAAGACAAATCCACAGAGCTTGCAGACAGGACGCAGCTTACCGTGGACCATCTCTTCGTCGAAGCTACCAGCGCACTCGGGACAGTACTTCATTCCCTCTTCCATACACCGCAATCTGCCATGTTCTCTTGGTGACAAGCCACGGCAAGAAGTTTAGCAGAGCCTGCTCAGCCTTGTCAACACATTTGCCGTTGACCGTCTTGTCTTATGTCAAGTTCATCCGAGTCAGCAGTCTTGGGTAGCCAACCTGCAGCAGGGGAAGGAGTCTGGGGATACTACTCGTTCAAATGGACACACAGGCCAGGCTCATTCTTAATGAGCCTATCCATACACTCGTTGCAGTAAGTGCATCGCACGATCTCCTTCTCCCTTCCCTCCCTGGCCTTTGTCCCCCAGTCAGGGTCACGAAGGAGTGGGCGAGACAGACCGACCAGGTCCGCCAACCCATCACGAATAACAGCGTCTGCAAGCCGCGGGTGTGGAATCCGGCCGGCGGTTACAACGGGCGTTGCATAGCCCGCCTGGCGCAAGGCCCTCCGAAGATCAGCTGCGAGATACACGTTTACAGCCTCTGGCATCGTAGCCGGAGGCATGGCGCGATACCCGCTGTACCCTCCGCTGGAGGGATACGGCCAGGGCGACCCGTATTGCGGGTGAACGGCTGTGGAGTCCTCATACTTGCCTCCAGCAGACACGCTAATATAATCGAAGCCCATCGCTGCCAGCTTCCGGACGATTATGCGGGTCTGCTGCAGGCTATTCCCTCCGACAATGAATTCATCCCCGTTGATCCTGATCCCCACGGGATAGCCTGAGCCGGCGACGGCCCTGATCTTCTCGTAAATATCGGCAATGATCTTTACCCTGCCGTCAGCCGTTCCTCCGTACTCGTCTTGTCTTTTGTTTCTTAGAGAAAGAAAGCCGGCAAGCGTATAGCCATGAGCGCCGTGAACCTCAATGGCATCAAATCCGGCTTCCAGGGCTCGGATTGCACCCTTCTCAAAGTAGGCAACTATGTTCCTGACTTCCTCAGCGGGCAAATCACTGACGTCCTGTATCCAGCCCCGCGCCATCTTCCGAGCGTGTATGAGCTGTGGGCAAACCTTGGCTTGGGACTCGGTGTGAATCCGGCGCACCAGATCCTTCCAGCCCGGAATGAATCTATCGTCGCTAAGCATGGCGTGCGGTGACTTCCGCGGGTTGACATCAACAGCCCCAATTACAACCATGCCTACGCCGCCCAGAGCCCGCTTTAGATAGAATTCCGTTGCCTCCGCAGTAACGAACCCTTCCTCGTCAGCCAGGCCATCATGCGTTGGCGACATCATCAGCCGGTTCTCCAGCTTGAGCTCATTAACCTGAATCGGTGTAAATAGCATCTCGTACCCTGAACTTCCAGTGCTCACCATCGTAGCCACTTCCTCGCCTTGCGGATAACTGGCTGTAACACGTTCAGCCCTGCTCTTCCATCGCCCGCAGCAGTGTTTCCGGTCTTGCAGGCAGTTCAGTGATGCGAACCCCTGTCGCGTCGTAGATGGCATTGACGATGGCTGGGACCGTGGAAAGCTGAGCGCCCTCCCCCACCTCCTTGGCTCCAAAGGGGCCGGCGGGATCGTCCGTCTCGACGATAACATGGTCCATCTCTGGCATGGTATCCAGAGAGGGCTGATGGTAGTCCAGGAGAGATGGGTTAAGGAGTTGTCCCCCGTCCCAGCACATTTCCTCCAAGATGGCCTGCCCCAGGCCTCCGGATACGGACCCGTCCAGTTGTCCTTCAACGAGCATCGGATTCATCGGCCGGCCACAATCATGAGCGCCGACCACGCGGAGGACCCGCACCTCGCCCGTCTCCCGGTCCACCTCTACCTCCGCGGCGTGGGCAGAGAATGAGTAGGCCGTAGAGAGATTGCCATCCCCATTGTGAATATTGGGGGGCTTCAAGTCGGCCGAATAGCTGCCTCTTGCCACGAGCGGAATACGCTCAGCCTTTACGGCAGCCTTCATCACCTCGGCAAAAGATAACCCTTTTTCCGGACTGCCTTTCACATAATAACGGCCTCCGCGGGCTTCCAGGTCTTCCGGCCGGCACTCCAGCTTGTCTGCCACCACTTCCATCAACTGGGCTTTAGCGTTGGCAGCCGCGTTCTTCACAGCGTTGCCTGTCCACATCGTAATCCGGCTGGCCCCACTGCAGAGCTCGATTGGCGTAACTCCCGAGTCGCTGGCTATCACATTGACCTGGTCCATCGCCACGCCGAGCTCCTCCGCAGCTATCTGCCCCATGATCGTAGTGGAGCCCTGGCCGATGTCCACGGCCCCCTCGAACACGGTCACGTTACCGTCCTGGTCGAGCTTGATCATGGCCATGCTTACAAAGCCGGGCACCATCTTCGGGCCGGAGATAAACGCTCCGCACCCCATACCCCAACCACGGCCGGTCTTCCCACGTTGAAGGCGCCTTTCAGCCTCGGCAGGTCTCGCCACTCCCTTGATGCAGTCTGACATGCCGCAACTGTTGACCTCCCAGTGATTTACGGTACGGTCCCCAGCCTGGACGGCATTCCGCAACCTCAGTTCGACCGGGTCCATCCCAAGCTCCTCCGCCAGCATATCTAGCTGGGACTCAACGGCGAAGCGCATCTGAGGCACGCCATGGCCGCGCTGAGCACCGGCGGGTGGCCGGTTGGTGTAAGCCCGGTAGCCCTCATAGCGAACGTTTGGTAACCGGTACGGCAGGGTCAGGTAAGCGCCACCGTGGAAAAGCACCAGCATGCCAGTGCTCATATAGGCGCCGCCATCAGCAATAACCCTGGTATCGATGCAAACCAGGCTGCCGTCCTTCTTGACGCCGGTCTTCATATCGATCACCAGTGGGATCCGGCGCCTAGTGGCGCAGAATACCTCCTCCCGGCTCAGGACCAGGCGCACCGGGCGTCCGGCCTTTTTGGACAGCAGAATGGCAGCAAATTCGTTGGCGAAAGATTCGATCTTGGCTCCAAATCCCCCTCCAACCGGCGGGACTACCAACCTCAAATTGCGATCGGGGATGCTGAGAGACCGGGCAAGGTTGCGTTGTACCAGGAAAGGGTTCTGCGTGGAGGTCCACACGGTCAGCCGGCCGCTGGCATCCCATGACGCCACCGCGGCATGTCCCTCCAGGGGACAATGGTTCACCCCTGCCGTAACGAAGTGGTCCTCCCGAACGTGGTCAGCTCCGGCTAGGGCGGCATCAACATCCCCGAAATGCATCTTAAACGTACCCGCTACGTTCCCGGGGGCATTGTCATGTAGCAGCGGGGCGCCTTCTTTGAGTGCCTCTGCGGGATCGAAGACCGGCGGTAGTTCCTCGTAATCGACCCGTATCAGCGACAGCGCCTCCTCGGCGATATCCTCGTCGATAGCCGCAACGGCCGCCACCTCGTCTCCGATGTAGCGCACCTTGTCGCGGGCCAGGGGATACTGATCGGCGGTGTTAGGCAGGTAGCCGAATGTGACCGGCGTTTCGTCACCGGTCACCACGGCCTTGACTCCCCGCAGCCCAAGGGCCTTACTGACATCAATATTCAGGATGCGGGCATGGGGCAAAGGGCTTCTCAGGAGGCGGCCTTGGAGCATTCCGGGTAGCCGGACGTCGGTGGTGAAAATCGTCTCACCTTTGGCCTTTCCTGGCGCATCTACTTTTGGAAGGCTCTTGCCTACAACCGAATACTCCATGAAGGTCCTCCTGTGTTAGCGCAGTCCTGAAGCTGGCGAACGCGCGTCAGCAATTGCAGCACACGTTGAATGTCAGAATGGCGTTACACCCTACGCCAACGGAGTCATGAAAACATACTCACTCAAAACTTGTCAATGCAGTCCCGAGCGAAGAGCTCGTGGAGGGGCCAGGATCAGGCGCCTGGTATCCGACCCCGCGCTCTCTTCTTCTTCCACCGGTTCCAGGTAGTTTGCGCATGAACGAGCGGAGAGGTGAAACGGCCGCGCACGGTGCCCTGGGCGAGATTCTTCAAGAACTCATCCCGGTCCCGAAACCCTGCCATCTCCACATATGCATGGCCGATTTCGCTCCGGGTATGCGCATCGCTCCCCGCTGAAGACCGAAGGTTATGCCGTAGCGCAAAGGCACGTGCTTGCGCAACGTGACGCGGAAACATGATCCGCGCGTTAAAAACCTCGATAATATCGACCAATTGAGCGACGCGCTCCAGGGCTTCCCGGCGAATTGTGGAACGGCGAAGGTGGTCAAATGGATGAGGCACCAGAACCAGCCCGCCCTGGGAGCGTATTCTCTTGACCGTCTCCTCCGGAGATAGTCCTTTCGGAATGGCCTCCTCCAGGAAAAGACCAATAATTTCCCCTTCGCTGGTCTTGATCTCTTCACCTACTATTACCGGAAAAGGTGCTTCCCGGGCAACCTCGATAGCACCGGCAATGGAGTTGTGATCAGTGACTGCCAGACAGTTGATACGTGCCTTCTGGCAAGCGGCGATTATATCCGGTGGGCGCATGATGCCGTCGTGAGAATGGTGAGTGTGGCAGTGCAGGTCAGCCCGCACTGTGCCAGGCACAACCGGCATCTACGTCATTACGTCCGGGGGATAGTCCGATTCGGAAGGCAGGTCCTCAAGAAAAGAGGCCCGGAGCTCTGTCACCTTAAGCTCGGCGGCAGTCAATCGCTCGCTACACTGTCGGGCCATGCCCATGCCCTCCTCGAAGAGGGCTAGGCTCTCTTCGAGCGTGAGACCTCCCTGCTGGAGCGCCTCGACGATCTGTTCCAAACGCGTGAAGCAATCCTCAAAAGACGGTTGTGTCATAGCCTACCCCAGCGGGAGGACGCCCTGGAGGCCGTCTGTCTTGGATCCAAGTGCCTTCCGGCGCCGCCCGTTATTCCCTGCCACCTGTGCTTCAAAAGTTCCGTCCGCCACCTGTACATTTATCCCCTCGCCGGATATAACCTGCCCAACTCGCTGCACCACGCTGCCGTCACGTACTCGTCTGACGATAGCATAGCCACGTTCAATTGTCTGGAGCGGGCTCAATGACTCCAACTGGAGGGAAAGGCCTCGCAACCGCTCTTTTCTTAATTCGAGCTGCCCGGAAAACGCCGGCAAGAGGACCCGTGAGATGTCGTCGACTCGCTGACGCCTGGCAGGGATGTCGGGCAAGGCCCTATAGAGGTCATGAGCGGCTCTTTCAAGGACCTCGGTCCTTCTGGATACCATGATCATCGACCTGAGAAGCAGGTCCTGGCGCATAGATGAGACTTGCCGCATCAAATCAGCCACATCCGGAGCCACTGCCATAGCCGCGGCGGAGGGAGTCGGGGCGCGGAGATCCGCGGCCAGGTCGGCTAGAGTAGTATCGGTCTCATGACCAACGCCGGTAACCACCGGAATATGGCTGGCATGAACCGCCCGAACCACCGGCTCCTCGTTGAAAGCCCAAAGCTCTTCTAGAGAGCCTCCACCCCGGGCAAGAATGATTACATCCACGTCTCCCAGGGTGTTCAGCAGACGCAGGCACTCCACGATTCCTGGCGCCGCGCTATCGCCTTGCACCTGCGTCGCAGCCAGGAGCACTTCCGCCACAGGATAACGGCGGGAAAGCACTTTCAGGATATCCCGCAACGCGGCCCCGGTAGGAGAGGTTACCACCCCGATACGCCTGGGGAACCGGGGCAGCCGCCGCTTGCGGGACTCATCGAAGAGCCCCTCTTTTTCCATCCGCGCCCTCAATTCCTCGAGTTGCAGATGGAGCACTCCCGTGCCTTCAGGTTGAACTACGTCTACATAAAGCTGCAGGGCCCCTTGAAGCTCATACAGTGAGGCGCGTCCGTGAGTCACGATAGCTGAGCCGTTCGCCATCCACGTGCACTGGCCGGATTCTCCAAAGAAGACACACTTCAGCTGACCTTCGCGGTCCTTGATCGTGAAGTACAGGTGGCCGGCCATCGAGCGCGAGAGATTGGATACCTCTCCACTGACCCACAGGTCTCTGAGCAAGTCATCGGACTCTAAGAGACCCTTGAGGTAACGCGTTACATGAGCGACCGGGACAATCTGCAAAGCTAGACCCTTTCTATGTAGGTCCCGGTCCTGGTATCAACCTTCAGCACGTCTCCATTAGTAACAAACAAGGGCACCTGAACCGTCAGCCCGGTTTCCAAACGCGCAGCTTTGTTCCCGCCTGTAGCCGTGTCACCCTTGAACCCAGGATCTGTCTCCACCACCTGCAACTCTACAGTGATCGGCAGCTCCACGCCAATAGGGTCACCCTTATATGTCAGTAGGTCCAGGGTGATGTTCTCCTTAAGATAATTGACAGCATCGCCCAGCTGCTCCTTGTTCAGGGCCGTCTGCTCGAAGCTCTTGTTGTCCATGAAATGATAAAGCTCACCGTCGCTGTAAAGGTACTGAACGGAATTGCGGTCCAGGTAAGCGCGCGGGAAGCGGTCACCAGCCTGGAAGGTGCGCTCGGTGGTGTGCCCCGCACGCACGTTACGTAGCTTTAGCCGAACCTGCGCACTGCCCCGCCCGATCTTCTGGTGCTGATAGTCGAGAATCGTATACAGTTCCCCATCGAGCTCGATGGTGATACCCTTCTTGAGTTCGCCAGTCGTTATCATTATTCCCCCTTCAGTCGGGCAATGAGTGCCTCTAGAGCCGCCCGGTAACTTCCCCATCCCAGGCCGGATATCTGGCCCAGGGCAATCGGCGCAATCACAGACTCATGCCTCCAGCCTTCTCTGGCATAGATGTTAGACAAATGGACCTCAACTACCGGAAGCCCGGCATCGACCAGGGCGTCGCGAAGCGAAAGCCCGTAATGGGTGAGGGCCCCCGGATTGATGATGATTCCCTGAGCGTGAGGCGCCTCCAGCTGCAGAAAATCGATCAGCTCGCCTTCGCTGTTGGATTGAAAGGCAAGGACCTCTGCGTCCAACTCGCACGCCCTATTCTCCAACCAACTCACTATCTCTGGCAACGTCTTCTTGCCGTAGATCGAGGTCTCTCGCCGTCCCAGCATGTTCAGGTTAGGCCCGTTAAGGAGTAGTATTCTCATCTTCCTCTCCTGTAGCCATGGGTGCTCGTTCTGGTGATCTCCGGCAGGGCTCAGCAGTAGATAAGGCTCCTCCGGAAGCGTCCGTACCTTCGATCAGACTCCGTGCCCGTGAGCCGCTGCTTGTCCCGGACCGAGGGTGGCAGTCCAGGTAGACCTGGCGGCTCTGCTTCTGCGTCACGTGAGTATATAGCTGGGTTGTGGATAGCTTCTCGTGACCCAGAAGCTCCTGCACCGACCGCAAGTCAGCGCCTCCATCCAGCAGGTGCGTCGCAAACGTGTGGCGCATCGTATGCGGGGTCACCCTCTTGGTAATGCCGGCTGCCAGGGCGTGCTTCTTAACAATGGACTGGATGCTGCGTTGAGACAGGCGCCCCCCTTGTTTGTTCAAGAACACGGCACTGGTAGCACGCTGTCCGATCAGGCGGTGCCGGCCTTTTTTGATATATGACTCCAGAGCATGTACGGCAGGCAACCCCATGATCACGATCCGCTCCTTGGATCCTTTGCCACGGACCCGAGCCTCCCGGCTATCCAGGCTCAAGTCTCCCAAGTTGAGCCCCACGACCTCACTTACTCGCAAACCGGCCGCGTAAAGCAGTTCCAGGATTGCCTGGTCACGTTGGGCAAGCGGAGAAGGAGCCGAAGGGCTGTTCAGCAGGTTGCGGGCCTCCTTGCCGGTAAGGAAGGACGGCAGACGCTTCTCGACCTTCGGTGAGGAGAAGTTGGTCAAGGGATTGCGCTCAATGACCCCCTCCCGTACCAGAAAACGAAAGAACGAGCGTACCTCGGCTATCTTTCGGGCGATGCTGGTCCGCGCCCGCCCCTGCTTTTCGAGCCAGGCCAGGTAGCGGCGCAGAATAACACGGTCAATTGCCGGTATCGATTCAACCCCTGTTTGCTTCATGAAACCAAGGAATTCACTTACATCGGCCTGGTAGTTCCGGACGGTGTAAGGTGAGAGATTGCGCTCGGCCCTAAGGTGGTCCACATAGCGGGCCAGGAGGTCCATCATGCGCCGGCCTTTGCCTCCTCACGAGCACCCTGACCGGCGGCATCCCCTTCCCGCACAATCTCGTGCCTTCCACAGCCGGTGCACCTTGCCTGGCGCGTGCCGGAGGCCACCATCAGTCCGCCGCAAGACGAACACGGCTGAGCCACCGGGCGCTGGGGGATCGCGAAATCGCACGCCGGGTATCTGGAACAACCATAAAACCGGCGCCCCTTCTTGCTGCGCCTTTCCACGAGGTCTCCGCTACAACGCGGGCAGGCCACCCCTGTCTTGACCAGAATGGACCGCGTACTGCGGCATTCGGGATATCCGGAACACGCCAGGAACCGTCCGAATCGGCCGTGCTTTATCAGCATCGGTTTGCCGCACTTCTCGCAGAGCTCGTCGGTTACCTCATCGGGGGGCTTCACCGTCTCCATGGTCTGGCTGGCCTTCTGGAGATTGACCGAGAACGGGCCATAAAATTCCGTCAGGATCGGCACCCATTCTTTCAGCCCCTGGGCGATGCCGTCCAGGTCCTGTTCCATTTGAGCAGTGAAACCAACATCAACGACGTTCGGAAAGTATTCTACCAGTATGTCATTGACGATAAAGCCGAGCTCCGTCGGCTGTAGGCGCTTGTCGACCTGTTGCACGTACTCCCGGTCCTGGATGGTCGATAATATTGGGGCGTAAGTACTGGGGCGCCCAATGCCCTTCTCCTCGAGTGCCTTAACCAGAGTTGCCTCAGAATATCGTGGAGGTGGTTGGGTAAAATGTTGCTCCGGAAAAAGCCCTTGCAGGTCCAGAGGCTCATCCACCTTTAAGACCGGGAGGGGCTTGCCATCCTTGTCTTGTTCCTCCTTATCCGCGGCATAGACTGCCAGGAAGCCGGGAAAGGTAACCTCTGTAGCAGAGGCCCGCAACAGGTAGTCCGTCCCGGATGGCGACCCTGAGGCGTGAACATCGATCGTGATCGTCTCCGTAGAGGCGTTAGCCATCTGGCTTGCGACCATGCGCCGCCAGACCAATGAGTACAATTTGTATTGTTCGCTGCTCAAGAAGCCTTTGACCTTCTCCGGCTCACGCCGGCAGGAGGTGGGACGGATAGCCTCGTGGGCCTCCTGGGCTCCTGGGGATTTCTTCCCGAAGCGACGCACGGACGATGGTAGATACTTCGTCCCGAATTTCTCCTTGACATAGGCGCGGACTTCGTCGATAGCGATGGATGCCACGTGAGTTGAGTCGGTCCGCATATAGGTGATAAGTCCAACGGTGCCTTCAGAGCCCAAGGACAGACCTTCGTAGAGCTGCTGTGCAACCGCCATTGTGCGCTTGGCAGAGAAGCCGAGACGCCGCCACGCCTCCTGCTGGAGGGTACTGGTGATGAAGGGAGCGGCGGGCTGGCGCTGTCCGTCCTTCTTTCGCAAGTCACCGACGGCGTAGGAACATCCATTTAGCTCCTGCACCAGGCTGTTGGCTTCGGCCTCGCTTGAGATGTCCAGCTTCCCCTTCTTTCCCCACTTCCCGACCAGGGCCGCACGGAAGGACTTTTGACGCTGGGTCTTGCCGGTGGAGGCCTTCTTTGCCAGCTCGGCTTCAATGCTCCAGTACTCTTCTGGCTTGAAGGCTTGTATCTCTCTCTCGCGGTCTACCAGCAGCCGGACCGCCACTGATTGGACCCGCCCTGCAGAAAGCCTGCTGCGTACATTCTTCCAAAGGAGCGGGCTGATCTGGTAGCCCACCAACCTATCGATAATGCGCCGGGCCTGCTGAGCGTTCACCAGGGACATATCGATTTGTCGAGGCTTGGCGAAGGCCTGGGCCACGGCGTCTCGTGTTATTTCGTGAAAGACCACCCGCTGAATATTCTTGCCTGCGGCCCGATCCAATCCCATTGCCTGCACGAGATGCCATGAGATGGCCTCTCCTTCACGGTCCGGGTCTGTCGCCAGGAATATCTCGCCGGCCTTCTCTGCCGCCTTCTTGAGATCATCGACGACCTTCTTCTTCTCCTTGGGAATCGTGTACTTGGGGGCGAATCCCTGTTCCACATCAACTCCGAGCCGGCTCTTAGGCAAGTCACGCACGTGACCTACCGAGGCTTTGACTGCATACCGGGAGCCCAGAAACCCTTCCAGAGTACGGGCCTTTGCCGGTGATTCTACAATTACCAGGCGTTTTGCCATTTGCTCATTCCACTTCCACTTTGTATTCCCCTGAGCTCTCACGAGCCAGGACGTAATTCATCGTCCCTACCTGCCTGACCATGCCCTTTAGCTCCATCATCGCCAGGGAGCTGCTGACAGTTGCGATAGGCAGGCCACTGGCCGAGCGCAATTCATCGATGTGGATCGGGTCCCTGGAAAGCCGGGACAACAAAGATGCCTCAACATCGTCGGCGGGGAGCATCACGCGTGCCTCCTTCTGCTGAGGAATCATCTGCAGATTCAACTCCTCAAGGATATCGGCGACATCCATCACGAGCTTCGCCCCTTGCTTTATCCATTTGTTAGTTCCCCGGCTCCTGGGCCAGAAGATGCCGCCCGGCACGGCGAAGACCTCTCGGTCCTGCTCCAGCGCATAATCGACTGTAATTCTGGCCCCGCTGCGCTCGTCAGCTTCGACCACCAGGACTCCTAAGCTCAGGCCGCTAATAATGCGGTTGCGCCAGGGGAAGTTGGTTGCCGCTGGCTTGGTACCCAGTGGATATTCGCTGACTAGCACCCCGTTCTCGACAACCGAGGCCGCCAGTCTCACGTTCTCGGCAGGATAGATATTATCCAGGCTGCTCCCCAGAACTGCCACGGTCCTTCCGCCCTCGCGCAATGCCACCTGATGAGCCACGGTATCGATCCCCTTGGCCAGACCGCTAACCACGGTTATGTTGTTTCGAGACAGGCCGGTGACCAGGTGGTCCGTGCACTCTTTACCATAAACGGTAGCGCGTCTTGTACCTACCACTGCGACCGCCCACTCGTCTTCCGGCAAGAAGCTACCTTTCATGTACAGCACAGCAGGCGCCCCATATATTTCCTTAAGCCGCGACGGGTAAGATGAGTGCTCCCAGGTTACCACCCCGATGCCGCGGTCCCGGAGACGGTCCATTTCCCGCTCGGGCGATATGGCCGGACGGCGGGTAATGAGCTCCTGTGCCGTTCTGTGATCGAGACCCGCTGCAATCAGGTCGGCATGACCAGCGCGCCAGGCGAGAGACATATCGCCGAAGTGTTCCTGAATGAGACGGAGCTTGACAGGGCCGATACCGCTTACGAGACTAAAGGCAACTATGTAAGGCGTGTTGCTCATACGACTGCTTCCACTCTTAACATAGCATACTACCACACAATAGTTAAAAAGGGGAACCGAATCAAGATGCTTTTTGACCCAGGAGAAGCCGTTAGCTATAATCGCGCGTAGAATCATGGCTAAACCCCTGGACCGTCTGGAAGAAACCATTGAGCGGGTGATGAAGGATGCCATCACCCAGCGCTTGGGAGGCCGCTTGCATCCAATTGAGATTGCCCGCAAGCTATCCCAGGCAATGGACGCCAATCAGACCATCACCGCACAACGAGTCCTCGTTCCAAACCTCTACGCAGTCCACCTGAACCCGGGCGACGTACAGGCACTGGAGCCGTTCCGTGCTACGCTGGAGAGAGAGATGGCCTCATACCTGGCGCAGGCAATGGAGGAGGAGGGTTTCTCTACCGTGGCATACCCGCGGGTCATCCTTATGGAAGACCCGGCGATACCGCGAAGGAAGGTCGTAGTGGACGCCCGTATCGCGGAAGGCGATCACGCGCCATCTCCGGAGGAACAACACGGCAATACGGTGCGCCTTCAGATTCTGACTGCTGAGACCCTCGCTGGCGAGGCCTGGTTGGTGTCATCCGGCCCCGCAGGTAAGGAACTGGCCCATCCTATTGCCCACCTTCCGTTTTCCCTGGGGCGGGCACTGGACAACGACGTCGTCCTCGAGGGCCGGGGAATGTCCAGGCATCACGCACAGATCCGGGCAGTCCACGGCCACTTCTATCTGATGGACCTTTCCAGCACCAATGGCACTTACTTAAATGGACGCCGGGTAGCCGAGAGTATCCTGAAGCACGGGGACATAATCACTCTGGGTCCTGTGCAGTTCGTCTTTCGGCGCCAACCGGGATGAGCCTGAACATACTTATCCTGCTCCTGCGAATGGGGGTCATCGCCCTTCTCTTCCTCTTCCTTATAGAGGTGTTTCTTCTGATTCGGCGCGACCTCCGAAGAGCAAGCCCCCAGCGGGCGGAAAGGAGCGGAAGGCTCCGCGTGGTCGAAAGCGGTGCTTCAAATCTAAGCAAGGGCGATTCCCTACCTCTACTTGGCGTCAACTCTCTGGGCCGGAGTCCAGCTAGCTCTCTTCCGGTGTTTGACGATTCCATATCCGGGGAGCATCTCCTCTTGAGCTACGATGGCGGCATGTGGAAAGCCGAGGACCTGGGTAGCACCAACGGTACCTACGTTAACGGGCATAAAGTGGAGAAGGCCTCCATTTTGACATACGGCGATATTATCCAGGTGGGACGTACCAAGCTCAGGCTGGAGAGGCCACCCGTTGATTAAGATAAGGGATCTCGCAATTGCTGGACTCATTGCGCAAGCGGGTCTCCTAGTGATCGCCGGGCTGGCGCTGCTCACTCTCGTCCGCGACGGCGCGTGGGCCGTTGAGCCATTGGTACCCGGTCTCATCTTCGCCGCTCTGCTCCTAAGCGCCCAGGTTGTCATCTGGGTTTCAGGCTGCGGAGCTGAGGACCTCCTTCTTCCAGTAGTTGGGGTCCTCACTGGCCTTGGATTGCTGATCGCTTACCGCCTCGGTGGCCAGGACCTCGGCGACCGGCAGCTTATCTGGACAGTCATGGGAATTGTGATTACTGTCGGGATATGTGTCTTCTTAAAAGATGTGACACAGTTGCGGCGTCACAAGTATAGTTGGGCAGTCCTTGGTCTCTTCCTGGTGGCCCTGACATTCGCCCTGGGCAGAGACCCCAACGGTAGCGGGGCACGTCTCTGGCTGGGTATCGGACCGCTTCAGTTCCAACCGTCTGAGTTCCTCAAGATTATGCTCGTTATCTTTTTCGCCGGATACCTGGAAGAGAACAGAGAGATTATGGCTCGAGGACGTATCTCCATCGGATTCCTCAAGCTTCCGCCACTGGCCCATGTGTTACCGCTGGCCGTGATGTGGCTACTCTCTATGCTGGTATTGTTAGTTCAACGCGATTTCGGAGCCGCCCTCCTCTTCTTCGGTGTTTTTCTTGCGATGCTCTATGTGGCTACGGCGCGGCTATCATATCTCCTGGCAGGCTCGGTTGCTTTCCTGGCCGGGGCCATTGCCGCCTACCGGTGGGTCAGTGTTGTTCAGTTGCGCATGGAGGCCTGGCTGGATCCCTGGTCTCAGGCCTCCGGCCATGGCTACCAGACCATCCAGGGGCTCATCTCAATGGCTTCCGGAGGGATCCTGGGGAACGGTCTCGGCATGGGGAGACCTGACTTTGTACCCGCTTCTTTCACCGACCTTGTGCTGGCGGCGCTGGGGGAAGAGTTCGGCCTGCTGGGAACGATGGCTGTTCTCATTGCTTACCTGTTCCTGGTACATCGTGGCTATCGCATTGCACTGGGCGCCAGCCGCCCCTTCGATCGTTTGCTGGCCACCGGTCTCACTACGGTGTTGGCAGTTCAGTCGATGATTATTATGGGCGGAACACTGCGCCTGTTGCCATTGACTGGCATAGCTTTGCCTTTTCTTACATACGGAGGTAGCTCGTTGGTGACCAATTTTGCTATAGTGGGCCTTCTGTTAAGAATCGCAGCGCGCGGGGCGGACCGTGCATGATCGCATGTCTCAGACACCCGTGGAGCCCCTGGAGAGAACAGGGGTGGCCAGACTGCGTTTGCCGTGGGACTCTCGCTTCAACGCAACCACACTCGATCTTCACCTGGCAGAGTATCCGGGCTTCGCCTTCTCGAACCCTACCTCCGGAGAATACATCGTAGGAGGCTACTGGCGAGGTAGACGGGACATCGGGATGATCATAGAGACGTCAAACGGCAGGAGCCGAGGTGTCCTGGTCGCCGCCCTACTTACCAGGTTTCGCACTGCCGGCCTCCCTCTGGCCGTCCTTTCTCAGGACGAAGTGGACGCGGCCGGAGCGTGGTACCGGGAACAAAACTGGACCGTTCTTGATCGTCTCCTTGTTTACCGGCTGAACCTCAGCCGTCTGGACCTGACACATCGCCGTCCCATTCCGGCGTCGCTGTTCCAGACGGAAGACATTGACCTCTTTGTGGAACTGGACAGAGAAGCTTTCCCGTGGCTCTGGCAAAACGAGCCGGCTGACTTCCTGGCCTACACCGCCTCCCCGAATGTGGCAGCCTTCATTGCCCGGCAAGGAAACCGGCCTCTTGGTTATGTTAGCTATAGCGTCCGTAAGGACCGGGGCCACTTGGACCGCCTGGCAGTGCATCCACGCTTCGCGAAGCAAGGGTACGGGTCAGCGCTTTTGGCACTGGCCTTGAAGCGAATGCAGGAATGCGGAGTGCGCGAGGTCGGCCTCACGACTCAGAAGGGCAATCGATGGGCGCAGGAGGTATACCGGCATTACGGCTTTGCCATGACCGGTGAGGGCCATGATATCTATGGCATGAAGCTCTCAACACTGGAGTGCCTATGATCTCCCTAATTCGCTCGCTTCTCTCCGTGCCCGGCAACCGGCCCGCTATGCTGGAGAAGGCCCGCAGCCTGCCCGCCGATGCAATTCACCTGGACCTGGAGGATGCTGTACCGCCGGCAGAAAAGGAGCATGCGCGGGAAACTGTACGGGCTGTCTTGCCCGGCTTTGCATCGGGCGGACAGATTATCGTCGTGAGAGTTAACTCACTGGCGACAGGGCTGACCACAGCCGACCTTGACGTCGTCCTCAGCGCTGATGTGGATGCCATCAGCATGCCTAAAGCGGAATCGGGCGATGACATTACCACAATGGACCGGATGCTCGCCGAAAGGGAAGGTAAGTTGGGTCTCTCGCCGGGCGGCATCAGGCTTCTCGTTTGGATCGAGACACCCAAAGCTGTTTTGTCGGCTTATGAGATCGCCTCTGCCAGCAAGAGAATTGCCGGCATAATCCTCGGGGCGGACGACTTTACCCGTGAAATGGGGATTCCCCGCACGAAAGAAGGACAGGAGCTGGACTTCGCCCGCTCGATGGTGGCACTGGCTGCCAGAGCCGCTGGAGTTCTCGCTCTGGATACTGGCTACCCCGACTTCCGTGATGAGGAGGGTCTGGCCAAAGAGGCCTGGCACGCCCGCCGGATGGGCTTCCAGGGCAAGTTCCTAATCCACCCAGGCCAGATCGGTCCTGTTAATACAATATTCTCGCCATCAGCTGATGAGGTGGAGCAAGCGCGAAGGGTAGTAGCCGCCTTTGAAGAAGCCGTCGCCAGCGGTCGTGCCACTACCTCTCTGGATGGGTCATTGATCGATACCGCAATCGCCGGCAGGGCACGACGCGTCCTGGAGACAGCAGAAGCGGCACGGCAAAGAGAGGCGGGAGCCCGCTGACCAAGCCCCCCTATTGCCCGTTCCGCTCCCAGATAGTACGATATCCCTCGCCCCGAAGTGACGCTGTCACCTGGGCCAACTCCAATCGCTGGAGCTCATGGAAGGCCCTCTCACAGTCATATTTCGTGCCGGCGCCCAGTGCTTCCAGCCGGCTCAAAATGCGGCCCCAGACGCTTAGCCTCTCCAGAGCCAGGATACTCCTCGGCCACACGAAGAAGATCAACTTCTCTGGCAGCGCGAAATTGGGACGCATCCGGCGCAAGGACTCATAGCGCTCGTCGGCCGACCCGACGCCAGGTACTACACTAACCAGGGGACCTTCGTCCGGGGTCGCTCTGGCATCCACCAGAAGACGCTCTGGGAAGAGCATGAAACCCATTACAAAGACGTCCGCCTCATCGACGACGCGAGTCACCTGGCTTACATTTATCGGAAACTCCGTGTCCATGTACATGGAAAGACAAGAGTTATGCCTTCGAACGCGCTCCTTGCCTCCTGCGGCTGCGAGACGCCGTGGCCCTACCGGTCTCCACGCCTCCAACAAACACCGGCCAATCGTAGGTGCGCTTGAAGGTGCGGAGCAAATAGGAAGTCTCCGTCTTTCTGATGCCCGGAGTATTGCTCAGCTTGTTCAGGAGAAAGTCCAGCAACTCGTCGTTGTTCCGGAAAAGGGCCACCATGATCACATCATAAACGCCTGAAGCGATAGATACGGTGCGGATCTCTTCCAGTGCAGCCAGGTGATCAGCAATCTCCTTCACCTTTTCGATATCGCAATGAATGCCGATCATCACCTCTATCTGATAGCCCAGCTTCTGAGGATTAGCCACTGCTATTACCTGCATGACCCCTTCTTGGATCAAACGGGCTACCCTCTTGCGGATCGTACCCTCTGAAACGCCAATTTCACGGCCAAGCTCAACGTTGGACTTTCGCCCGTCCTGCCTGAGAGCTGCTATGATCTTGTTGTCAACCTCGTCTACCTTGTGGACACGCTTTCTCCTCACCGAAATCCTCCTTCTATACCTGAGGCACTACTCGAATGCTTCCGTAGAATCACTATCTTTTTTCTTTATTGCCTACGAAAATCATAATCTAGATAGTGTCGCTTGTCAAGCGTATCTGAGCGGTTGAACCGGATTCGCTATTGACTGGCAAATCTAGTCGCTTTATAGTGGCAGAAAAGGCGGGAGGAAGCGGTGTTGAATGCAGGATTTCGTGTACTGCAAATAGTAGCTATAGCATCGAAGGTGTTAGGCTGGCTCTGCTTGATAGTTGCACTGATTCTGGGTGGCCTTATAGCCAGCGGTTTGCGCTATTTTCCACTCGTTCCGCCCGGACAGCCATACTCGACGAACAACCTGGTAGGCGCTGTCACTACCTTCATGCCACTTTTCATAGGATTCCTCTTCTTCTACGGGGCCGGAGGCGCGCTGCAAGTGCTAATGGCCATCGAGCGCAACACGCGCCCCGTAACCCGGCAGCCTTCCCAGGGAAGCCCGGACGAAGTAAAGAGGCCAGGAAGCGGAAGGGTACCGGAGGCTCCGTAAGCGAGGTGTTTGCGGCCTGAGTTTCCGGCGCCGTAGCAGGAAGGTCTAGATGGTCGGGCCGCCTTTAGAAGATCCCTGTCAGACGCTTGGAGGGCGGGTTCTAAGCCCGCCCCTGGATGATTGATATCCGGATTACCCGTTAAGGGTATATTCCCCGAACAACGATTGCCTCGGCAACCCGGCTGACTGCTACCATGTATGCGGCTAATCGCATATCAGTCTGCTTGGACTGGGCCATCTGGTAAACATCGTTGAAAGCGCCAACCATGACCGATTCTAGCTTGGCCACTATTTCCGCCTCTTTCCAGAAGAAGGCTTGCAGGTCCTGGACCCACTCGAAGTAGCTGACGAGCACGCCGCCGGCGTTACATAGAATATCCGGCAACAAGAATACACACTTCTCGGAGAGTATAACGTCGGCTTCGGGAGTGACCGGGCCATTGGCGGCCTCAGCCAGCAACTTCGCCTGTATGCGAGGAGCATTGTCAGCAGTGATCTGGTTTTCCATCGCAGCGGGTACTAGGATGTCACAGGGCAACTCAAGGAGTTCTTCGTTAGTGATGTCCTCGGCGAGTCCCTTGATCCCTCCATTTGCCTCTTTGAAGCGTACGGCCGCCGCGATATCCAACCCGTCTTCGAGATAAGCCCCGCCTTGAGAATCACTGATGGCGATTATGCGGCAACCCAGATTCTGCAGGGACAGTGCAGCGACAGACCCCACATTCCCAAAGCCCTGAACGACGACGCTTGCTCCCTGAAGCGGCAGTCCAATGCGGGTAGAGGCCTCACGTATCATGAGCGCAACCCCCAGACCGGTGGCATCGTTTCGACCCTCAGACCCGCCAACGGCCAGTGGCTTGCCTGTTACCACGGCGGGTATGCTGTAGCCGTGGTGCATGCTGTAAGTGTCCATGAACCAGGCCATGGTCTGGGCGTTGGTGTTCATGTCCGGCGCCGGAATATCGCTCTCCGGCCCGATCAGAATAGAAAGCTCTGTGGCAAAGCGGCGGGTCATCCGTTCGACCTCTCCACTGGACATGGTCTTGGGATTGCAGACCACTCCCCCCTTCGCTCCACCGAAAGGAATTCCCACCACCGCGCACTTCCAGGTCATCCACATGGCAAGCGCCTTGACATCATCCAACGAGACGTGCGGGTGATAGCGGATGCCCCCTTTGGCGGGACCGCGTGCAATATTGTGCTGCACCCGGTATCCTGTGAAGACCTGTATTCGCCCGTTATCCATCCGCACCGGGAAGTGCACCGTTAGCTCCCGCTTATGGGTACTCAAGACCGCCCTCAAGTCAGCGTGTAAATTCAGACGATCGGCAACGATATCCAGTTGCTTCAGGGCAGTATCCCAGGCGTTGGGCGTCACGGTTGGTGCTGGCTCCAGTTTAGCCATAGAAGACCTCCTATGTGCGGGACTCTTTGCCATACTAGCATTGCCATGCAGGAATAGGCAATAGCGTGAAGCTACCTCAAGCTACCTGGAAGACTTCGCCATTGTTCCGGAAGCGGACGCGGCATGCCATCCCGTCCTGACTGCCAGTATTGCGGTAGACCCACCCAGGAGCATACCGCCAACCACATCTGTCAGCCAGTGGTCACCAATATAAACCCTGGTAAAAGCGGCCAGTCCGGCCAGGACAATTAACCCTAAGATCACTATGCGACCCCAGGGCCCACCCCGCGAGCCAACAAGCATGCCTGTGAGAACACAGAAGAAGCCGGATCTCATGGCATGGCCGCTCGGAAATGACCCGGCAAGGTTGACGTTGGCTAAAGGATAATAGATCGTACGATGAAGCTCAGGTGGAACGCCAGGCTGGTTGACAAGCATCTTCATAAGCACTTCGAGAATATTCGGCAACAGGAAGGCAAAAGGACCTAACGACCATATCCCATATCCCTGCCTCCACAGCAGCAGAGCGGCACCTGCTGCAAACAAGAGCGTGATCTCGCCTGAGAACCCAATGCTCAGGACCGTTGATACACTATCCAGAAAGTTGGATGCCAGCGGAAGCAGCGCCAAAGCGGCGGTAATGTCCAGCCACTGAAGCAGCCGCATCTGCACCAGAAGCGCCAGCAGGAAGAACACGGCAAAGCCGCCGACACTCAGGTACAGTCCAGCACCGTAGCGACTTTCAGGAATCTTGGCGGGGTCAACGTGAGGCATCAAACGTTTCCTCTACTCTACCACCCCCCAGACACGGTGACAACCCTACGTCCTACCTGGGACTACGGAGAGCGTTCGCACGTTGTCCGGTAAACCTCAAGGGTCTTCCTGGCCGCTCTATCCCAGGTAAAGCGTGATGCCTGTTTCAGACCCTCGTCTCTCAATTCAGCGCGTAAGTTAGCATCATCCAGCAGCCGCCGCAGGGCTAGAGTCAGACCTGTAACGTCAACAGGATCGATCATGATGGCAGCGTTGCCACATACCTCGGGCAGGCTGGAGCTATTGGACGATACGACCGGGCATCCGCAAGCCATCGCCTCGAGCGGAGTGAGGCCAAAACCTTCAAAGAGGGATGGAAAGGCAAAGCAATCCGCCAGGCTATAAAACACCGGAAGGTCCTCCTCTGCCACGTAGCCGGGGAAGACCACGTCATCTTCGAGTCGAAGCTCCCGCAGCCGGGACATCGTTTCCTGGTACAGCCACCCCTTCCGGCCGACCACTACCAGCTTTGCCGCACCCCCGTCCGACCGCAGGGCACTGTATGCTTCCCAGAGTGCAATCAGGTTCTTACGTGGCTCGATTGTGCTCACAAATAAGATGAACCGGTCCGGCAGATGGTAACGCATTCGAACTGCTGCCAGTCGGACCTGGTCATGCACCGGCCTGAATCTGGAATCGACCCCTTCAGGAATCACGTGAACCTTCGACCCGTCCAGACCGTAAGTTTGGATTGCATCCTTCTTGGTGTACTCCGATACTGTTATGATTGAGTCGGCCTCACGCAGGAAGAATGGCATCATTATCCGGAGGAACCAGCGGTTCATGGGGAGATGCGCCTCCGGGAACCTGAGGAAAGCCAGGTCATGCAGGGTAAACACTGACCGCATCCTTCTTAGACGCGGCATAAGGTGCTCCGTAGCATGAAAGACGTCAGCCTGTCCTAGCAAGGAGTCCAGAGGGACATGGGTGTAGGCAGACAGCATGGCGCTCATCCGCCAGGGCTTATTTGACCATCCCAACACCTTCCGCGGAAGCGTATCGAGCGGGGGTGCGGGGAACCGGCCGAGGGGGTCGTTGTAGAAAAGGCGCAAATCGTCGCCGCTATTCAGCGCGAGCAGAGCTCGTGTCAACTCCTCAGCGTACCGCCCAAGCCCGCCATGGCATTGGACCGCGGCCCCCAGATCGATCAGGATTTTCACCGGTCGTGACTGCATGATATTCGAAGGCCGGGCACATCCAAGCTCAGCCCCGTCCTTCTGGCGCAGATCCTCACGGGCGCTTCTCTATTCGCCCCAATTTCTGCGATCAACGCGTCTCAGTCGCGGTGACTACTGGCACGAGAGCAGCGCATCTCTTTCATTCTGTAGAGTATATTGGCATCCCACGACCGCGAGTGTCAAGGAACGAGCGCCGTACGAACGGACAATATTGCCCCCAAGCTGCAAATCTGATAGAATACGCTTGTTCGGGGCCTGTTGGCATCGAAGCCGAAGTGGCGGAATGGCAGACGCGCTACGTTCAGGGCGTAGTGTCCGCAAGGGCGTGGGGGTTCAAATCCCCCCTTCGGCACCAGTGCGCTTGTAGCTCAATTGGATAGAGCGTAGCCCTGCGGAGGCTAAGGTTGTGGGTTCGAATCCCGCCAAGCGTACCATTTTTTCCAATGCTGGAACGATCCGCATGCGTTCATCCGACAATTCGCGTCGGTCTGTCCTTGATACCCTGACGTTCCACGCTACTTAGGAGACAGTTAATTGAAGATCTTGGTCACTGGAGGCGCCGGGTTCTGCGGCTCCCACCTGGTGGACCGGCTGCTCGAGGCTGGTTACGAGGTGTCAGTCATAGACAACCTGTCTAGTGGCAAGCCCGAGAACCTGAACCCAGAGGCCACCTTCCATCATCTGGACATTCGCAGTCCTGAAGTCCTCCGGGTGCTGACAGAAGAGAAACCGGATTATGTGGCTCACCTCGCAGCCCAGATCAGCGTCCAGGTGTCGTTACGCAATCCGATGCAAGATGCGTCCACGAATGTTCTGGGATCCATAAACCTGCTGGAAGCATGCACGAAGGTGGGTATAAAGAAGCTCGTCTACACATCCACCGGAGGCGCTATATACGGCGAACCGACTTACCTTCCATGCGACGAAGGCCATCCGGTCCAGCCTCTCTGTCAGTATGGCGCCAGCAAGCACGCAATTGAACACTACCTGTACCTTTATCAGAAACTTCATGGTCTGAACTATACAGTGCTTCGCTTTCCTAACATCTACGGCCCGCGCCAGGACCCCTTCGGCGAGGCAGGGGTTGTTGCCATCTTCACACAGCGAATGCTGGCTGGAAGAGAGACAATCATCAATGGGGATGGCGAACAGGAGCGGGACTTTCTCTACGTGGGGGATGCGGCCGATGCAAGCCTGCTGGCCCTGGAAAAAGGCGACGGAGGCACCTTCAACCTGGGATGGGGGCGCGGAGTCTCCATCAACCAGGTCTTCGGATTGTTAAGTAAGATGACGGAGTACTCCGGCGACGCGGCCCATGGTCCCGCTGTTCCCGAGGTCCGCAAGATATGCCTGGACTCCAGCAAGGCTCGTCAGACGCTTGGATGGGAGCCAAGAGTGTCTCTGGAGGAAGGCCTGCGCAACACGGTCGAATACTTCCGAACTTCGCTCCGCTGAGCCTTACCCCGGCGTACGGTGCCACTGCTCTCACGGGCATCCCTTCATAAGGGTGTGCCAAGTTTCTGTTGGAGTTTTAGCAGGCAAGGGGAAGGCCCGATAGCAGATGGCTGCGAACATTGAGGAGTGCCTGAGCGCCTGGTTTTGAC
>Ga0082335_1004065_pt1 | contig 22807 bp, 25 predicted proteins | sample Subgrocontami58m_FD_72375 | JGI IMG/M metagenome (GOLD analysis project Ga0082335, IMG submission 72375) | Subsurface groundwater microbial communities from S. Glens Falls, New York, USA - GMW37 contaminated, 5.8 m (SPADES assembly) (version 2) ...
AATTTTATTTGTTATGTTTTTGCCGTCAATATTTTTTTTAGCATCATTTAACTGTGAAACCTGGATTTCATAAGGAGTTTCAGAATAACTTGTCTTTACAGTTGTTTTTACCGGTTTTTGCAATTGAAGTTTAATGTTGCCTTTCTGCAGTTGTGCTAAGCGTTCAGCATGTTTCAGAAGAGATGAAACATCAGCTGAAGAAGAATTAGATGATGCGAACCCCCAGGAATTGTTTGCAAATACTCTTACTGAAATACCGAATGAACTTCCAGAATATGTTTTCACTTCTTCATCAGAAATTTTCGTATTGGTCTCACGTTCATTTTCTACTCTCAGGTCAGCATATTTATAATTAGAGAGAAGTTTTTGGAATTTGTCGGAATCCATTAAAGTACCTGCTTGAATTTTTCAGAGAACTCGCGAAGTGTTTTCTTTTGTTCTCGGTCTTTTACTGCACCACAGAATAAATAACTATCAACTGGAATTATAACAAAAAATAATCCGCTCATGGAAATTTCTATCTCTTTCTGTTTATCTCCGATTTCCTTGGATATTGCATCACAGATGTTTGCTATACTAGACAGCATATTTGGCCCTGATTCACTCAGTGCAATAGTAGAAAATACAGTTATACCATCCCTACGTATGACTGCACCTGCAATGCCTGCAGTCTTCATTTCGTTCAAAATTTCTTCTCCTTTTTGTACAATGTCTTCAACCATAAAAATCAACTTTCATCCCTATGTTTTCATTTTCCATTTTACGGATTAATATATACTAGTTTAGCGAGCCTTTAAAAATTAATTGCTTTTAATAATTGAAATAGAACGGGCGACTCGTTCTAATACTTAATTTTAGGTGAAGCAATGGGACTTTTTGACAAGATTTTAGGAAAAGGAGAAACGGGCGAAGTGCCTGATCTTGAAGAAGTAATGGATGCAGAAGGAGATGTAGTAAGTCCTCCGGCAGACTTTTACGTAAAGAGAATTGACCTTCGAAACGAAGGAGATGCAGATTTGGTATTGAAAGAATTGGCTCAGAAGAATATAATCATTTTGAATGTGATTCCTCTTTCTAAACAACCAAACAGACTGAAGGCGATAATTTCTAAATTGAAAATGCAGTCAAACAAAACAAATGGGGACATTGCATTGCTTTCAACTGATTCGATTTTGCTTACTCCTTCCAACGTGAAGATAGTAAAGTCAAAACCAAAACCGGTTAAGGAATAATTTTTTTTCTTTTTTTTAATTTCTCTAGTTTTTATTTTCTATTTTATATAATATGATTTTGCTTGACTGAGTAAGAAAAATAAAAGAAGCACAACTAATTCAATAAATCGCTAGACCCTTCGTTTTCTTCTTCATTGTCGTCTCCACGTACTTTCACATTCTTGCCTCTACCATCTAGCACCTGTATAAGAATCTCCCCGAATATCTCATCCTGCTTTATGTCAATCATTTCTTTTTGAGTTAAGTGCAATACAGATAGTAGCGTATAGATGTGTTCTACCTTGTCCTGCTTATCTGCAACCTTTGAAAATACCGTCCATCCGTGTTCATCTGCATGAGTTTTTATCTTGCCGTAAACTTCTTCCATTTTTTTCTCGATGTCCATTCCCTGAAGCTTAAGGTTTATTATATCTCCAATCGCACCTCGCGGTTTTATCACACGTTCAGTGGTATCATATTTAATTATTCTTTCCATTTCCTGCATTAACTCATCAAGAGTAATTTGACGTTTAGGCGGTATTCTAGAAACAAGAGCAAGACCTTCCAATGGTTCAATCAACTCATTGTCCTCATATTCAGGAACTAGAACTTCCTGCACTGGCTGTTCTTCTATTATTTTTAGCCTCTTATCATTATTATTTTCACCCGTAAATAACCAATCCATGTCGCATCCTAATTCAATTAATCTTTTTAATATTGGTGTTCCCGGCTCCCTCCTATCTTGAAGATAGGCTTGAAGATTAGAGGGACTCATACCCATTGCCTCAGCAAATTCTTTTATTGAACCAAATTTCTCCAGCCCAAATTTTCTTATTCTATCTCCCATTATTCTATGCCACTTTCTTATAGATTTTAAACGTAACAATTGTTAATTTTTATTAAGATATTGTGTCAACAATTGTTTACTCTTGCGTTTGTGAATTATGGTTAACAATGGAACTTAAACAATGGAACTGAAAGAAGAAATATTAAAACGTGGTTTAAGACAAGATTGGATTGCAAAGCAGCTTGGCATAAGCAAGGCATACCTTTGTATGATCCTTAATAACAAACGTAAAATTTCAAAGGAACTCGAAAAGAAGCTGGAAAAAGTTATCTATAAAAGAGATAATTAAATTAATCATCCACGAGGACTAATTTTTCACATTTTAAATGACTTTTGAGGTGGAAAGTAAACCTGGGAAAGGGAGTTTATTCAAATTCACTTTATCAGTAAGTGACTGATACGAATTAATTTTCTAACAAAAAATAGCTTTTTAGATTTTATTTTTTTTAGGAGTTAACTGCAAATGAAAATGACAATCGGACGGAAGATAGCTTTTCCTTTCTTCGTGATGTTCATTTTAATTGTTGGGATGGTTGGCATTACTTATCAAGGTTTCAATAAGGTCAACAATAGTCTTGATAATATGCAGCTTGAAGCTGTGAAGCGCGGCAGCGCGGGAAATCTGCGTTTTAATATTACACAGTTATTGATGGCAAGCAACGACTATATTATCACTGAAAAGGATTATTATAAACACGAATTCAATCGGTTGAATTTAATTGTGGATGACTTCTATAAGCAATTCATTCAGCTTCAACTTACAGATGAAGAACTACAGCTTACCGCAAAAATAAAAAAAGACCTTGACTCCATTCGCACTATTTCTACACAGATTTTTTCAATACCAAATCCCCGCCAGTCGCCGGAAGCTTGGACACTAATGGAGACGATGGATTACCGCTTTGGAGAAGAAGTTAATCTAAGAAGTACGCAGATCTTTGACGGAATCTCAAAGAGAATTAAAGAATATATGCAGCAAGCTGCAGCCGTAAAAGAAAATGCTACGAACTCAATCTTTGGTGTAACTTTCTTAAGCATTTTTATCAGTCTTGTTGTTGCTTTTCTCACTGTTCGCAGAATTTCTAAACCGATTGTTACGGTTGCCAAAGCTGCAGACAGCATAGCTAAGGGTGATTACTCGCATCGTGTAGTAGTAAAAACACATGATGAAGTTGCGCTCTTAGCAAAATCATTTAACGTAATGGCGGAATCAATACAGAAGTCTCAAAAAGCGCTTAAAGAAAGTAAAGTGTTAACAGAAGCTATAGTTGGGACTGTTCCAATTGGTTTATTGGTGTTTGATGCTAAAGGAAAGATTCTTACTGTGAACAATAGTTTCTGTGATATCTTTGGACTTAATAGCAATGTTCTCGTCGGACAAAATATTGAACCTATGTTTGAAAAGTTAAAGACATCAGAAGAATGTCGTAATCATATTCTTACGCGCAATCCCGTGAGTGATATAGAATGCAGCTATTCAGATCCTGTGAAAGGTTTAAGAATTATGAGCTTAACGCTCAACCCGATTCAAGTCAGTAACACTGAAAGTCTTCTTATCATTGAGGATATTACCAAGCGAAAACATGATGAACAAATTGTAATTGACAGCGAGAAACATTTCCGTGCGCTTATTGAAAATTCGAGCGATGGATTATGCGTCATTAGTCCTGACGGTCATCTTCTTTACGAAAGTCCTTCCAATAAAAGTATTACCGGCTATGAACACAATGAACTTCTTAATAAAAATATTTTAACTTTATTTCACACCGATGATTTACCTGCAATTAATGATTTGTTAATGAGTCTTTTAGAACAACCTTTAACAACAGTTTTGGCAGAACTACGTTTTCTAAACAAAGACGGAAGATGGCTCTGGATTGAAGCAAAATGGAAAAACGCTCTCAACGAGCCTGCAATTGGCGGTATTGTTGTTAATTGCCATGACATCACAGAGCGCAAACGTGCGGAAGAAGAACTCCTCAAAATCGGTACTGCTGTTGAACAAACTGCGGATTGTGTGGTCATTACTGATAGAAATGGAATTATACAATATGTTAATACGGCTTTCACAAAGATTTTCGGATACTCAAAAGAAGAAGCACTTGGAAAAACCCCAAGGATTTTGAAATCCGGGCTTCACCCCCCGCAGTTCTATGAGACGCTCTGGGAGACTATTCTCTTCGGCGAGGTCTTTACAGCAACGTTTATAAATAAAAGAAAAGATGGTGAACTGATTTACGAGACTAAAACAATTACCCCGATTAAAGACAAAGAAGGGCATATCACTCATTTTGTTTCTACTGCTAAAGAGATCACCGAACAGGTCCGTGCAGAGGAAGCGATGCGGAAAAAAGAGGAACACCACAAAGCTGTGATTGAAAATATTTTTAAGTTCATTCCCGAAGGTGTTCTTGTGCTTACCGAATCTCTGAATCTCCTTAAGCAAAACAAGGCGTTCGATGATGATGTTCAAAAATATGCGCCGTTGCTCGGTTATACAAAAGAGGAACTTGCAGGAAAGATTATTGAGCAGTTGCGCAGTAAAATTGTAATCGGAGATTCGAAAGAGATACATATCGGGAAAAAGGATCAATTGGAAACCGATCCTTCCGGAAGAGATGAACTTATTTTTCAATTCAACACTTCAAGAATGTTTCTTGCAGAAGAAGAAGAAGAAGAAGAAGAAGCCAGCATAGTTGTGTCCTTGTTAGACATTACCGACCGCAAACGTGTAGAGGAAGTGCTGCGAGAGAGCGAAGCTAAATTCAGAAAATTGATAAGCTCCTTACCGGACGCCGTGCTCGTTGTGGATACCGAGGGACGAATCGTCTACTGCAATGAGAATTCAACAAAGATTTTTGCTTATAAGCTAGATGAGATGCTTAGCTGCACAATTGAAGACTTGGTGCCCAAACGTTTTAGTGAACATCACTCATCACTCCGGAATGGATATCTCTCTAAACCTAAAAGTCGAGCTATGGGAGAAGGCAGAGAACTTTTCGCACTTCGAAAGGACGGAAGCGAGTTCCCAACGGAAATTATGCTTGAACCTGTAGAGATTAATAATAATCTATTTATACTGACGATTGTACGTGATATTACCGAACGCAAGAAAGCCGAAGAAGAAATACTCAAACTCAATACCGAACTTGAACAGCGAGTGATTGAACGTACTTCACAACTTGAAACTGCTAACAAAGAACTCGAAGCATTTTCATACTCGGTATCACACGATCTACGCGCGCCGCTTAGAGCTATTGACGGATTCTCAAAAATTATTATAGAAGATTATGAAGCTAAATTAGATGATGAAGGGAAAAGATTTTTGAAAATGATTCGTACCAACACACAACAAATGGATCATCTGATTACTGATCTTCTTTCTCTTTCACGCGTTAGCAGGATAGAAATTAATTTCTCAAGTATAGATATGACTGCACTTGTTAATTCAATCTATCATGAAATTACTTCCACTAAAGAACGTAAGAAATTCGTTTTCACAGTTGCAGAGCTTCCCTATACTTTTGGTGATACAACTCTTATGAAGCAAGTGTGGAGTAATTTACTTTCAAATGCAGTTAAATTTACATTACCAAAAAATAATCGCAAAATTGAAATAGGCTGCTATCAAGAAAAAGGTAAGAATATATATTTTGTTAAAGATTCTGGAGCTGGTTTTGATCCTAATTACGTTCATAAACTTTTTGGTCTTTTCCAGCGCTTACACAAAACTGATGAGTTTGAAGGAACCGGTGTTGGACTTGCTATTGTTCAACGAATTATTCATAGGCATGGCGGAGAAGTATGGGCTGAAGGAAAAATTAATGAAGGTGCTACATTTTATTTTTCATTACCGGGTGGGAAGTAGGCAGTAGGCAATAGATAAAAGGTGAAAGCGTGATAAACAGTTATAAAGATTTATTGATATGGCAAAGAAGTATGGATTTGATTGAATTAATTTATAAGTTAACTGAAAATCTTCCTTCGAAGGAACAATTTGGATTAATATCACAAATGCGGAGGGCTGCTGTTTCAATCCCTTCTAATACCTGCCTGCCGGCAGAGCCTGTTGCAGAAGTCGGTAAGCAACCTTCGAGGTTAGAATACCACCAACGATGTGTCAACCTCGAAGGTTTTGTTTTACAGAATTTGCGTTGTGCAACACGCTCGGCAGGCAGGTCGCTGAAGGTTATGGAAGACAATCAACCGGAAATTATATTCAATTTCTTTCTATTGCCAGAGGATCACTTCTAGAATTAGAAACTCAAATTGAATAATGCACCAGATTAAAATATTTGCGAAAAATTGATTCAGAAAAAATTCTAAATGATATAATTGAAATCAGCAAAATGATTACATCACTCATAAAAAAAATTAAATGATAAAATACACTAATAACTATTGCCTAAATAAGAAGGAGTTTAAAAATGATAAACCAAACCGAAGTTGAAATTTTATTGGTTGAAGACAATTCCAGCGATGCTGAGTTAGCCATAAGAGCTTTGAAGAAAAACAATATTGCAAATAAGATAGTTCTTGTAACAGATGGAGAAGAAGCACTCGACTTTATATTCGCTCGTAGGGCTTATTCAGAGCGTAATGTCAATAACCATCCAAAAGTTATTTTGCTTGATCTGAAACTGCCCAAAGTAGACGGGCTTGAAGTTCTTAAGGCAATCAAAAGTGATGAGAGAACAAAGATAATACCGGTCGTTGTACTTACTTCTTCTAAAGAAGAAGAAGATATGATCAAAAGTTACAAGTTAGGTGTTAACAGTTATATAACAAAACCTGTAGACTTTGATAAATTTACAGAATCTGTTAGAGATCTTGGACTTTATTGGATGCTTCTGAATCAACTACCGACGAAATAACAAGGTTATCTTTAGACAGTTAGCAGCAGCAAGTAATAAAATGTAATAAAAATTTGCTGAATGGAATCAGAGAATTTTTTATAAAGAAAGATGGTGTATTTATGAATAAAGAAAAATCGCTGAGAATATTGTTCGTTGAGGATCTACCGGGCGATATGGAATTGGCGGTAAGAGAACTTAGAAAAAGTGGAATGGAATTCACCTCGCTCAGAGTGGACACAGGAAAAGAATTCCAGAAAGCATTGAACGAATTTAATCCGGAAATAGTCATTTCGGATTATGCTCTCCCTTCTTTCGATGGTATGCAGGCATTGAAACTTTCAAAAGCCCATGATTCCACAATTCCATTCATCATTCTAACCGGCTCAATGAACGAAGAAACTGCTGTTGAATGTATGAAAGCAGGCGCAGATGATTATGTAATTAAAGAGCATCTTTCAAGAATTTCTTTTGCGGTAAGAGAAGTGATTGAACGAAAGAAAATACGTCTGAAAAAAGAAGAAGCAGAGCAGGCTCTGATGGAAAGCGAAGAACAATACCGTATTGTTACGGAATCGATCCATGACGCCATCATTGCCATCGATCAGGAAAGTCGGATCATCTATTTCGCCAATAACTCAGTAGAAAAAATGTTCGGTTATTCTCCTTCAGAATTACTAGGCAAGGAGATCACCGTTCTGATGCCTGATCGCTTCCGGGATCGGCACATATCTGCCGTGAAAAGTTATGCAGAAACCGGCGTGAAGCATGTCAACTGGAAATCTACAGAGTTCCCAGGTTTACACAAAAGCGGAAAAGAGATTCATCTCGAAATTTCCTATGGTGAGTATACTAAGGGAAGCAAACACTATTTCATTGGAGTTTTGCGGGATGTCACCGAACGCAAGCAAGCAGAAGATGCACTCAAGCTTTTCCGAACTTTGATCGACCAGTCCAACGATGCCATAGAAGTGATTGATCCGGAAACACTTCGCTACCTCGATGTGAACGAGAAAACATGTTTGGATCTTGGCTACAGCCGCGAGGAACTGCTGTCTCTTACGGTTGCGGATATCAATCCTACGTTTAGCCAACCTCAGTCCGAGAGGATCAGGCAGGAGTTGAAGGAGTATGGATCTGTAATGTTCGAAAGTCTCCAGCGACGGAAGAACAGGTCGACGTTCCCGGTGGAAATCAACTTAAGATATGTCAACATTGATAGGGGCTATGTTGTTGCCGTCGCTCGTGATATCACCGAGCGCAAGCGGGCTGAGGAAACGCTGCGGAAAAAAGAGGAACATCATAAAGCTGTGATTGAAAATATTTTTAAGTTCATTCCCGAAGGTGTTCTTGTGCTTACAGAATCACTGAATCTCCTAAAGCAAAACAAGACGTTCGATGATATTGTTCAAAAGTATGCACCATTGCTCGGGTACACAGAAGAGGGACTCGCTCAAAAAATAATCGAGCAGTTGAGCAGTAAAATTGTAAGTGGAGATTCAAAAGAGATACATATTGGGCAAAAGGATCAATTGGAAACCGGTATTTCCGGAAGAGATGAACTTATACTTCAATTCAACACTGCAAGAATGTTTCTTGCAGAAGAAGAAGAAGAAGAAGAAGCCAACATAGTTGTGTCGTTGTTGGATATCACCGAACGCAAACGTGCCGAAGAAGAAATTTCAATGCTTGCTCATTCATTAAGATCAGTCAACGAATGTGTTAGTATCACTGATATGGAAGATAAAATTCTGTTTGTCAACGAATCATTTTTGAAAACCTATGGTTATACTAAAGAAGAATTGATTGGAAATCATATAAGCATAGTTAGTTCGCCAAGCAATCCGCCGGAATTAGTTAGGGAAATATTACCAGCCACTTTACGCGGCGGATGGAAAGGTGAATTGTGGAATAAAAAAAAGGATGGAATTGAACTTCCTATTTATCTTTCTACAACAATTATTAATGATAAATATGGTAAACCTTTAGGACTAATTGGAGTTGCTTCAGATATAACCGAGCGCAAACGTGCTGTAGAAGAGCTAGTTAAATTTAAGCTATGTATCCAGCAGTCTTTCGAAGCAATCTTCATCACAGATATCAACGGTATTATAAATTATATTAATCCGGCATTTGAATTAATCTATGGCTATAATTCAATTGAAGTAACCGGAAAAACACCTCGCATTCTTAAATCTAACATATTAACTGAAGCCATTTATAAACAATTTTGGGACAAATTGCTTTCAAAGGAAGTGGTTACAGGTGAAATCATCAACAAAACAAAGGATGGCCGGCTCATTACAGTCGAAGGATTCAATTGCTCTATTCTTGATTCAGAAGAGAATATCATTGGTTTTGTAGGTATTCATCGTGATATCACTGAGCGCAAACGTGCAGAAGAAGAAATTATTTCTCAAAAAAATAAATTTGCGCAATTGTTCGAGAACTCACCGATTGCAATTGCTTTATTAGACGATCAAGATAAAGTTATTGTTATCAACGAATCATTTTCAGCGCTGTTCGGTTACTATATTGAAGAAATTAAAGGAAAGACTCTTACCGACTTTATCGTTCCTCATGAATTGAAAGAGGAAGCAAAGCGCTATTCAGATCAAACACGTGAAGGCAGTCAGATAAGTAAAGAAAGTTACCGTAAGAAAAAGGATGGTACGAAAGTTTATGCTCAGGTTCTCGGAATTCCAATAATAATAAATGAGAAGGTTATTGGAATTTATGGCATGTACGTTGATCTGACACAACGAAAAGAAGCCGAAGAAAAAATGAAATTAGCTAAAGAGTTAGCAGAGCAATCCGATAGATTAAAATCAGAATTTCTTGCGCAAATGTCGCACGAAATTAGAACGCCAATAAATATAATACTAGGGAATACTGATTACCTCGATCAATCGTTTAGTGAAAATATGGATGCTGACGCTCGCGACTGTTTTGATGGAATTGATCTGGCTTCAAAAAGAATAATAAGGACGATAGATTTAATTCTTAATGTAGCAGAATTACAGACCATCGGTTATAAACCGCAATTCGTAAAAATTGATCTCAATTCCGAAATACTTAGAAAATTGTATCAAGAGCATCAACTCTCAGCCAAACAGAAAGGATTAGAGCTGATTTACAAATGCGAGTTAAAAGAAACAAAAATTTTAGCAGATGAATACAGCGTAACACAAATATTTGCCAACTTGATAGATAATGCCATCAAGTACACAAAGAAAGGAAAGGTAGAAATACTTCTGACAAAAAATAAAGATGGCAATATTGTTACTGAAGTCAAAGATACTGGTATAGGGATTAGTAAAGAATTTCTCCCAAGGATGTTTGAACCGTTCGTTCAAGAAGAGCAAGGTTATACAAGAGCTTATGATGGAAACGGACTTGGTTTAGCACTTACTAAAAGATATTGCGATATAAACAATGCAGTAATAGAAGTAGAGAGCGAAAAGAATGTTGGCTCAATTTTTAGAGTAATTTTTAAGTAGGCAGTCAGCAGTTCACAGTCGGCAGTCCACAGTTGGCAGTTCACAGTTGGCAGTCGACTGAGGACTGAAGACTGAAAACGAAGCCTGGCTTACAGACAAATATTGAGGAGATTCAAATGAAAAGAATGTTAGTTGTAGAGGATGATCTTCTATCTCAAAAACTAATGAGAAGGATCTTTAAGAGTGATTTTGAAATTGATATGTGTGAATCTGTAGAAGAATATTATGAAAAATACTCGAAGACAAATTACGACATAATAATAATGGACATATCCTTAAAAGGAACTAAGAATGGTTTGGAATTGACAAAGGAGATTAAAGCAGTCCCATCGTATACAGGCAATCCCATACTTTGTTTAACCGCACATGCACAAATTAAGATGCGGCAGACCGCAATGGAATCCGGTACTGATCTTTTTATTACTAAACCGGTTGCTACAAAAGTGCTTAGAGAAGCAGTTGCTTTTCTTCTAAAATCAAAATCGTAAAAAGAATTAATTCAGAATGAAAATCCCAGGAGATATTGCTGGGCATAATAGTTTGAGTAAAGAAGAGTTAAGGGGGTGAGATAATAAAATGGTAATTATCATTCTTCATTTGTGTTTCTATCTCACCCCCTAAATTGAAAAACTGTTTTGTGAAGCAAGTACTTGAAAAGGGAATGGAGTTAGCTGAAAAAGTTGGAGTAACAGCATAAACAAAACCTTCGAGGTCTTTCAAGTGACCTCGAAGGTTACATAATATATTATTCTTTTATGAAAACCTCGAAGGTTAGATTATCAATCACCAAACATCATAAGTCAATTTATATTTATCATCTTCAATAAATTCTATAAACTGCTTTTTAGAATCAAAGTATTCAAACACTTTATGGTTTTCACATAGATCATCATCTCTTAAACCAAATAAATCCCTGGCATTAGAAAAATCCCAATCAGTTACATGCTCAACCAGTCCGTCTTTTACATGATTAGAAAGGATGTATTTGAATATCCATTTAAAATACGACTCATCTTCACAATACTTTGATTTTGTTCTTCCTTCGAATAAAACTCCGCTTCTTTTATATTTTTTGTTGATAGATTTTGTATATGAATTTGTTAGAGAAGAGATGAACCCGGATAGAGGGAATTGATCCGATGTCTGTTCTGCAAAAATGTGGAAATGATTTGGCATTAAACAATAACATAAAATGTTGATACGGAGTTCCTGTTTGTACTCTCTAAGTTTTTTAAGAAAATAGATATAATCATTTTTATCAAAAAATATTTTTTCCTTATTAGCACCGCGGTTGTAAATATGGTGAAAAGTATCCTTGTAGAAATTTCTGGGCTTATTCATTCTATTGAAAATCTTTAATATTATCTTTTAGACCTTATAAGAAAATTGGTAACTTTCTAAGTTACTGCTTTGCCACCATCTAAACCTTCAAGGTTGCTTTTTTAACCTTGAAGGTTACAACAAAAGAGATCTGCATTTTGAAGAGCAACCTCGATGGTTAAAAACCAGTAACCATCGAGGTTTTCATAAAACCTTTATTGCTTTTTAAAACCTTCGAGGTTACATAATATTAAACGAAACAAATTAACAGATAGTTAAGCGGCTTTATATTCTCTGATATCAACATGAACGCCGCTCTTATTTACTTCATCGGCAGTGTTTAACAAATTTTTTGTAATGCCTTGTTCAATAAACCTTTCGCCGCAGTTATTACATACCTCGCAAGGTACATTCTTAAAGACAATGACTGTCTCTTCTCTATTTAGGGTAACAATAGTACTTCCACTGATTGTTTCACCGGTCTTACAAATCGTGCATTTCATTTTATTCTCCTTTCAAACTTTTCATCCCATTTTGTTTTGATTGGCTCATATACTGTTATGATTATGGTTTGATTTTCCTCTTTGTTTTCGGCTGCCACTATATGTATTGGTCTCTTCTCTATAAATCCTAATATCAGTTTAGATGGATAAGGCTGATCATTTTTGTATTCTTCAATTACTTTTCCTTCAATGAGAATTCTATTTACATCTTCATCACTTATTCTTCTTTCAAACATTCTTTCAATTGCATGAAGACGGTACATTAGTTGCATTTTTTAATTCTCGTTTTGCGTAATAAAATTAGTTAATAAACTGTAGATTTACAAAATCTTATTGAAGAACTTAAAAAAGTTCTTCCTGAAAGATATCACCACCTTATTCCGCTAAACAAACAAGCTCTTGAAAAGGGAATGGAACTCGCGCAGAATATTGGTGTGACAGCCTCTTTTCTATTTTATCAGTATAGAAAATCATTTCTTATTTGATTAGATTCGAGCAGTAGTTATACAATAAAAAGGTACTGTTATGAACCAATACGTTGTTGATACAAAAATAAAAGACGGCTATTTGACTCTTCAGAACTTACCCTTTGCGAAGGATGCTGATGTTAAAGTAATCGTAATTCAAAAAATTGATTACGAAAAACTATCTTTTAATAAAGTTCGCGAATTAACTAAGAGTATTAAAAGCAGCTTATCTGATGATGTGAAAGAAAGGTAAATATGAAAACAGAAATTATTTTTATTGTTGAAGAATCATTAGATGGCGGGTACGAAGCTAATGCTTTAGGAAATTCTATTTATACTGAAGCAGAAAATCTTGATGATTTGAAACGTAATATTAAAGAAGCTGTTGCTTGCCATTTTGAAGAAGGACAGATGCCAAAGATTATTCGTCTTCATTATATTAAAGAAGAAGTTATTGCTGCATGAAGGTCCCGAGAGATATTTCTGCCGAGCAATTGATTAAATCTCTTACCAAGCTGGGCTATCAAATCACTCGTCAAAAAGGAAGCCACATTCGATTAACTACACTAATAAATTCCGAAGAACATCACATTACAATTCCGAATCATTCACCGGTAAAAATTGGAACTCTGAATAAAATTCTCAAAGATATTGCTGAGTATAATAGTTTGAGTAAAGAAGAGTTGATTGAAAAACTGTTTTGAGAAGCAAGTACTTGAAAAAGGAATGGAACTCGCGCAGAATATTGGAGTGACAGCTTAAATGCTATTCAAGTTAAAACCTTGAAGGTCTTACTAACAGAGAAATTTTTTCTACTTAACCAAAATTGTCCCAATAATCGTACAGAGTTATTGCACTTTAGTTTTTATTCAAGTTCATTCATGATTAATCTTATCAACTCTTTTGAAGAAGTTTCAACTTTACTGCTTAGACCAAGACCTTCACTAAAATCACTTCCTTCAATCCCAAAAATAATTAAGCGGGGCGGTAGTTGTTTTAATTTTCTTGCTAATTCGATTGACTCGGCAAGACTAAAAGTATGCGATGAGAATTTGAAAAATTGTGCCGGTAATACTTCTTCCGAAATGTTGAATCTATAAATTTTACCGGCTTCACCTCCGGAGTGAACGGCATCAATGACGATAACGAATTTATAATCTTCCCATAGTTGTAAAAGTTTTCCGCCTTCGCCGGAGGAATCAATTACATCAATCGAATCCAATGCAAGTTTTTTTAATTCTCTAGCGATTAAAATTCCAACCCCGTCGTCTCTTCTGAATTCGTTTCCGATCCCGATGATTATGGTATCTCTATGATTTTTCATTTGCTGAGTTTCAACGATGATATTTAGTTATTAACATGCAGTTCAAAATAGTTCTACCTTTACATTAAGTAATTTTAGATAAATTGAAAAGAAAGAATCGCGGATATTACTCCTGTTTTCCGCAATGGGACACCCTAAGAAACAAACGAACCTGTCTACCGCCAGGTAGATTGGATTGTGTGTAATTTATTTTTGACAACCTCGTAGAGGTTATATTTTTGTAGATAAATATTAAGAATAACATATTTCAATCCTCGTAGAGGATTTATAATATTTCTCATTTCAATTAAAAAAATCAAATAAATATTTTTCATCATATTCTATCTCAAACTTTTTAAGTAATTCTGTATACTCCTGCCGGAACGTTCTTCTTTTATGATGAATTTCCTGATTAGCTATATAATTATAAATAGTATCTAATTGAGATCTGCCGTAGGAGAAGGCTCCATATCCATCCTGCCAATGAAATTTTCCCTTAAACCAATTCTTCTGATTGATAAAAGTAGATGAATCCCTTTTTATACATCCGACAAGGTCTGATATTTTATCATTGGGATTTAAACCTATCAGTAGATGTATATGATCCGACATTCCATTTATTATAATGGATTTATGTTTTCTATTTGTTATTATTCCACTAATATAGCTATGTACTTCTGCTCTAATCTCCTTGATTAATAATCGTTCCCTATATTTTACTGCAAATACTAAATGAGTATATAGTTGAATAAATACACCTGGTTTCATATAAAGCTCCTTTTATTGATCCTCTACGAGGATCTGTTTTCCAGATATATATTTTATTACAATAATTAAACATCTACGATGTTTTACACTAATAAAAATATTTGATTTAAACTTTGTTGAAAACAAACCGCCTGGCTCTACCACTATATTCTTGCAAGATAATGACAAAGGCATCACGAACCATTTTCCCTTTTGGACACCCGAGCTAATTAAAAATTTTTTGATTCTGAACCATTTTCTCAACTTTTTGACCTTTTTTTTAAAACCGCTGAAAACAGGTGCTAAGTATTATCTCCTTAACTTTCGAGTGAATTTTAAATTTTAATTTTGCGTTTCATTTATTTACCCCGTTAGATATTTGTTCATAAAAATAGATAGTTATATTTAAATATCCTTATCTAACGGGGTGAATTTTTTGTTATATGTTTTTCCTTCCTTTTGTTGTCAAAAATAACATCTGCTGAGTAGTTACTATTTCATTAACTATATGGACTTGGTCCAAGTTTTTTAATTGTATCAACAACTTCTCTCATCACTTGAGCAAACTTTGGCGCTTCAGAAGCAGAGATCCATTCGAGTCGAAACCGTTCACCTTCTATCCCAAAATCCTCAAGCATTAGAGTAATTGCATTAGCTCTCTTTTCTGCGCTCTTATTGCCTTCTATATAATGGCAGTCCCCAATATGACAACCGCACATTATCACACCGTCAATACCTTTAGTCAACGCATCAATTACAAGGCTCGGATGAACCATATTTGAGCACATTACCCTAATGATCCGAATGTTGGTCGGATACTGTAACCTTGATACACCCGCCAGATCTGCGCCGGCATAAGAACACCAGTTACAGCAGAAAGCAATTATCTTCGGTTCAAAATCATTTTGCATATTAAGCTCCCAAAACTGCATTTACTTGAGCATAAATCTGCTCTAACTTGAAACCTCTTACAATTATTCCTTTCTTAGGGCATGTAGCTTGGCAACCACCGCAACCTTTACATGCGGATTCATTTACTTCAACTGTCTTTTTTATTGATCCGTTTCTCATAAATTCTATTAATGTTATAGCATTAAAGGGGCAGGGTTCAACACAAAATGCGCAGCCATCACAATTTTCATCAATCACTTGAGAGATATTCGCTTCAAGCTCAACAAAATCTTTTGAAAGTATTGTAGCCGCTCTTGACGCAGCAGCTTGAGCTTGGATAATACTTTCTTCTATTGCCTTAGCCGAGTGCGCTAAGCCGCATAAGAATACTCCGTCTGTTGCGAAATCTATGGGACGAAGTTTCATATGAGCCTCGAGGAAAAACTCATCACTTGTTAAAGGGACTTTTAAGAACTGTCCGATTGATTTATTCCCTTCGTTAGGCACTACTCCAGCTGCGAGTACAACGAAATCCGCAGAAATCTCAATCGGTATTCTCAAAGTTTGGTCAAAAACTTCTACTTGTAATCCATGACCATTTCTGGAAACTTCCGGTTTTTTATCTTCATCATATCTTATGAACATAACGCCTTGCTGCCGTGCTTTTGTATAATAGCTTTCTCTGAATCCGTATGTTCGAATATCACGATATAGTATGTAAACATTTGTCTTAGGCGAGAGCTCTTTTATCTTCAGCGCATTCTTTATTGATTCGGAACAACATATTCTTGAACAGTAAGGTCTTTCTTTATCTCGAGAGCCGACACATTGAATTATTACAAACGTTTTTGGCGGTCTTTTTTTATCTGCTGCCAACCACTCACCGCCTGCCGCCAGACGTTGTTCTAATTCGAGATGAGTCATTACATATTCATCCTGACCATATAAGTACTCTTTTGGTTTATACTCTTTTGCGCCCGTTGCAACGACAACTACTCCATGTTCAAATTCTTTTTCATTTCCATTTGCAGCAATCTTTGTTTTGAAATTTCCGACAGAACCTTCCAAACTTTTTATTTCGGCTTGAGTATATAAATTGATTTTGCTATTGGATTTTACATCTTGAACAATGCGTTCCAATTCTTCTTGCGGCTTCTCTCCGTTTAATAAATATTTTATGTGTCTTAAATTACCGCCGAGTTCTTTTTCTTTTTCCACCAAATGGACTTCGAATCCTTGATTTGCAAGCGCCAATGAAGAAGTCATTCCGGAAAGTCCGCCGCCGATAACAAGCGCAGCTTTAGTTACCGGGATCGAACTTTTCTGAAGAGGTTCTAACAGTCTTACTTTTGCAGCCGCTATTCTTACCAGGTCTTTCGATTTCTCAGTTGCTTTTTCAGGTTCAAACATGTGAACCCAAGAGCATTGATCTCTGATGTTAGCCATTTCGAATAGATAAGGATTAAGTCCGGCTTCTCGGATTGTATTTCTAAAAAGCGGCTCGTGCGTTCTTGGAGTACATGAAGCGACAATTACACGATTTAATTTATATTCCTTAATTTTTTCTTTGATGATCTCTTGCGTATCGTTTGAACAGGTGTATAAACTATTATCGGCAAATACCACGTCGGGAAGTTTTTTTGCATATTCTACTACATCCGGAACATTTACAACTCCTGCAATGTTTGTTCCGCAATGGCAAACAAAAACGCCAATTCTCGGTTTTTGTCCCGCAACATCTATCTCCGGCGGATATTCTTTCGCAGTGATCAAGCTGCCTCTTACATCGCTTAAAAGCGATAAGACTCTTGATGCCGCGCCCGATGCCTGCATCACGGTTTCAGGAATATCTTTGGGTTCAGTAAAAGGACCGGCCACGTAGATACCATCGCGTGAAGATTCTGTTGGATTGAAAATAGAAGTCTTGCAGAAATTGAATTCATTCAACTCAATTCCAAATTTTTCTGCAATGTCCATTACAGATTTCGGAGGTTTTATTCCAACAGACAAAACAACGAGATCATATTCCCGGGAAACTTTTTTATCATCTTCAGTCAGATATTTGATTAACAGATTTTGTGTATAGGGAATTTCCTCGACTGCAGGAACACGGCATCTTATATAATTCACGCCATTGTTTATAGCTCTTTGATAATATTCATCGAACCCTTTGCCGTGAGCGCGGATATCCATAAAAAATATGTCGCATTCTAAATTACCACCAACATGCTCTTTTGCTATTAACGCTTCCTTTGTTGCATACATACAACATACCGAAGAACAATAATCCCTTTCAAAATCGCGCGAGCCGACACATTGGAGGAAGGCAATTCTTTTAGGTGTCTGTCTGTCAGAAGGTCTCAACACGTGTCCGGAGAATGGTCCCGAAGCAGATAATATTCTTTCGAACTCAAGTGAAGTAATTACATTGGGAAAAAATCCATATCCAAGTTCCGGTTTTATTTTTGGATCGAATAACTCAAAGCCCGGCGATAAAACTATCGCCCCCACATTCAGTTCTAACTTTTCTTCTTTTTGTGTATAATCAATTGCTTTTGCTTCGCACACGGTCTCACAAATTTTACATTCCTCATACTTCAGATAAATACATTTTTCATTATCAATCATAGGAGTATTAGGAACTGCTTGAGGATAAAGAATATGTATTGCCGGCTTCGAGTCTAAACCTAAATTAAACAGATTTGGAATTGGTATTTGAACATTCATGCTGGTGAGATCAGAAACTTTTTTACCAACGGGACAAATGAAATTGCAGGCTCCGCAAGTCCAGCACATTTCATTTTGTTTTCCAAACGGCGGTTCTACTTTTTTGCCCGGTCCTCTTCCGGAAAAACTGACCGCATTTCTTCCCATCCTCTCTTCGCAAATTCGAACACAGAGTCCGCAATAAACGCAGTCATCATATTTTTTCTTTATTCTTGGTTCGCCGACTCCAAGATCGAAAGCGATGCGCCGTATATTTTCTGAATCGGGGCAACGCGCAAGAAGAAGTTCTGCAACAATTTTTCTCGCTCTTTTAACTCTATCGGTATCTGTGAAAACAGAGAGACCATTTAATGCAGGATATGAGCACGATGCCTGAATTGAAGTATTTCTTCCTTCTTGGTGAACTTCAACTAAACATAATCTGCATGCGCCGTACGGCAGCAGAGCTTTATGATGACATAACTTGGGTACGCTATGCCCGACACTTTCGATGGACTCTAGAAGAGTTTTCCCTTCCGGGAATTCAAATTTGTTCCCATTTATGTTTAACTGGATCACGCCGAGTCTCCCTTTTCAACTATCTGTTCGAATACAAAATTAACTTCAGGATGAGAAGCTTTAAGAACACGCATAGTTTTTTTTATATCTCCGAAAGGTTTCATATCTATATTATTTTTATTAAAGCAAGCAGTGATTCGAATTCCTTTTTCCGCCCGACTTTCAATTTTCAAATTACCACCTGTTTCCTCTGCGGCTTGTGAAAGGAATGAAAGACCAAGCCCGATCTTCTTCCCTTTTTTTGTAGTAAAAAAAGGATCTTGGGCTTTTGATAAAATATCTTTTTTCATTCCCTTACCGTCATCTTCAATTTCTAAAATTAGTTTCTCATTCTTTTCCATAAGCATCACCCGTATATTTTTCGCCCCGGCGTTTAAGGAATTTTCCGCTATGTCCAAAATATGAAGTGATAAATCTTCCATTATTTGTTCATCCTAATAACATATACATACATGGGGTAACCCCTCGATTTATCGAGGGGTGAAGTGTAGTAACCCTGTGGGGCTTTAGCCCTGATGTTCAAACCTGTATTTCTTGATAAATTCTTCATACTCATTCTCAAATGATAAGGGCTAAAGCCCATTATTTTTTGTTTGGTGTTCACCCCATGCTGAAGCATGGGGTTTCTACAAACACATCTTTTATTAGTTCGGTTAAACAATTACGTTTAATTGATAATGATCACCAAATTTATATTTCAATTTTCCTTCCCTCTTCGCCTCTCAGAGATTTTTTCATTTCAGCAAAAGTTGAATTCTCCATAGAAAAACTTGTATAGTTTCTGCCAATATCCTTCAGCGAATGCGCATCCGAAAATGTTACTATTGGCAATGATCCATCGCTAAATTTATGAATCTGATTTTTATTGGATATTTCTAATGCATCCAATACCAAACCTTCCGGAATAAATCCAAGCTGCGAGATTAAACTGAACCTTTCTCTATCAACATGAGATGCAATTGCAATTCCTCCTAATTCGTGGATGGAATTAACTATACTTTCAATTGATAGTTCAGCAGCGCCGATTAATAATTTCTTATTGAAACCAAGCACTTCATCTTCCTCGTTAACAATAACTTGATCACCATATATTTTTTCATCGTCCGTTTCGATTAGATTATCATAAATAATTTGCTGCATTGAATGAAGAGACTTCTCGTTATCAAATAATGCAAGCACATGAACCTCTTCCTTTGATGTAACCTCAATTCCGCCGATAATATCTAAGTCCATATTTTCCGCACACTTTTTTACACTAATTACATTCTCACAAGAGTTATGATCACAAATGCCAATTATATTTAGTCCGCGCTTTTCCGATTCTTTAACAATATTTTTAGGAGTCATTTCAAGCTCGGCGCAATAAGAAAGACAAGTATGAACATGTAAATCGGCTTTAAATGTCTTCATCATTTTTACCGATACCAAATTCATACAGCTTACCTACAATCTGAAAAGACCTTTCACTAGTACTTAAAACAATTATTCTTTCCTCTTCAGCTTTTTTCAATGAATCTTCGTCCGGCTTTCTTCCGTTTACAATAATTATTCCTGAAAGATCTTTTACGCTTGCAACAGAGATAATATTTAGATGCGTCTGTAAAGTAATCCAGATATTTCCTTTCTTCGAATTAGCAAGCACATCGCTCAGCATATCGCTTACGTAACCGCCATTTATTTCTCTGTCTAAAAAATCCCCGCTCGATAAAACGGCGAGATTTAATTCCTTTATAATTTCTGAGATTTTCATTTTTTTAGATTCACTATAAATTCCAAATTTGTTCCTTGACCGACCTTCGAGTCAATATGCATTTCATCTGCACAATTTTTTATGTTTGGAAGTCCCATGCCTGCACCAAAGCCCATTTCTCTTACCCAGTCAGGTGCTGTAGAATATCCCGGCCGCATTGCTTTTTCTATGTCTGGAATACCCGGACCGGAATCAACCGCATTTACTTTAATTTTATCTTCCTCTACCAAAACAGTAATTTCTCCACTATCAGTAAAGATGATGATATTCATTTCTGCTTCCATAGATGCAATAACTATTCTCCTCGTGATCTCTGTAGCAATTCCAAGTCTTAATAATGCATTTTTTAGAAAACCGCTTTTCTCACCTGCTTTTTTAAATTCTTTCCCCTTAACCTCATATTTAAGTATGACAGTGGTTTTATCTGATTTAATATCATTAAAAATGTTTCTCATCTTATTCTTTTTGTCTTCTTCTTCATAATAGTCTTTTTCAAATCTTTTCAGGATACATCTAATTACATCTCCTTTTGTGATAATTCCAATAAGTTTTTTTGTATCACGCTCTTTTACGGGAAATCTTCCGAATCTATGTTTCTCAAATTTTTTAATAACATGAATTAGAGGCTCATCACTGTAAATAAACTCTATGTGAGTTGTCATATTGTCTTTAACTTGCTCATCCTTTCTTCCTTGGATGATACATTTAATAAAATCCTCAACGCTTATTATCCCTTCTAAACCATCATCGCTAACTACAGGTAGTCCTGAAATTTGTTTATCTCTAAGTTTCATCCATACGTCAACAATTTTATCATCGGGTGCTACTGTAACAACATCTGTTGTCATGGCTTCTTCAACTTTACATTCATAAGCGAGTTCTTGAATTTTTGAAGTTCTCACTATATCAGTCATCTTCCGAAATTCCTTTTAACCCTTCTTTGTATAATTTACCGCAACTTTCAAATAAAGGAAGTTGAGTACACAACAGAATAACTCCCCGTTCATTTGCAAGTTTAATAACATCATCATCCGGTCGTTTTCCTCTAACAAAACAGATAGCTTTAATATCAACGGCGTCTGTTGTATAAATAACCTGGGGTGTTGTAAGTCCGGTTAAAAGTAAAGTGCTTTCATGTTCAATATGTGCAAGAACGTGGCTCATCAAGTCACATCCACAGCCCATTTTTACTTCCATGCCTAATAATTCTTCACCGCAAATAACTTCTGCATTTATTATCTGTTTCACTTTATGAATATTCATTATTTTTTCCCTTGTTAAGTCCGAATTACACTTATTCGAAAGTGAATTGTCGTTCTAAATTGTTTAATAATTATTCCTTCTTTTTTTCTAAATCGCACCTAAGGCAGCGCTTCGCCTCAGATATTGCTTCAGATTCCGTAAAACACATTTCAACTTCTTCAAAGCTCGCAATCCTTTTGGATAAAGGAAGTGTGGATATTTCCGGTTTTTTAAGATTTTCTATTTCTTCTTCTGATAGTTGTACCGGCTCTACGTACAATGCAGGGCGGGTTACTTCATACTTTCTTTCTAATTTTTCCCCATTGATATATTTAACTATCATTTTCGCTGCAAGTTTTCCATGAGCCATCGCATCGGTAACGGTGTTGGGACCAGTAACGACATCACCGCCTGCAAAAATTCCGGCAATATTTGTAGATAGAGTTTCGGGGTCTACTTCGATGGAATTCCACTTAGAAATTTTTAGTCCATTCCCATTTATCAATGAAGTGACATCCGGTTCCTGGCTTATTGCAAGAATCAGAGTATCTACTTCAGCAATAAATTCCGAGCCCGGAATTGGAATGGGTCTCCTTCTCCCGCTTTCATCAACGTCACCTAGTTCCATCCTAATACACTCTACCGCTTTAATCTTCCCATTACTCGATAACACTTTTGTTGGAGCTACAAGAAATTGTATTTCCACACCTTCAAGAATGGCTTCGTCTACTTCACTAGGGATGGCGGGCATCTCCAATTTCGTCCGGCGGTAGAAAATTTTAGTATTCTTTCCTAACCTTTTTGTAACTCGAGCGGCATCGATTGCAGAAAATCCTCCGCCAATTACAATTACGTTTTCTCCTACCTTTACTTCACGTTTTAGATTTA